>MDTE01022150.1_pt1 | contig 21553 bp, 21 predicted proteins | sample 811231 | NCBI WGS metagenome assembly MDTE01 (sample SAMN05326651, study PRJNA326480) | marine metagenome | isolation source: seawater | place: Indian Ocean: Red Sea | collected 2010
AGACGAATCTGCTGATATTATGGGTTCACAAGACGGACAAGAAAAAACAAATATTCAAGTTACTAATTTGCCAGATCACAAACACGATCTACGTGGTGATGCTTTAACACAGTTTTATGCAATAAATGATTTAGCTGCGCCTACAACAGACACAGGAGCCTTTAGGGGTGATGGGCCAACTGCTACTAATGGCGGACAATATCTTCCAAACAGTGGAGGAATTGAATCTGATTCTGCTGTTGGACAACCTTTAAATTTAATGAATCCGCATTTAATTATAAATTACATAATCTACACTGGTAGGAGTACATAATGAGTTATAGAATTAATAAAACAAATGGTGACTTACTTGTAGATTTAGTTGATGGACAAATTGATGTAAGTACTTCTAGTTTAACTTTAGTAGGTAGAAATTACACAGGTTTTGGTGAAGCATTTAATGAAAATTTTGTAAAGTTGCTAGAAAATTTTTCTAGCACTACTGCACCAAATACACCAATAACTGGCCAGCTTTGGTTTGACACTCAAGAGCAAAGATTAAAAATATATAATGGTACTGCTTTTAAATCTGCAGGAGGACCTATTGTTTCAGCTTCACAACCTACAATGGTAGCGGGAGATCTGTGGATTGATAGTAAAAATAATCAGCTGTATTTCTTTGATGGATCTGAATTAGTTTTAGCAGGACCACCATATCAAGCTGGTCAACAAAAAACTGGATTCGAAGTTCAATCTGTCATTGACTCTGTAAACGTAACAAGAACTGCATTAAAATTATTCATTGGCGGTACATTAGTTGGTGTATTTGCTGACAGTCAATATTTTGTGGAACTTGTAAATGGAATTCCTGGATATCCACAAGATGCCAACGACACTCAAGTTCCAAAACGCCAATTATTCAAAAAAGGATTCAACCCTATCGCTGCAGATTTTAAATATTTTGGTATTGCAGAATCAGCAGAAAGTTTGATAGACGGATCAGGTGCAAAATTTAATACTGCAAGTTTTATGAGTGCAGTAGGTGCAACACAGACAACAGGAAAATTATCCGTAAAAAATCAAGCAGGACTAGCAGTAGGTGTAGGTGATATCGAATACGGAATATTAAAAGTAAATTCTGGAACAAATCAATTAGAATTAGAAGCACAACAAGCAAATACTGATATAAACTTAAAAGTAAGAAAAGGAAATGCTTACATTTCAGGAATCATTATTGATGCAACTAATGAAAGGGTAGGCGTTTTCAATGATACTCCTACTGTTGAATTAGACGTAGTTGGAGCAGGAAAATTTTCAGGCAATGTTACAGTAGGTGGAAATTTACTTGTATCAGGTGATACAACATTTTTAGATACAACAACTTTACGTGTAGAAGATAAAAATATTGAATTAGGTTTACAAAGCGATAGCACTCAAGCAAATGACGCCGCTGTTGATGGTGGTGGTATAATTCTGCGTTCTATTGATGGCAGTAAGGATATATTATGGTATGATGCAACAAATAGTTGGACATTTAATCAAAATGTTGATTTAACAACTAATGCAATAAATCCTGATCCTGCTTTTAAAATTGATGGAACTTCAGTTTTAACAAAAACAGAACTTGCTTCTACAGTCACAACAGCAACAGGACTTGTAAATATAGGAACATTAGGTGCTATCGATATTGACAACATCAATTTAGATGGTTCAACAATTACTGTTACAGGCGGGGGATTAAATGTAGTATCATCAGGTGATATTACAATAAACACACAAAAAATAACAGGTGTTGTTGACCCAGTAGCAGCACAAGGAGTTGCAACAAAGAATTATGTTGATACTACTATTGATTCAGAAAATGTAGGGTTAGCATTAGATATTACAGGTTTTTCAAATCCTAACGCTGGAGGAGTAGGAAACGGACCAGTAAATGATGTAATTGCAGTTTTACAAACATTGTATCCTGCAAATACAAAAAACGGGGCAATAGCCACTGTACATTGCACAAACTATGCAGGTGCAAGTATTAATATTAGCCAGGGACTGCTGTCTGCGGCACTTAATAAGTCGTATATAGCAGTAGATAAAGACAATGTAGCGTCTTCGACGTCTGTGATGCAAGATTTAGCAGTAGATGCGGCAGGTGTGTCAGGTTCAGCAACCATTACACCGACAAGATATACAATGACTTTTACTAGTAATGGGACTACTTGGTCACATGGTAGTACGACTAATTATCCGTAATGCTGATAAATACTATTAATATAATGCATATTAGGGGTTAATAAAAATGGCATACACAATTGACAGATATAATAATTCTCAACTTACAGTTGTCGAAGATGGAACCATTGACCAAACTACTGACTTAAAATTAGTTGGTAAGAATTATGCCGGATACGGAGAAATACAGAATGAAAATTTTGTTTTCCTATTAGAAAACTTTTCAGGAACATCAGCACCTCCTAAAGCAATTTCAGGGCAAATTTGGTTTGATAGTTCGACTAAGAAGTTAAAGTTTTATGATGGAACAAAATTCCGTACAACAGGTGGCGCAGAAGTAAGTGCTACAGAACCAGCAGGACTAACAGAAGGTGATTTTTGGTGGGATACTGCTAACGAACAATTATATGCGTTCAATGGAACAACATTTGTTTTAGTTGGACCACAGGATGCAGGATCTCTTCTTACACAATGGAAGAGTGCAACAATAAATGATAACGCTGGCGTTTCTCGTTCAATAATTAAAGCAATTATCAACGACGAAGTTGTGATGATTGTGTCTAACCAAGCGTTTACAATTGATAGTACAGATGCAACAAATGCTATAGCAGGATTTGATGTTGTCAAACAAGGTATGACACTGAAAAATACTGTTAATGCTACAGGAGGAGTAACTTCTACAAACTTTAGATATTGGGGTACAGCATCTAACGCAGATAAGTTAGGCGGATTTGATTCATCAGCTTATCTAAAAGCAGGAGATGCAAACTTTACTGCTCTTGCAGAATTTGCTGATGTAGGTTTAGCTGTTGGTGATTCAAACGATTTTAGAATTAAGGTTGAAAATGGTAATGAAGCAGTAATTGCAAACGAAATAGGTACTTTAATTACTATCAGAGCTAAAGATACAGGCGGATCTATAAAGAATACTTTGAAAATTCAAGCAAACTCGGTCTTCCCAGGTCTGGCAGCCGATGGCATATCAACAGAAACTGTGACGTTAGGTACTGCTGATCATCAATTTAATAATGTATATGCAAGTAACTTTACAGGGCTTGCAGAAAAAGCAACTAATCTCGTTGTTGCTGGTACAAACAGAGCAGGTTCAGAAACAGTTGCAAACGGAACTGTAGCAACACGTACAAATGCATCAGAAGTAATTAACGCACAAACAATTCCAGCAGGTTCACTCAAAGCTAATTATTTTGTTGGTGTTTCAACACAAGCACAATATGCTGACCTAGCAGAAAAGTACACTACTCAAAAAGAATTTGCAGTAGGAACAGCTATGGCAATTTGTACAGATGCTGATCATGAAGCAGGTCCTGCTTCTGGCAGTAATATTTGTATAGGTGTAATATCAGATTCACCTGCTTTACTTATGAATGCAGAAAGTGAAGGACAACCAATAGCGTTAAAAGGAAGAGTACCAGTTCGTGTTATAGGAAGAGTAGAAAAGGGCGATCCTGTATATGTAGGAGATCATGGTGTATGTCAATCAGCTGATTCAGAAGGCAGAGATATTGTAGGTATTGCATTAGAGTCTAATGAAGATGTAAATGAAAAGCTGGTTGAATGTGTGTTAAAAGTTTAAAAATAGGAATCGCTCGTTATGACCGTTAACGCTCAAGAACTAATTACAGCCGCAACCTTTAATGGTTTGCAAAGTAGAATTGAGACTGTTCTAGGCCAAGGCTTTGCAGATACAGGATATGGTCAGACACTAAGCAGTTCAATTGTTGCTGCCAACACAGTCATTACAGCAACACATTTACAAAATTTAAAATCAGATATAGATAAATGTAGAGCACATCAAACTGGTAGTGTTACAAGTTTGGCACTTATTAATCCAACAGATAGAATAGGTGCATCTGAATCTATTGATAAAGACGGTACAACAGATACTTCAAAAGGTATAAATGATTATCTCACATTAGTCAACAGTCTTGAAGCAGATAGACAACTTTGTGATGATACACAAGCATCTGTAGAATCAGTATTACAAAGCACAAGAGTATCTGAATGGAATGGTACTATAACTCATGTTTTTACTGTGACATTTACTGATGCAGCCGCAAGACGTCATTTTTTCAATGCTGGCGGACAAATAAGATTTCAAGCTAATCTTTCAAACGGAAGCGGCGGAAAAGATTCTGATTGGGCATCTATGTTAGCAGGTATGGGAACCATATCAATGGCATCACATGCAACCACACAAACAGGATCAGGAGTACCAACTGCTATTGGTAACTTTGAATTAACAGGTACTTCACAAAGAATATTTCATAAATTAGGTACAGCATATGATTATCAAAACAATATGTATACGGTAAATGCACGTACACTAGCTGATAATGTTATTGAATTTGATATACAATTCCAAGATAATGCAGACGGAGGTGGTGATCCTAACGTTACTGGAGATATATTAAGCTCAATCACCCACAGACGACCATCAGGAACATATGTATCTGTTCCTTCTCCGACGTATAACAACACGTCAGAACTATAAAACAATTACCTTAGATTCCGATAAATACATTATATTACCGTATAATGGAGAAAAAATATGCCATCTGTAGGATCTAATGTTGAAGCGGCTTTGTACAATGACTATGTTCAACGAGTCAATGCAATATTAGGTATCGGTACAGGTAAAAGAGGATATGGTGTAGCTATGGCTAACACCGGCACAGCAGTAGTTGGGACTACTGATATTACAGCTGCTCAGTGGGCTGGATTAAGAACAGATTTAAATTTAATACATGCACATCAGTTGAATACTTCTACTGCTATTGGTGAAATAGTAAGTGGTAATATTATCGGTGCTGATGAATCAAATGTTGGTACAGGTAGTACGGTGTTGAGAGACAATCCAACAGATACATTTACTATTGTAAATCCAGATGCTAATAAAGGCGTAAATGATTTTGGACCAACGTTCACAGCTATAGAAGCAGATCCTGAACAAGTGTTTGCAAGTCACTTAGTATTAGAATCAAAAATTACGCCGTCTACTTCAGGAGCATCATATACATCTAGTTGGAATACTACACTTACAGCAGAAGTAGAAGTAACTTTTGCTGGAGGATATACATGTAAGAATGATGATGGTAGTGCTGTCACTGCTACCGGTGATGACCATAGAAGACATTTTTTTAATACTGGAGGAGACATAAGATTTTCAACTTCAGGTTCAAATGGTTCAGGTACTAAGTCAGCAGATTGGGCAACTATGTTATCTAATTTTGGCACCATAACATTTAAAAATAGTTCAACTACAACAACCGGAACAGCAACAGTAGACGCTGGGTTTGGTTCAGAAGATTTAACAACAAGTTATCAAGATATTGCTGTAAAATTTGGATCTGATGTATTGTATGCAGAAAACAGTATAAAGGTAGAAGCAAAACATGATAATAATGGGACTATTACTTTCAAATTTTCATGGACTGATGCTGATACTGGCGACCCTTTTACAGATGAACAAGTAGATTTGGACATAGATCTTACCATGTCACAAACCCGTTGTAACGGTCCAATTTCTATAGCAACTCCAACATATGCGTTCGTTGGCTCAGGAATAGCATAAGCCAATTATACCATTGACAACAAGCAATTTTTAGTATATAATAGTAGTATTACTTAAGGAGTATTCTATGGACGATAGGCTAGAAAAAGCACTAGATTTTTCTAATCACATGATTACGTTAAATAACCAGCGTAATCTTATACATGAAAAATTTTTGGAGAATTGTGTACATTATGTAAATGGTGGAAAATTTAATGTAAACAGAGAATTAATTAATTTTTGTAATACTTTAATACAAAATAATCAATCCAGTTCAATTTTATTAGATGATAATAATTCACCTATAGAAATAGAAAATTTACAAGATTTCTTAGACGAAATTTTGAATATCTATTCTACAAATGCAAATGCATATCTACAAAAATTTAATGAGCTAAAAAAGACTAGAACAATTGAAGGCATTCTAAATTTATGACGCAAGGTGTGTTACTCTTTGCACTTAACAATTTAGAAGTAGATTATATAAAACAAGCAGTTTTTTGTGCAAAGAAAATAAAAGAACATTTGAAGTTGCCTGTAGCATTAGTTACAGACAATCCTGAATATCTCGAAAGAGCTTTCACTTTCTATGAAAAGTATATTGATCAAGTTATACCAATACCAATAACCCATACAGAACAAAAAAGAATTTTTTTAGACGGAGTATATAGTACAAAAAAATTAGCTTGGAAAAATCATTCAAGACCAGATTGTTACAATCTTACTCCGTTTGATGAAACTATTGTGTTAGATGTTGATTTTATTATTTGTAATAATCAATTATTAAATTGTTTTAATATGGATCAAGATTTTATGATTTATAGGCATCCAACAGATGTTGCAAAAACTTTAAGAAGATTACAAAAATTTGATAGGATAAGTGATCGTTCAATAGACATGTGGTGGGCTACTGGATTTTATTTTAAGAAATCTGACTTTATGCAAATGTATTTTAATTTAATACAGCACATAAAAGACAATTGGAACTATTATAGATTAATATATCAAATACCTAATAACAATTATAGAAATGATTTTGCTTTTAGCATTGCAATTCATATATTGCAAGGATTTCAACTAGGTCCTTGGCCACGTACTATGCCAGGAAATATGTATATGGCTTCAGATGGAGATATGTTACACAATCTAGATGGAAATAAAATGACATTTATTTGTGATTACACAAGTGGAGGAAGTTTTGTAGGTGCTACAGTTGAAGATGCAAATGTACATGTAATGAATAAATTTAGTTTAGGTAGAGCAATAGATAAAGAGTTTGAAAATGAGTGATGGATTTTGTTTACTAGCACAGAATAATGCTGAAGTTGATTATATTAAGCAGGCATATGCTTTAGCTACTAGCATACATAAATTTAATAAAGATCAAAATATATCATTAATTACAAATGATAAAGTACCTGAAAAGTACAAATCTGTGTTTGATAAGATTATAGATATTCCTTGGACAGATCAAGCAAAGGATACTAATTGGAAGATTGAAAATAGATGGAAAGTATACCATGCTTCTCCTTATGAACATACTATTGTAATGGATGTTGATATGTTAATATTACATGATATTACTCATTGGTGGTCCGAACTTAAAAAAAGAAATTTATTTTTTGTAAGTAATGTAAAGAATTATCGTAATGAAAATGTAACTACTAGGTATTACAGAAAAACATGGGACGAAAATAATTTGCCTAATTTATATTCTGCATTTTATTATTTTAAGAAAAGCGACGAAGCTCATGAGTTTTTTAAACTTTTAGAAATAATTATGATCAACTGGGAATTATTTTATGGAAGATTCGCAGGCAACTATTATCAAAAATGGTGTAGTATGGATTTAAGTTGTAGTATTGCTAGTAAGATATTAGATAATACTTTAGACATAACAGATCCAAACTCTTTTATTACATTTACTCACATGAAACCTCATTGTCAAAATTGGCATGAAGTACCTAGTAAATGGACCACAGTATTAGGTGGTTATTTTACAAAAGATAAAACTATGATGATTGGAAATTTCTTACAACGAAATATTTTACATTATGTTGAACCAGAATTTCTCACTGATAGGTTAATCAGTAGATTGGAGTCAGTTTAATGTTTTATGTGTATTACAGTGAATCAGGAGATTTATTATCAGTAACAAATGAAAACAAAAGTGATGATCCACACTTAGTTATCGATAAAGACTTATATGTAGATTTTGTATCAGGTAAGTGTAACCTTGTTGATTATTATGTTTTACTAAGTCCTGAAGCTCCTCCAAAATTTTTAAGAAAAGATGAAACAGAAAATTTTGATGTAGATAAAAGTATTCATGAAATAAAACGGCTAGATAAGATTACCGGCTATGATCCCTTATCTTTTTATATCTTCCAAGACAAAAAGAAAGAAAAATGGCAAGGTAAAGCACATATTTCAGGACTAGTTGAGTCAAGAATTATCAACAATAAATATTTAAGTCAGTTTAAAAAAGTATATGTTACAGAAGAAAATAACCCTAATATTTTACTAGGACAACTTACTATTGATATGAAAAAATTTACTAACAAAAAATTATTCGATATAGAAACAGATGATGCACGTTTAGTAACATTAGATAAAATAAGTTTGTATTGTCCTGTAAATGATGAAAATTTTTATCATATTGTAAGGAAATGATTGCCAGATGCCTAATAAATTTAAAGTACTTGATTATGATGTAGTATATTTAAGTTATGATGAACCCAATGCAGAAGAAAATTATGCTGACTTATTAACAAAGGTTCCTTGGGCAAAACGTGTTCATGGTGTTAAAGGTTCAGACGCTGCACATAAAGAATGTGCAAAGTTAAGTGAAACGGATAGATTTATCACAGTAGACGGTGATAATAAAATAAAAAATAATTTTTTAAAAGAAGAAATATCTTTTGAAGATGACGTAGAATTAGAAAATTGTGTTATAAGTTGGGCAGGAAAAAATGAAGTTAACGGACTTGTTTATGGTAATGGCGGTTTAAAATGCTGGCCAAAAGAATACGTGTTAAATATGCGTACACACGAAAACGCAGATCCAGATAATGAACATGCACAAGTAGATTTTTGTTGGGACCTCAAATATGTACAAATGAATAGTTGCTTCTCTGATGTATATAATAATGCTACACCTCAACAAGCATGGAGAGCTGGTTTTAGAGAAGGTGTGAAATTATCACTTAATCAGGGTATCAAACCAAACAAAGATGAATTTTTAAATTTGCATTGGAGATGTTTACATTGGTTGTATATTTGGGCAATGGTTGGAGCAGATGTAAAAAATGGTGATTGGGCAATGCTTGGTACAAGAGCAGCTGTGTATAAAACAATGTGTACAGACTGGGATTATGTAAATGTTCGTGACTTTGAATATCTTAATGATTTATGGAAAAGTGAATTTTCTAGTGTTGAAGATGTGACTAATTCTTCTAAAGATTACGGAATGAAATTAATAAATGAATTGCAGTTGCCAATTGATAGCGAGCCTTTTACACCAGGTGCAAGTAAATTTTTTAAAACAATATATCAACAGCCTGATCGTGTTAATCGACACAAGGGATTAAGCGGATCGGGGGTAAAATAATATGCAAACTGATATGGTGTATGATGTCTTAGACCATCATCACAAAGAAGCTAAAGATTGGGTTGTTGTCAATTGGAATCTAGGTAACACCTGCAACTACTCTTGTAGTTACTGCCCTCCTGTACTTAATAATGGGTCATATGGATGGAATGATTTTGAAATTATAAAAAAATTTATTGATGCATGTGAAAAACATTATGCACCAAGAAAAGTTTATTTTGAATTTACAGGTGGAGAGGTTACACTATGGAAAGACTTTATAAAGTGTGCCCGATACATTAAGTCTAAAGGTCACGATATAGGCTTTATAAGTAACGCTAGTCGTACAATAAGATGGTGGGAGAAAAATAAAAATAACTTTGATCATGTATGTTTAAGTTTTCATCCTGAAAGTGCAGAAGCTGATCATTTTTTAGAAGTTGTTAAAATTATGAGCAAGGTGTGTAGGACACATGTAAATATAATGATGCACACGGACATTGATAGATTTAACAACGGCATAGAATTAACAAAAAAATTAGTAAAAGAAGCAACAAATTTCAGCCTTGCTCTACAACCACTAGTGATTGATTTTGGAAGTGAAAGGTTTCCTTATACACAAGAACAGCTAGATATTATAGATAGACAATGGGAAGATTTTGGCAAACATATTAAGTATACAGGAGACAACGACTTTAAATTGTATAGAGGTAGTATGGACATGATTAATTCTAAAACAGGTGAAACAAAAAATCGTGCTGCACATAGATTTATTGCTGATAATACAAATAACTGGGAAGGATGGAAATGTTATAGCGGTGTTGAACAAATTGTAGTAGACTTTGACGGTACTGTGATGATAGGTTGGTGTAGAGTTGGAGGCTCATTAGGTAACATGAAAGAGCCAGAAAGTATTGCTTGGCCAACAAAACCAGTCATTTGTAATAAAAGTTACTGCCATTGTAATTTTGATATTATGAGTAAAAAGGAAAAGTAATGGATAAAGGTGATCTAGTAAACAAACTTTTAGACGAAAAAAAAATTACTGTGGTTATGTATCCATCAGGAGCATGCGGTGAATATCTTACCCAACTTGTTGCTAATCATACTGCATCTTTTAATAATATACCTTCTTATAGTATACAATGGAATCATAATTTAAATATTCCTAGTAACAGATATGAATGTCAATGTATTATTCCCAGATTACATTACATAGGTCAATTGCATGAAAGGGAAAATAAAAGTAATTGGATAAATGAAGAATACTATTTAACAAATGATTTAGATTTAACAAAAAACTTTGTTGTTCGTGATCATGTAGATCGCACTACAATAAAATTATTGACGCCTATTGCAGATAAGGTAAATGTTTTGCACATTAAGTTTAGTTCATCTTATGCCTATGAATATTTTGCTACATTATATTATGCTAAAACAGCTCATAAATTAAAAACTCCTGTTGATCCTAATTTTATAACATATAGGATAGGGTGTAGTGATGATATTGCACAAAAAATTTCAGATAGAATAGGTTTGGAATATGAATGGGTTTGGTTGAATGACATATGGTCTCTTTATCATAAAATTATTAATAACGACACAGCACCATACGAACATAAAAAATCTATAAAAGATTCTATAACAAATTTTGCAAAAAAATACAAAGAAAATGATTATTTGTTAGATAATTTACGATCAAAATTTAACTCTTATTATACATTAGATATAGATACTTTACCAAAATCTGCAGATCGCATTATTAAACAGTTGAGAATATTGTATAGAGATTTTGATATAGATACTGCAAAACCAGAATTATCAAATTACATTAATAGAAACAATGTTGTATATAACTCTATGCGAGGCGGATGGGGACACTTATAATGGATCAACCTACAGGCAATAGACAACTAAGAATATACAATAAAAATAACCAGTATAGTCTGTATAGTGTCGATGAAGTCATTGCAAACAATCTTAACCATTGGAAAGATTGGAAATGTAGTGCAGGTGTAAGAAGTTTATACATAGACTATGATGGTAATGTGTGGATTGCAAATTGTGCAAGTGCATCTCAGTACGGTAAAGTTCATGAACAAAAAGTTAAAAATTTTACAAATCATGATCCTGATTTAGTTGATAGATTATGGACAGAATATAGAGAATCATTTATAGGAGCATATCCGCACAAAGAATGGATTGAAAAAAATACAAGAGATGGTTGGCCTATGCCAAAAAAAAATTGGGAAACTTGTGAGCAACATATTACGCTAATGTCCTTTATTAAAAAATTAGAAAAACAATTCTTTGATGATCCGTATAAACAATTTATGAAGGATCCTGCTACTTGGCAATGGAAAGCAGAAAAGAATGATGATATTTGGGGATTACAGGGAAGTATTTTTACAGGTTGGGAAACTCCTAAACAGTGGACTAGTTGTCCTTTTGATAGCTGTGGTTGCGGAGCAGATGTAATTTTAAGTAAAGCAAAAGACGAGCCTGCTTTAGAAAATTTAAATGTAACTAGATATGGGTACGATGGTCAAGATAAAGGTAATTTTCAAGACCCAGTAAAAAATCCACAAAATGCATTTGATACTACTCCAGTCGGTATAGAAATGAATTTTCCAATTAATCATCAAATCTTGTGGGATATAACAAGAAGATGTAATTATGATTGTGATTATTGCTGGCCAAGTGTGCATAATAATAAAGAAGCACATCATGACTATGAAAAAATTATAGAAACAATAGATAAAGCCATAGACTCTTGGAGTAAAGGAGAAACTATAAGATGGAATTTTGGAGGCGGTGAGCCTACAATGAATCCTAAATTTTTAGATATCTTGAAACATTTAAAAAGTAGGAATCAATGGGTCCTTGTTACTACAAATGGTAGTCGTAGCACAAAATACTGGACTGAAGCAAGTCAATATATTAATAGTGTAAATATGAGTGCTCATTTCGGAAGTATGGATCTTTATCCTGGTAATGAAGAAAGGTTTATTAAAAACTGTGAAATTATTATTCAAAGGCATAAAAAAGTACCAGATGATCATTGGTTAGAAATTAAATTAATGACACCGCCTGGTATGTTAGATAGAGCTCAAAGTTTTTATGATAAAATTATTAAATTAGGAATAAATGATTTAGGAGCAAATGGTAGGCAGATAGGAGCAATAAGTTTAGTACCTATAAGGGGTCATGATAGCGGTAAGCTAGTAGGATATAGTGATAATGAAATTAGATTTTTCCAACAACAGGGTTAATTACCTTATATTATATACAGCCGGCACCGGCGGAGAAATTATCACATACGCTTTAAGCCAATGTGTACCTGAAATCAATGCCATACCTACAAAAGATGTAGGAGAAAACAGATGGTTCACAAAATGTAAAGTAGGATATTGTAGAGATAGAAATTTGCCGTGGGAATATGTTGGAGAAGACGATCCAAATAAAGATGATTTGTACAAAGATCACTATGACCCTGAAGTAATTAATTATTGGGATCAAAGAATGACAGTTCTTGGATTTCACTTAACAAAAAATTTCGAATATTGGACTAATTTAGCTTGGCAAAAACTTAATAAAGTAGAAAATTTATCTACAAAGTTTGTTGAAAATCACGTAGGACAGTTTCAAAAAGATTTAGATGCTTTAAATCAATATAAAAATCATTTTGCTAACATGCATCTTATAAACATAGATGGATTGCATGAATCTAGTGGTAGTCTTATTGTACAATTACAAAGAATTTTTCCTAATTTAGATACAAAAAAGTTTAAAAAAATTGTGCAAAAATGGATTAAGAAAAATAATAAAGTTTTACAGGGTTTTGTCAAACCCATAGTACAACGCGAAATAACACAAACAAATAATATATCATTTGATTTAGATATTGTAAGAACTTCAGAACAAAGAATAGAAATGATATTACATCCAGACTGTCCTGACGATGTTTTAGAAATTGTTGCTTTACATGACACCGATCAAGAAGTACTCGAAGCACTTTATCGTAAGCCAGGTTTAGTAGATAATGATACTCCACAAGGAAAAAGAATTAAAACTTATTTAAGAAGTAGGCTTATTAAACCTACTGAAGTCATAGATGCAGTACAGGAAAACATGCTTGTACATAAAGATAGATGGAATGCTTTTTGCCCTATACCCTGGAATCATTTAGCTACAAATGCTGACGGAAGCATTAGAATGTGTTGTCAAATGATAAATTCACCGTTTGGAACTGTATACAAAGAAGATGGTACACTTTTGACCGGCAAAGATGATATCACTAAACATAGAAATTCACCAGTATGGAAACAAATTAGAAAAGAGATGATGAGTGGTATAGATCCTGAAATATGTAAACTATGTACTAACGAGGAGACTAATGGTATAGGTAGCAAAAGACAATGGACTCGCAAGTTGTATACTGATGTTTATTACAACGCAGTAGTCAACACAGAAAAAGATGGTTCGATTAAAGATACTGATTTTCCTATTACATATATGGACTTAAGATTTGGAAACAAATGTAATCTCAAATGCAGAAGCTGTGGTCCTACAGATAGCAGTTTATGGTACGACGATTGGGTAAAACTCCATCCTGAAGATACACGTTTTAACTATAGAGGACATAACAAAGTCAAAATTGAAACTTTACCAGACGGTACAAATACTGTGCCTGACCTATTTGATCCAGATCAAACATATTCTAGTTTATGGAAACATATAATGAATAATTTAGATACTATCAAAAGGTATTATTTTACAGGCGGCGAACCAACAATTAATTTAAAACATAGAGAATTATTAGATTATTATATTGACAAAGGAACTGCAAACCAAGTTACTTTAGACTATAATACTAATATGGCAGGAGTACCTAGTGCAGTATTCAAGCAATGGAAACATTTTAAGCAAGTTAATCTAGGAATGAGTATAGATGGGATAAACAAACATTTTGAATTTATTCGGCATCCAGGAAAGTTTTCAACCGTATTAAAAAATATGCGCCGTGTAGATAGAGAAGATGGATTTGAAAAACTTATTGCAAGTATTACCCTTACATTAAGTATACAAAACGTTTTGCACTATCCTGAAATGCAATGGTGGATGAAGGAGCAAAATTGGAATAGGATTGAAGAAGTTATTATTGTACATAATTTATATGGACCTGATGTCCTTAACATACAAAATTTACCTGTGGTATATAAAAAATACATTGATAAAAAGTACAAAAATTTCCTAGATAGATTGTATGCTAGATGGGATTCTAATGTAGATGAAGTTGCTTTTTGTAGAAGAGTGGAACAGAGATGCAAAAGTATATTAACACATATGTGGGATAAAGAGCCAGACGAAGTAGCATATGAAGGTTTGTGGCCTTGGATGGAGAGATTAGATAAAATAAGAAATGAATCTTGGCAAGACTCGTTGTCAGATATTGCACAAATGATAAAGGATTGTGATGGAAAAGAAATATAATTTAAATGTAGAATGGCAAATAAAAAATAATCCTGCATTTTGTACCATGCCTTTTACACATCAATATATTGCAACTGACGGATTTGTTAATCTTTGTTGTTTAGCAGACTATAATTTTCCTATTGTAAAAAATGTACAAGGGCATGATTTACAAGAAGTATGGGAAAGTGAAGACATGCAAGAGGTTCGTAAGACAATGTTAGAAGGAAAATTTGAAAAACGTTGTACAACTTGCTGGAAACAAGATAAACAAGGTGGCGGCTCAGACAGAGAAAGTTTGAATGAGGTTTATTTAAAATATAGACTCAAAAAGAATCCAGATTTGCGTCTTGATATTGAGAAAGGTAATAATACCGGCGGTCCAACATGGGCGGATTATAGACCAGGACGTCTTTGTAATTTTGGTTGCAGAATGTGTTTTGGTGCAATTAGTAGCACTATTGCTAAAGAACAGCAACAACATCCTGAAACACAAGAAATAATGAACGAAGAATGGAAAGATGTACAAGATTGGATTGACGATCCTGTATGTTTTGAAAGTGTAAAAAAACATATTCCTAAAATGGCTTCTATAAAACTGGCAGGCGGCGAACCGTTATTCATGCCAGGCGTGTATAAACTACTAAAATGGTGTGTAGAAAGCGGAAATACACATTTAATGCTTGATATTACTACCAATGGCAGTAGATTAAAGAGTAAAACAACAAATCTTTTGCCTAAATTTAGACAAGTTGACTTGCAATTTAGTATGTGTGGTATAGGATATGCAAACGATTACATAAGATATGGAGCAAACTGGAATGAATTAGATAAAGCATATCAGCATTATTTAAAAATGCCAGTCACAGTACAATTACTTGCAACAGCACAAATTTACAATGCATGGGATTTACCTAAATTAGTAGATTATTGGTATAAGCATGGCAAATCTACAAACATTGTGTTTAATCCAGTAAATGGCCCTATAGATTTAATGATAGATCTTATACCTTTTAGTTATAAAATCGAAATAGCAGAAGAATTAAAATCAAGATTACATCTATTGACAGATGAACAATTAAGGATTAGTCGTTTGCCTCATGTTATTGCAAGATTAGAATTACCAGATCCAGTAGATTTAGAAACAATAGACAAATACAAAAATTGGCGTACACATTTTGTAAGAAGAACAATTACCTATGATAGAATTAGGAATCAAGATGTTACAAAAATTCATCCTAAATTAACTGAAATATGGAATAAATGGTATAAAGAATATGGCGATTAATTTTTATTATGATGTTATTAAGGATTGCGGGCCTGTTCCTAACGGTATAACATCTTATCATGATAATCATCCTGAGACTTGGCCTTATCCGTTTGGTGATAGAGACAGCATAGACAGTATGGTAGAAGTTATTTCTAGTTTTTATTATACTATGGTAAAAAATGATTGTGAAATACAGTTATTCACAGGAGATGATATATTTAATCCTGTAAGAGGATTTAAAGAAGACATATTCTACCCATTTGAAGTATCTTATGGTATCAATATTAATATACCGCATAAAACTTTAGACTATTTACGTGCAGGAAAAATGAAAGTCTTATTGCTAGGGCAAACATTACAAGGTGCTAACGAAGTAATTAGGCTTAGACATGTGGCAGAAATGTTTATGAGATGTAAAGTTCCTGTTGAAAATATTATTTTAGTTACCGCTGATTTGAATAATACATACCAAGAGCTATTAGATCCTTATAAGTCATATTCTATAGATTGGTGGCAAATTGAATCAAGATTAATTATCAATAACGACACGGTAAAATATAAAAATTTTTTTAAACCAATAAATGATCCTATGCCTGTGTTAGATTTTGACATAGATCAATTCAATCCTAAACTTTTATTTCATAATTTTTCAGAATACCCACAAGCACCAAATTGTGTACAGCTATATTCTGCTTTAGAGGCAAACGAATTGTATGATCATGGTAGTATAATACATAAGAACGATAGTATTGATTATCATGCTAATAGTCTTGTATCAATTTTAACACCTTGGGCACCTAATAACAGAATGGCTTACATGAGTGAAGTAAACGCTTTGTTCACTAATCTGGATATTTGGCAGTTACTAGTAATGGGAAAGCCATTTATGGTTTTTGGATGTCAACAAACTATGAAATATTTGAATCAACAAGGATATTTTACTTTTTTTGACTTGTTAAATGAAAAATATGATACATATGCAGATGTAAGTATACGTGCTGACTTAATTTGTCATGAATTAACAAGGTTAAAAAATAATTGTAGATCAGAAGAAACAAAAAATGCGTTGAAAACGTTGAATAAATTTGCTAAAGTTAATAAAGCCAAATTCTTAGAAAGGTCCCACATGCCTATGTTTCTAAAATTATTTGACGCAATACGATATGGTTGACATTTTGCATAAGAAAGTATATAATTAAGAATGTATGATATAATTTTTGTTGGTGAAAAGACACAACATTATACAGATTTGAAAGATAAATTTTTTGGACTTAAATACGCTCCAGATTTTGATTCTGCTCAAAAATTAGCAGTTACAACTATGTTTTGGGTTATATGGGACGACTTGCTAGTTGAAAATAATTTTGATTTTTCTTATGCACCTGAAAAATGGGATCAAAAAGTAATTCATGTATTTAAAAATGCTGACAAGTATAATGGCATTTGTTTGTACCCTAAAAGAGTTGAAGTACATCCTAGAGAAGCACAATATAGATTTTTCGCAGACAAGAAAGAAATAGATATATTAGCAAGTACACCTAAACCAACCTATGATGTTGTGTTTATAAGCTACGATGAACCTAATGCAGATGTAAATTACAGGCGTCTTTTAGACAAAATGCCTTGGGCCAAGCGAGTACATGGTGTTTCTGGTATACATCAAGCTCACATAGAGGCAGCAAAACTTTGTAAATCTGATATGTTTTATGTTGTTGATGGAGATGCTTATATTAATGATAATTTTGATTTTCAAATGACAGTATCTATAAATGAGCAAAATATTGTACATGTATGGAGGAGTCAAAATCCTATAAACAGGCTTACATATGGCAACGGAGGAGTAAAATTATTACCAAGGAAACTTACACTTAACGTAGATACAGAAAGTACAGATATGACTACAAGCATAAGTGTGCGTTTTAAAGCAATGCCTGAGGTAAGTAATATTTCTTTATTTAATACAGATCCATTCAGCACTTGGAAAAGTGCATTTAGAGAATGTGTAAAACTCAGTAGTAAAGTAATTCAAGGACAAAATGATAAAGAAACAGAGATAAGATTAAATGAATGGTGCACCAAAGGAAAAAATAAGTCTTTTGGTGAATATTGTATTGCTGGTGCTAATGCTGGTAAAGAATATGGTCAAAAATGGAAGGGAAATGCAACTGAACTAAAAAAAATTAACGATTTTGTTTGGTTAAAAGAAAAGTTTAATGACATCACAATTAATTAAAAGTTTATATTATGTTTTAGATAATCCCGATTTTAATAAGGATTGCATTAGTGGCGGACAATTAAAAAGTAAAGAATGGCTTGTTAAAAAAGTAGAAGAATACTGTCCTGATCTTGGCATAGTTTTTTTATGTGCGGGTTGGTATGCTACACTTGCTACAATGTTATTTGAATCTAATGTTCTTGTAACAAAAATTAGAAGTTTTGATGTGGATGACAGTTGTAAAGAAATAGCAGAAAAATTTAATATGCCTTGGGTAGTTGATAATTGGAAGTTTAAAGCAACAACGTTAGATATTAATACTATGCAATACCCAACAACTTATGAAACTCTAACATATGATAAAAAGTTTGTTACATTAACTGATATGCCAGATACTATTATAAACACAAGTTGTGAACATATTGCTAACTTCAGTGATTGGTACTCAAATATTCCTAAAGACAAACTGGTGATTTTGCAGAGTAATAATTTTACAAAATTAGAAGAACACGTAAATTGTAGTAACAGTCTTAAAGAATTTAGTGAAAGTGTACATATGTCAGAAACACTTTACGAAGGAGAACTTGATCTCACAGATCAAGGCGGTTATATTAGATTTATGAAAATTGGTATCAAATAAATTAAGGTGTAGTCCAATATATTTGATTACTATGTGGTGTAAATTTAGAAGTTGTTCCGTCTTTTCTAGTAAAAGTGTTGACGTCTGTTATTCCTACACCAACTGAAGTAGGCGATAAATCATCTTGCCAACCACCCCATGGTTGCCATGCTTCTTCATCATAATCTCCAAACATTGTAGCGGCTGTATTAGCATAGTTTGTACACCATTTGTAGTATGCATCTTTAGATGCTTGTATTTGTTCAGCTGTAGGATTAACAATTCCTGTACCACTATGTACCATATCACCAACAGTCGTATCCCATTGAGTTTGTAAACGATTTGCCATTGTTGCTGAGTTTTCTGTAGTCTTAACTAGATAAGTTGTAACGGTTGAATCTACGGTTAATTTAACATGATCTGCACTATCAGTTTTATTACTTGCTAAAATATTAGATAATTTTTCGTAATTTAAAAGAACACCTGGACCATGTAATACAATGTGTTGTGTATCATCAGTTATATTTTTGGCTAATCTATCACCAAATCTAGCTAAACCACTTAAACCTGCTGGCATAATAAAATTATTAATACCATTTTGCTCATCGTTATGTCGCCATGCTCTTAGTGCGCCCCATTGTTCTCTAAGCACAGTTTTTTCGCCATATTTTGCAGATAGCTTTTCAGTCAATTTAGTTGCAATAGTTCGTATTTCACCAAATCCAAAGCCTATAATTAAGTAATAATTCATATTTTTTCTCCGTTAGACTTACTATGTTTATTTATCATAATTAGTGTTCTTTACAATTAGGTAACATTTTTGCTATTTGTTTAATGTTGTGTTCGTTAATGTATAAACTCATTAAGATATGATATATATCGTCTGCCATTGCAAAACTACCGTGTGTTTTTCTTGTGTTCAATACGTATGGAACACCTTCTTTGAATCGTTGTATTTTACCGTCATATATAAACATCCATTCGTCATCTTTAGTCTTGTTTAAAGGAATAAAAATACGGAATTGATCATTCAATCTAAATGCATCTCTATGTAATCTAAAAAAACTACCTTTATCCATAGTCGCCGCTCTACATCTTGCAAGTTCAGACCACTTATCAAAAAATTCTATTATACTAGGACATTTTAATAAGTTATCATTATATGGTTGGTTTCTTTGATGTTTTATTTCAGCAGGAGTGTCTAAACCTAAATCTTCAATAGGACCGGTAAGATTAATTGCAGTTTTTCTATTAGGACCTGGCAACCAATTCTTTATTTGTTTTAGTTCTGTAATTGTTTTTTCAGAAAATTTATAATCTAATTCTACCACGTCTCCGTATGAACAAAGGATACTATGTAAGCTCATTACATCCATTATAAGTCACCCTTGTCTTTCATTTCACGTTCTAATTTTGCTACATGATGAATACGTTTTATTTGATGATACATTTTAAAAATAGTTATTGGACCGTCAGCTTTATACCAACATGGAAAAATTCCATGTATGTAAGACTTAATTGCACACACTATCAGTTTATTACTTTGGTGGACACTATGCGTTAAGTGTTTCCAATAACCCCATTCTGTTTCTTCTAAATGTTCTTTAATTTTTTTATACATTTTTCCTCCAACACCATATATGACCATCAAATGTCTTTTTTAAATCTTGACCATCATGTTTAAATGTTCTTTCTGTTGAATGTTCAACAATCCATTCTAAATTAACATTTAAATTATTTGTAAATTCATCAATCCTACTACGTGGCCAAGATCCTATTCCTATCCAAAATCCGTGTTGTTTTCTTCTTTCTTCATAATCAGCTTCTGTTTCTTTTTTATGTCTCATTATAAGTAGCCCGCCTGGCCGTAACCAAGATAACATTTTTTCTATGTTAGGTAGATGATAATCATCCGGACACTCATGTAAAACTCCTAAACACAAGACACCATCTTGACTTTCTAGTTCGATTGGAGCATCTAAAATTTTGCATACATAATCTTGATTACCATAATCAACAAAATCAAATCCTATCAAATTAGGAAAATACTTTTTGTAAGGATTTACTCCGCAACCAGCATCAACTATATTTGCATCCAGTGGAAATATTTCACGTATATCGTGTTCTTTAGAGATTTTTGCATTGTTTCTTTTTGCACTAAACCTAGATAGATTTTCAGGCAATTTAAAAAATTTTAATCTACTTTGATCAAATTCTGTAAAATCTTGCATATCCATAAAACTAGTTCCTTGCATGTATTTAACCTCTAAAACACTCCCTCAAAAATAAAATAGTCTACTATGAATGTAAGCTGAGCACCTATAAACACAGCCAAATAATAATTATTCAACTGATCCCATAGTATTTTTATAATCCACCATGCCACACCAACTCGAAAAGTATATAATACGTTAGCTTGAACAAAATCCATTAGTGCAGGTAATTCTTTTGCTTGAAATAGATAAGCAAATACACCGCCATCGTATAAAAAACTTATTTGTGCGGCTAATAATACTGCAAAGCCATAGGGAATGTACTTGTATAAAAATTTTACTATATGTGCAGTTACTACTAGTCTATATGATACATAGATTATATTAGCAACTAATAAT
>MDTE01061429.1_pt1 | contig 21553 bp, 16 predicted proteins | sample 811231 | NCBI WGS metagenome assembly MDTE01 (sample SAMN05326651, study PRJNA326480) | marine metagenome | isolation source: seawater | place: Indian Ocean: Red Sea | collected 2010
TCTTCTTCGCTGCTGCTGCTTCTGCTTCTGCTTTCGCTTTAGCTGCAGCGTTTTTCTTACGCGTTGCTGCTGCCTTCTTAGCTGCCTCAGACCTCTTCTTGGCTGACCCCGACTTCTTCGCCATAACACCCTACGGGGCGTACCTTTTATTCAGCCTTACGATTCAATAACATTAGAATTCCAAATTAAATTAGGTTAATTAATCACGAAAAAACATCATCACAGAGAAGCAACAATGATGCTTAATGAGTCATCCGAATATAACGAGGGAGAAGAGTGGAAGAGGTTTCTGTGGTTGGAATTAACGCTACTCAAAGCCATCTTTGGTGCCAAGTTAAACGCGGGAAGCCCGAAATGAAGATAGATTCTGACAACAGACTACGTCACATGAACTGGCCAGAAAATACACCTACTCTCTTTTTGGGTGATGTTGCGGATTCAATATTACGATGTTTTGGGGCTCATGAACCGCCAAAATTGGTACAACACCCCGGGTTTGATCAACAAAAATGGATAATGGTGGTTAAAGATTCTACAATGCGAATTGAAATTAGGAGTCGTTCATATTGGGGATTTGGATTATTTGATTCGTGTTTTCTTAATGAGTTGATAATTGAAGGGCCCCTTGATAGAAGATCTAGATTTGTCTTTGATTTGCAAGCGTCACTAGGAAGAAATCCTTGGGAGCCTGCTTTTGGAATAATGTGGAAGAGGGCGACAAAGGCATCTGGAAGAGAACATCAAGAAGCATGGGAGGAGTTGGTCAAATATGCTAGGGAACAAATGAATGAAGAAGCACACAAATATGTTCAAAGGCTTGAGGGTTTAGAGGCAAAGTTTGATGAATTTGCAGAAGCCGACTTCAAGAATTGGAATGTTGATGAAGCAGAAAGCCATGTTGAAGAGGCAAGAAGGCAGATTGAAATTTCACGTAATGCACTTCACGATAACAACGCTGCTGGATTTGAAAGAGCATTGGCAAGGGCAGAATCTGCTTTGATTGAAGCCGACCCCACCACAGAAGTTACCCGAACACCATTCCAAGAAGCCGACGAACTATTGTTGGAAACTACAATTGATATTGATGAAGAAATTATAGAAGAACAAATCCTCATTCACGAAGAATTGCCTGACGAAATTGAACGTATCACCCCAGTTGAAGTTGCCACATCCACCAGTGATGTGACTGCTGATGACCTACTTACAGGTATAGAAATTGAATCGAACGAAGACATACCGTTCGTTGATTTGACAGAGTCTGAATGAGATCGGATGAGAATCAACCAAACAGGTTGTCCCACATCCACATCCAAGTATTATCCCACTGTGAAGGTTGGTTCGCAATATATACAAAAACTGAGAATACGATACACACTGTGTAAATCATGCCTTTACTAATTTGCCAAGCCTCATCAGACTCTTCGTCAAAGTAGCGAATCAAACCAGCTGCTTGCTGGATGTTTGGCCCCTTGGACTTCTTGTCTTTCTTGACTGCCATGTAAAACGCCCGACCTGCCTCGCCTATATGAACGCGACGAATTGGGAATTGATTCAAGGATCAATGGTTTCTACCAATACACAGCCATCACTAAATTCGACTATTCTTGTTGCACAATCCATCGCTTCGTCAAGATTTTTTGTCTCAAACAACACCTTTCTCTTACCTGCACTTGTTTGCAAAACTACCCTGTGAGAAAGGTCTCTCAAAGTCTCTTCATCTACTGTTTGGTACACCCAATCATCTTCTTCCACTTCTAATTGAGCATCAACTGGGACTAACGGGCCTTGCTCGACTTGACTGTCAAGAGCACGCTCATGGATTTCTCTGAATCTATTTCGAAGTTCTTTCGTTTCTTCGATTTTCTGTGTCGTATTATCCGCTCTAGCTTTTGCGGCTCTAAACGCATCCCTATTCGCTTTAGCCAATGGACTAATTCTCTTCTGTCGCTTTACGGCAGACTTACTGTCATCTTTCATTTCGCATCCCATCTAGCCACCTCCAAAAAGCAGGCAACTGAGATGCAGGCGCACTGTCGGTGCTATAACCGTTGCAGTAGTAAATAACCGGAAAATGATGGTTTTGCTACCTTATTCTTCTTCACCAAATTTTGATAAATTGAGATTGATTTTTGTAAAGATTAGTGCAGTCGCTGGAACCATAATTAATGCGACCATCGCTATAATGAAACCAACAGTTGATCCACCCATTCCAATATTTAATCCGCATAAAACCAAGACAGAAAGTGTGTGAAGTGAAAAAGATTCGATTACTCTTCTATCAATTGAGAGAAATGGATGCTTTTCAAAATGAGTGGCCAACAAAGGCAATGATGTCATTGAAACAAACAAACCTGGTGCGAGAGTTGCCGTCAAAGGCTCTCTTATGGTAAAGAAAAGACTCGCTATTACCATTACCAAAAAGAAACCCCATGCCTCCGGTCTTGGACGAGCATCTAGACCGGCCATCGGTAACAGGGCACCAAGTAATCCAGCAACCGCAAGGGGAATTTGCAGTGTAAGAGATATCCACATTGCTGAAGTCAAACTGGAAATATTTGGAAGGTGATATAGGATACTTATCCCTGAAAGCCAAGAAAAAATAAGTGTATGAAAAAAGATGTGAAGCAAACCAACCCAACGTCTTTCACGGGCTTGCCCGCGAATAGAATGAACTTTAGTTAGAAGGAAAAGGAAAAATGGCCAACTCATTAAAAGTAAAGCAAATGATGCACAAAGAGCAAGATTTACTTCATTCCCCATAGCAATTGAGTCGGAGAATTGATGCCATTCTTTTGCTTTAGGAAGAACCCCTCTTAAAGCTAGAATAGAACCCAATGTAAGACATGCCAAAAGTAGAACAAAATTCAGTTGCTTAACCGAATTAGGGGCATGTTGAGAAAGTTTAGAGGTTAAGTGAATCCAAAACCCTAATGATGTGCCTGCAATAATCAGGAATATACAGTTACTAGGGGAGATAAGATTTGATCCCAAGAGCAATTGTGATTCAGAAAAAACTGCAAATGAATTGGATGAAACAAATGCTAGAAGCATGAATGGCCAAAGTAAGCCGTGCAAACGAAGAACAATCGCTCTTTGATTAGATTCAATCTCGTTTCCGAACAATGAATCATCAAAGCCAAACCATTTTTCACAAGCAAATGAACTAATGGAATAGAAGAGGGGGATTGCTAACCACGGCGAACCTTCCGAGAAAAGACTTGCTAGAATCCTCTGCCAAGAAGAGTATTGTTCCCCTCCAAAGTTTGCTACGTGTGCATGAGTTAAGTCAAGAGTATAGTGGGACCAAATCAAATCTAGAGTAACAATGCTAAGTAATATCAATGGAAGAAGAGTAAGCGTCCGGTCAAGTTGTCTCAGATTCGAACTTGATATTGATTGTCTCCTACCCATCTCACAGAGCCACCAGGGTGCTGTCCACTGGAGTAAAGACCAAAGAAGAATGATTGTCAACAGAGTAGCGGCAAGACTGAATTCATCGCCCCCGCCAACTGCCATTATGACTCGGATGTGAAGGTGGCTCATTGGGTTAGCGCACCCACAATCCTTGAGAGATGTAGCCGGGCAGGCTAGTTTGCGAATGACACGGGGGCACTATTGTGGACGATGATGAATGGCCTAATGCATCGAATAGTGCTCTTTGGGAAGCTGTTCAAATGTGGCGCGATAACGCCACACCTTGGTTGCAAGTATCTCAAGCACGATTAAGTGAAACATTACGAATAAATCCACTTAGGGAGGATTGTGAGAATACTCGGAATCTATTGCTTTCCTTAGGGGGGAGGCCGATTCCTTGGTTACCACAAGGAGGTGGAGGAGATGGGTGGGAGATGCCATGGCTGAAAGGGAAATGTCAAGATAGAAAATCTCAACTTCTGATTCGCTCATTACACGATAGTGGAAGAATTACCCGACAAGAAGCTGTTTCAATGATTCCAGTAAAAATTCTTGATTGCCATACAGGACACCACGTACTAGACATGTGTGCATCACCTGGAAGCAAAGCCACACAACTCTGCGAAGCGATCTCTGATGATGGTGTAGTCGTGGCTAATGAATCCAACCCAGGGCGAGCTAATCTACTAGTTTCTAACTCAAAGAGAATTGGTGTAACCTCAATGATAGTTGTTCGTCATGATGGAAGGCATTTACCTAGGTGCCCTAATCCGGGATTTGATAGAATCTTAGTAGATGCGCCATGCTCAGGAAGTGGAACGACAAGAAAAAATCCAGAACTTTGGAGTAAATGGTCGAAAAGATCAGGAATAGGACTACAACCGTTACAAATTGCTTTGCTTGGAAAAGGTGCAATGTTACTAGCACCTGGTGGAAGAATGGTATATTCTACTTGCTCCCTAGACCCTATCGAAAATGAAGCAGTGGTTGCCGAAATTCTACAAACCCATGAGCACTTGATTCTAGATGAAACTAGAATTTCGGATTGTTGCCCAGGACTCGTTACACGTGATGGGATGAGTGAGTGGTCAGGACAAGAAGGTAGTGACTCCAGCAAATTCTCAAATCAAATATTAGATTCATTATCAAAATGTAAGAGAATTTGGAATGACGAAAATAACTCTGGAGGATTCTTTGTTGCAGCCTTCAAACATATCGGAAATAATGAAGTTGCTGAAGCATTAATCAGTGATTCTGAAATGGTTGATAAAAAGATACATCAACACCCAGAATTTACTCGCAATGAACAAAAACCAGCATCTAATGAATTATTAGAAACCATTTCAAAAGAATGGGGATTTGCTGATGAAAAAATGATGGCGCGAGGAAGTAAAATTTACTCTATTTCGAATGATATCTACGATTGGTTTTGGATTCGTGAAAGAATGCTGAGACGAGGACGAAAATTAGCAGGGGGACACTGGCACCCTTTCCAAGTAATACAGGCGGGGCTTCCAACTTGGGAATTAAGAAAGGGCGTTCTACAAAGACCTACTTCGAAAGGCATTCATATCACTGCACGGAAATGTATGAAGCATGTACATGAAATTCCTAAAGAACTACTAGTCACGATAATTACCAAAGGGGGACAAGATATCGAAGATGCAATAGAAGACATCCCTACTCTCGAATCAGAGAGATTAGGGGGGATAATATTGCGCTTTACCGAAAATCAATTGACGTGGTGGTTGCCGGCTTGGTTAGGTGGAAAATTGACACTAATGATACCAGACTCGGAACGGATTTTGTTATCAAATGCGCTAGAATTGGGGGTAATAACATGAAGTTTGGTTCTTTTTTTATCGCTCTACTTCTCACTTTATCCATACCATTTTACATGAATATTGCTAGTGGATCTGAAACATACAATAACGTGCCCACAGTTATCGAATCATTCATTGACGATTCCGGATGTGATTATGATGAGCAAGCAAATAATAATGTGAGATTAAATTGGGCATTTGGTAATGAAAGTATTCTATCAGGACAACAGAGAGCTGAAGCGCTGGGGGCTGATGCATGTACAATGTGGATTAATGGAGAACAAGACGATTATGACATGAATGAAAATGTACAAATGGTTGATGTGTCACTCGAAGTAGATGCGTATTTTCCATCAGAAAATGATGATTATGAAAAACCTGAAACACTATTCGAAGGATTATATCTGTCCGCTCAAATCATTCCCCTAGAAGACCTTCCTGAATCACTAAACTTGAGATGGTATGTTACAGTTGATTATTCTCCTTTAGGTCAAAATGTTGCTCAAGATTTGGTTAAGCATTACGGTTGGTCATCTTCTTTCCATCATGATAAACTGAATATTACTAATTGGACCCATGAAATTAATAGCGAACGATTAGTTGAAGACGGTATTCCTTTCACAGAAGATGACTTATGGAGATTAGAAGTTGTGATACTATTTGTCGATGATTTGAATCACAGCATTTACGGAGGAGATTCTGTCCAATTACACACCCCAAGTAGTATTCCCGATAGAATGGTAATGATACCAACAATTATTATCGGAATAGCTGTAATTGTTGGATTGATTGTAATTGTTCGTCAAGATCAGCAGAGAGAGGTGGGATTACCAAGATTAAGAGGCACCCTACACAAGGAAAACAGAGGGTGGCACGCGGACATTGTAATCACCGCTGGTACCCGTGATGCAACATTGACAGGAGCATATGCTGACGAACCATGGAAAATAGGAAAGACGCCTAAACAACAATTAGTAGTGGCAGGTACGAGTCGAAATTTTTCGGTTAAACTAAGATGTAATAACCCTGAGTGCAAGATTGTTGCCACACATTGGAAAATTGAAGTTGACGAATTAGGTGCATGGGTTCTTGACCTAAATTTACCAATAAAAAAAGATTGATGAAATAATATCAATGCATCAATATTACAACCTTTATTGTTCAACTGAACAATTTGATTTGATTAATTGACAAAAACGTTCAAATGCCGCCGTTAAAGCGAAAGGGGTCCGGATGTGTAATAATGGAGATTGACGAGGTAGATCGAAAATTAATTTCAGCATTGCAAGAAGATGGAAGACTATCAATGAGAATGCTAGCCGATCGAGTTGGCGTTGCTCTTGGAACAGTTTCCAACCGCCTCAATAAATTAGAGAAGCATGGCGTTATTACAGGATATACTGCTAATCTAAATCCAGATAAAATTGGTTGGGAAATGACTGTAGTGGTGGGGCTCAGAATCGTGAAAGGAGAATTACTAGAGGTGCAAGAGCTAATTGCCTCCGACCCGCGGGTTTTTGCGGTATACGATGTAACTGGTGAAATGGATAGTTTGGTTTTTGCGAGAGTCACTGATAGGGACGATTTAGATGATTTTACAAAAACCGTGCTTTCGACCGAAGGAGTTTCGCGTTCAACCACTCATGTTGTATTGAATACTGTCAAAGAAATTAGCGTCACGCTACCTCCTAAATAGTTCAATTTTTCAACATAATTGCCACTGTATTCGCGCATCTTCAAGTACGGTCGATTTGCGGTGGTCTCCTGTTGAGCGATTTGGGAAGTAATGAAGCCGGCGTTAGCGGCCTGCTCCTTGATGATGCTGAATGGAATCTTTTGCGGCATGATTTAGATATTCGATACCCACCTACTGATTATTGTCCTTTATTGAAATTCGGAAGGTGGGAGGACCAACCGCACCAACACCTCCCTGCAGCTAGATTATCCTCCAGTCATTGGAATGGATTATTGATTGCTGATGAGGTTGGCCTTGGAAAAACAATCTCTGCTTTGCATGTTTTACGTCGTTTGCACGCTATTGGAGAAAGAGGTGGGGCTATAATCGCCTGCCCTGGTGGATTGAGATTAAAATGGATTCAAGAAATGTTTCATCGTTGCGACCTAAATGGATTTGAAGCAAATACTGGGGTAAAACTACGCGAAGCCTTTAACAGAATTAGACAAGGAGAGTCGCTCGTAGTAGTTACCAGTCATGGAATATTAAGGCAGCCATCATTACTGCGAGAATTGATGGAAGAAGGTGTGCCAGAGATTCTTCTAACAGTGGTGGATGAGGCGCATCATTGTCGAAACCCTCGCAGTCGCCTTCATGACGCCATACAACTTCTGACATTACATAGCAAACAAACTCTGTTTCTGACGGCCACCCCAGTTAATCTCTCAAATGAGGAATTGTGGGTGCAACTATCTCTTCTTGCTCCAGATAGGTGGCCTGATTTTCAGGCTTTTCAAAATACAATGAGGCCCATGAGGCTACTCAATACTGCACTTGATGCAACCTCAAAAGTTGAGCCTGATTTAGAAGTTGCAATTTCGGCCCTTGAAATTCTTGAAAATACTCCCGGTTTCACTGCAGATCCTAGGTTAATGACTGCTATGGATTTATGCAGAGACCCACTTGGTTGGACTGGTGAATCGCTGGATAACAAGAGAATTATTTTAGCCGATTTATTGCGTGAATTAAGACCATTAAATGAATTAATAGTAAGAACAAGAAAACGTGATTTAGACCTAAACATAGCACGGCGTGATGCAATTACTCTAGATGTAAAATTGACACGTGAGGAATGGAGACTTTACGAAGCTGCAAGAAGATGGACTTGGCATTTAATGCAACTCCGTCATCCTGATTCTGAACGATTCGATTGGGCACTAGTTGTTCCAGAAAGAATGGCGAGCAGTTGTTTGCCAGCTTTTGCAATTCATGTAAGGACCCAACTAAGAGACGCGGCTAGAAGTGCATTTGAATTTGGTACTGAAGCAGAGGAAGAAGCCACTGATATTACAATTGATGAAGCTGAACATCGACTCCTAAGTCGTTTCGGAGATCTTGACGAACTTGTTATCGCCGCAGAAGAATTAGGTGGATTTGATTCAAAATATGAGGCGATGAAAAGTTGGTTGCTTGATACTCTTGAAAATGACGACCAGGGGGGGGTATTATTGTTCAGTCATTTCCGTGGAACTCTAAACTATCTCAAAGAACGCCTTCAAGAAGAGGGTGTAAATTGTCAGGTCCTAAGTGGCCTAACACCGATGGCTGAACGAGAAGTGTTACGTAATAGATTTGCAAATGGGGAAATCGATGTTTTATTATCAAGTGAAGTTGGGAGTGAAGGTTTGGATCAACAACACTGCCATCGCCTAGTAAACTACGATTTACCATGGAATCCAATGCGAATTGAACAGAGGATTGGGCGACTAGACCGTTTTGGGCAAGAAGCCGATGTCATTACCATATTGAATATCGCTGTTGAAGGCACTATTGATGCTGCAATTCTAGGTAGGCTTTTCTACAGAATAAGGCTCTTTGAGGATTCAATAGGGATGCTAGACCCATTACTAGGAAAAGCGATGAAAATGGTTGCTCAAGATGAATTAAATTCACCAAGAGCACGAAGATTAGGCGACAGTGGATACAGTCTAATAGACGCTAGAGAATTATCAGATAATGATGGCTCCGGTGGAGAGGAAAATCTTGATTCCTTGCTGAATATGAGGGATAGATGGTTAGAAGAACGTGCTAATGAAGAACGGGAATGGCTTGGAAATGATCCTGGAATTAGAAAATTGCGTGAAGATTCTATAAATATGGAACTTGGAATTAATCCTGACGAACTTGTGGAATGGGTTCGTGCGAGATTACAACTGAAAGATGGGCAATCTAGCCTGCATTTTGCTGGAGGTTTTTGGCAACTAATCCTAAGCAATGAAGTTGTAAGCGAGTTGGCTTCAAGATGTGCTGACAAAAGCAGGACTGATTCACTAACTACTGGCTGGCAAGAAAGAATTGAGAAATTAGCAAGTGCTGCACCACCTCATATCATCCCAATAACAATAACCAGAGATGAGGCAAGAGAGAAAACTGAGTTTGTTTATCTTGCACCATGGCACCCCATCATCCAATGGTTGAGGGATTCAATTAGTCAAGACCAAAATCAGGAAGCAGCTTTGGATGGTTGGAAAAGTGCTGGTATTTCACCAGTAATTCACCTAGAAGCAAATAAGCCAAGCGATTGGGCCGATAATGCCGCCACATTAGTATGTCTTGACTGGATTGTTGCTGGCCTCTCTCGTCACGCAGTTCGGCGTTGGTTACTTCTTGATGCTGATGGTTTTCCTATTCCTGAACAACCCAAATACCCTTGGAAATCATTCAACAAATTAGAACGTACCATTTTTGATTCCGAAACTGAAAGAGACATTGAGCGATCTCTAGATAGAATGCATTCTTGGTTACTAGAAGATGAAAAGGCTAGACTCGCCCCTCTTTTAGATGAACTAAGACACAATGTACAACGTTCGTGGATGGAACGAATTGAAAGAGAAAGAGAACAATTGAGAGCGGCGGCATTGAGAGAACACCATGGTGGTCAGCCAGTTGATCAACGTTGGGCAAGAATGAAAATTGGGCTAATTGAAAAATTGAGAAAAGAACTCGATGAAAGGATTCTACACCTAGAAAAAATTAGGGAAAGTCTTCAGGCAGAATTGAATGCTAGAATAGTAATAAATCTACTTTGATTACTCTTCTTCATAACAATCGTCAGGGTCGTATAACTTCATTATTACTCTTAGTTCATCGGCAAAGGGTGCAAGGGATTCAACTGTTTTGCCTTCTAATTTCATTGATTTTAACAACTCCATTCTAGTAGCCTCATCAATAACAACATCCATAGATTTCAAGCGTATGCTGATATCATTTTGAATACGACCACCTGTTCTATCCCAATCCATCAAAATAATCAGAGAGGGGCCACCATCTATTGGATTTTGACAGCCATAGGTTTCAAACAAGTAGGCAACCAAACGACTACGATCCCATCCCCTATTTAATTTCTCAATGGTCCCAGAAAAACCCAATTTCCTCAATGCTAAGACGTCCTTATTTCCCTCAATTAAAATTGGGCACGAACAACCACCCTCTTTCTGAGGTCTATTTCTTATTCTTGCTTCAGCCAATGCCTTCCCTGCAATTTCAAAACGAGCTTCTCTAGTAGGGTCACCACCAACTGAATTTCGGCGACGTTTCCATTCATTTCCTGAAGCCATTCAAGTTCTTCCAATTATTCCCCACGTGCCGCTAACTGTTCATCTATTACTCGATATAATTCTTCACGACGTACTGGTTTAGGAACGAATGCATCACAACCAGCAGCGGCAGCTTTTCTCCTATCTTCAGGTGTTGAAAATGCAGTAACTGCAATTATTCTGCTATCACGAACTAATGGATGATCACGAATGGCTGTTGTCAACTGCAAACCATCCGTCCATGGAAGTTGAATGTCCATGAAAATCAAATCAAATGAACCCGTCTGTAATGCTTCAAAGGCCTGATTAGCATCTTCTGCAACTTCAATATCTGTAATGTCTTTTCCTTTCAGCAATGCTAGCAATAGACGAACATTAACTTGGTTGTCCTCAACCACCAGCGCCCTGACGTCCATCAGGGCGAGGGTGGAGTCATTACAATTCAACCTTTGGCGGGTCGATACTCTTTAAGAATAAAAATAATAATTAAAAAACACAATTTAAACACCTATGTTGAGTTTTACAATTTGCAATTATCAACCAGTCCCTAACAAGTTAGGGTTCGGTATTCGATTTTTGTTTGATTGCCTTAGATGTTCGGTTCGGAGAACGCTTAACTATGGTCTGCATTACCGCCTCGGTAAGAGGGGTTGCAGTGGCTGTTGGTGGAGAAGCATATAACGAGTTATTTGATGTGTTTTTCCTGTGGTCTGGCGTGGTTGGAGTAATCGTCTTCGGATGGTTAATTCATCACTCATTTTTCTATCGTTCTAAAGATGGAGAAGTACCTAATATTGACGATATTGCAGTTGGTGAATTTCCAAAGCATTTTCACAATACTAAATTGGAGATCGCTTGGGTTGTTCTTCCATCCATTCTAATCATCTATCTTACATATATTTCACTTGGGCCTGCGTCTGATGTTTGGGAAGACCCGAGTGTTGTAGGCGTAGAAGGCGTTGATTACTATGAAGTTGGAATTAATGGGCAACAATGGTTCTGGGAATTCGATTGTCGGAATTTAGATGCTGATTTATGCGATGTTGGAGTTCATGATGAAACTGGGTTGACTGTATTGAGCGTGAAAAAGGACGTGACTTACAGATTCAATCTTTCATCCTCAGACGTAACGCACTCACCTTACATCGTTCAGTGGGGTGCAAAAGAAGACTCTGTGCCGGGAATATTCACATCAATGTGGGTAACACCCGATATCACTGGTGAGTTTTTCATAGATTGTGCGGAATTCTGTGGCGATGACCACGCTTACATGACTGCAATACTTGAGGTACATGAGTGAGGTGACATGATATGAAAGTGAATGTGAAAATACTTGCAATTACTGCTCTTCTAGTAGCCTCACTAATGTTAGCACCTAGTCTCCAAGCTAGAAGTGGAGGAATCAACAATGTTGACTCCGGATGTACATGTCACAGCGGCTCCCCCAGTAGTGATGTGTCGCCTTTCATGACACTAGGAAATGGCAGTGCATTACCATCAGAATATAACCCTGGAGAAACTTACACATTTTCTTTTGGATTTACGGGGGGTCCGGGCTCAGAATTTATTGCTGAAAGGCAAAATACTGGCGGGTTCAATCTCGTAGCCACTTCGGGTACTTTGACAATTTTAGATGACTCAACTCAAATGATTGCTGGCCAACTTACCCACACTACAACTGGAAATGACCAAATGAACTGGTCAGTAGATTGGACTGCCCCAAGTAGCGGTTCAGCAAATTTCCAATTAACAGTCAATTCAGTGGATGGTGATGCTTCGCCCGGTGATGGTGACCATTGGGCACAATCTCAATTTGTAATGGGAGCCCCTGGAGGAGTTGGTGAAACTACAACCTCAAGCGCCGATGGCATTACTGTCCTATTCTCTGCCATTCTACTCGTGTCACTAATGTTGTTGATTAGTGTGGCGTATGTGTTTTATCGCGCTAACCCTGAGTCTTTTAGTTGGAGTGCTTTTGCACCATGGATTTCCGAATGGCTTACTAGCACAGACCATAAAAAGGTAGGAACGCTATACTTTGTGGCTGGTCTATTCTATTTCCTAGTGGGTGGTGTAATAGCCCTGATGATTCGAATTCAACTATCAGTCCCGGGCAATGATTTCTTGACTCAGGACCAATACAACCAATTCTTTACTTTACACGGTACTGTGATGATTTTCCTCGCTGCCATGCCTTTAATCAATGGTTTTGCCAATTGGATTGTACCTCTTCAAATTGGAGCTAGGGATTTGGCTTTCCCTAGAATTAACGCAATGGCCTTTTGGCTCAATCCTGCTGGTTCTATTCTAATATTGTGTGGTGTTTTCTCCGGAACTGGAGCGGATGTAGGTTGGACTGGTTATCAACCAATTACATCTTGGGTGTCAAGTCACCCAGGAACTACATTTTGGCTTGCTGGGCAACTCATGTTAGTTGCATCTTCAACACTTGCTGGAATTAACTTCATCACTACAATTTGTGCCATGAGGACCCCTAGTATGGGTTGGATGCAAATGCCATTGTTTACTTGGTCAGTTTTTGTTTCTGTGATGTGCCTATTTATCTCAATCCCAGCATTTGGAATTGGTTTAATCGAAGCATTCCTTGATAGAACAATTGCTACCGCTTTCTTCAACACAAGTGCTGGCGGTGACCCACTTCTTTGGAGTCACCTATTCTGGTACTTTGGACATCCTGAAGTTTACGTTGTAATTATTCCTGCATTTGGAATTGTTTCTGAAGTGCTTGCAACAAGTTCCCGACGATCAATATTTGGATACAAATCAATGGTTTACGCAATGGCTGGAATTGGATTTGTATCATTCATTGTTTATGGCCACCATATGCTAACTAGTGGAATGGCTCCATGGCTAAGATTCGTGATGATGCTGACTACGATGGCTGTAGCTGTTCCAACTGGCATAAAAATATTCAATTGGTTGGCTACTATGCATGGAGGTTCTCTAGTATATCGTACACACACACTCTGGTCTCTCGGGTTCTTAGTAACATTCACGCTAGGAGGGATTTCAGGGATGTTCTTCCCGTCAATTGCTATGGATATCCACCTACACGAGACTTACTTTGTAGTAGCACACTTCCATTATGTCCTTGTAGGGGGAACTGTGTTCGGACTATTTGCAGCAATATACTACTGGTACCCTAAGATGACTGGAAAGATGATGGATGAAAGGCTAGGACTTCTTCACTTCCTCATCGCCTTCATTTCTTACAATGGATTATTTTGGCCAATGCATAAATTAGGATTAATGGGGATGACTAGAAGACATCACACCTATTTCATTCAAGCAAACGAATACAGTGATGTTGTAGGAACATTACCCCCAGAGGTGGCGAGTTGGAATTCATTCATCACAATTAATGCATTTATTTTCGGTCTCTCAACTCTAATCATGGTCACTAACATGGTGATGACGCTTGTAAAGGGTAAGAAAGCCCCCGCAGACCCTTGGGGTGGATGGTCCTTTGAATGGCTAGTTTCATCACCTCCACCAACGCCATCGTTCGATGACTTGCCAACTCTAATTGATGTAAATGAGGAACATGGTTCAGAGAAGAAAGAAAATTGGCTGACTAGGTTAATGGTTCCAAATGATCCCGATGAGGAGGGGATGAATTGAGTACCAGTTTAACAGAAGAGCGAATTCGTCAAATTATCAATGAGGAAATGAAAGATTATGGTGTAAGAAAGAGAGCCCCTCCCTCTGCTTCAGATGATGACCATGGAGACGATCACCATTACGGGCATCACGGAAATGGATGGGGGCCTCATGATTGGGAACACGGCGCACCACACAATAGTTGGGCTCCAATTATCATGTCATTTGGAATTACAATATTCCTATTTGGATTCGCTTCTACTTTTGTAATGAATGATGACTTAAACGACACCGTGTTCAATGGAAACTACCTACCAATAGTCTTGGTAGGATTTGCAGTGATAATTTCTGGGTTACTAGTATGGTGGCGTCAAGATATGTCTTTTGATGGCCATTTTGAACCTAAATCTGCAGGCGCTCCTTTCCAAAATATCGATATTCGAAAAGTTGGAATGTGGATATTCTTGATGTCTGAAATGATGGTTTTCTCTAGTTTATTTACGACTTATATTCGATATCGTATGGGAACTGAATCGTGCCAAGCAATCCTAGACAATCATGCTACTTATTCAAACGGATTGCCATTCTCACCAGGTGATGCTTGTTGGGTACCCGCATCTTATTTCATTGCAGGTTCTCATTCAGAATCATGGACATTAGTTCTATTCCCCGATACTCTTGTTCCTGGAGCTATCAATACATTTGCTTTGATTGTTTCTTCCTTCACTGTGGTATTGGCTTTGAAGACCGCAAATCGTACCGATTTAGATCATGAAGAAAGATCTAGAAAGATTAGGAATTATCTAGGCGCTACCCTAATTCTAGCTACTCTTTTCTTGGTGCTTAAGTTGATTGAATGGTTTGTTGGATTCAACATTGGGCCGTTCTATGCCCCTAGTTTGTTGGACGATGGATACACAATCCACAATGAAATGTATCACTTTGCGGGCGCTGGCCATGGTGGCGAATATATTGATGTTAATTTACGTCTATCTGCTGCTACGTTTTACGTTGCCACGGGTACGCACGGGGCTCACGTGTTTGGTGGAATAATTGGTCTTGTTTACATGACTTACAAAGCCCATAAAGGAGGATATTCTCCGACTAACGCAGTATCTATCGAATACTTCGGAATTTATTGGCACTTTGTTGATTTGGTTTGGGTGTTGGTGTTCCCAGCATTTTATCTGTATTGAGGGGGAAAAAAGATGGGTCATAAAATTCTAGGAAGAGATGCTTACAATGTAAATTTCGCAATGTTGATGATTATGACTGCTGTTGAAGTTGGAGCTGTGGCTGCATCTGTGCAAGGGGCGATTGTTGAAGAGATGGTTATTCTAATTCTTGTAACTATAGGAGCAATAAAATTCCTTGGGATTGCATTTGTCTTCATGCATCTTAGATTTGAAGAAGATAGCAATATTCTAACATTAACCGCACTATTTCCCGGGGTATTCATTTTACTGATGATAGTTTTCATTGCAATTACCACACCAGGCGCACCAGATTCATTACCTGCTTGGTGTAGATTTTAATTGAAATCCGAAATTAAGCGCGGACGGAGAGATTCGAACTCCCGCGACACGAGGTCACCGGATTTCAAATCCGGCGCGATACCAGGCTATGCGACGTCCGCAGCGGTTGGTCCGAATCATTCATCGTTCTTGAAAGTGCAGTAACAACAGGGGCGACAAAATATATTATACAATGGAATGGGCCATTTAGTTATGCGAAGAGTTTTGATTTTGACCTTATGTTCTGCACTGATTTTTGCAGGTTGTATTGGGGGTGATGGGCACCATGATATCGATTTCAATGGGAAACCTTACCACCCACCCGTACAAGCCCCAGATTTTACTCTAACAGATCATAATGGAGATGATGTTTCTCTCTCCGATTTTGAAGGAAAGGTGGTGGTTGTCGCATTCACTTATACTCATTGTCCTGACATATGTCCAGTAATTGAATCTAACATGAAGTACATGAAAGAAGAGTTGGGAGATTCGTATGGAGAAGATGTCGTTTATCTTTCAATAACCATTGATCCATTACGAGATACGCAAGAAGTTCTGGCGGACTATGTCAATGACAATGGATATGATTGGCCACATTTAACCTCGACGAATTTAACCATGATTCAGGAAGTCTGGAGTGGTTGGGGAATTGCAGTTAACACCACCATGATTGATCTACATGTTAGTGGCGGCATGCATATGGATGGTCATGACACGGGTGACCACTCAATGATGCATTCGTTAGTTACTATGATGCCAGATAATAGTACAAATGAATATGAAGTAAATAGCACTCATTTACCTGAAAATGCTACTGGATGGAACTTAACAACAAAGGGCTTCAACATGCACGGAATTACTTTCACCGCACCAGAATCCCAGCATGGGCATTTTATGGAAAACATCTCAGGAGTTGCGCCTTCCAACTCTTCATGGTGGTGGAGCCTATATGCATGGGATACCACCAACTACACTTGGGTTGAAAGTTCTGTAGGAGTTGATTCAGTTGATATTGAACATCACCCACACCTAGCCTGGGTTGCAAGTAATTCGAATATTTCCAATCTACCAACACCATCTAGCGAACAGTGCAACGGACATGGTTGGGTTATGGGCCAAGGTGCTGGCGCCCACTGTATGTGTGATGAGGGTTATGAATGGGATGGTGATAATCAAATGTCATGTGTATCAGAGAATGAGCACGGCGAGCATGGTGAGCATAACGAACATGCAGAGGAAACTTATGACGTAGGTCACAGCACTGTAACATTCATAGTTGATCACGATGGGCAAAAGCGGGTTGTTTGGGTTGGTTCTAGTTGGGACTCTGATGAATTCCTTCATGACATAAGAGCACTGATTTAGTGATTTATTTATCTATTCACTATCCATATTTGCCATATGTTATGGCTCGCAACCGTCATCAACTCCTCCATACCTCGCCATTACATGGCGAGAGGGCGAGCAGTGGTGTTGGCGCTACTACTTGTTGTTAGCATGATGCTAGCTGGGTGCCTTTCCCCAGAAATTCAAGAATGGGGATCAGAAGGTATTGAAGTTAGTATAGACAATGATGCCATGACAGCTACAATGTCTACTCATACCGGTGATTTAAACGTGGAAAATGATGTTGTAAATCTCCTTGGGTGCGATGGAAATGGAAACTTTTCAGCAGCGGTGAATGAAACTTCAACCGATAAACCGGTGAATGTTGAAGGTTGGTTACATCTCTCAAAGCATTTTCCAGAAGGTGCAATTGGCGGTGAGAGTATGAGTGCCTCTGCAGTCATAATTGAATTGGGTAAATATGAAGATGCCCAAGGCCCAACAGAAGGAAAAGTGGACGGTGTTGGAAGTTCATGGAGTAGCCCTACTGTTGGAGTAAAAGCGAGACCACCTGGATTTGATTCTTCTAATGATTTCCCACAAAAGGGTTGGGCTGTAGTTGGATTAGTTCCAGCTAATGAAGAAATTCTAGAAGGGTTTGCAGCACTTGATTGGCATCAACCTATTGCACTTGAAGGCTGGTTGATGGATGGCTCATATATGGGATATTCAGAGATTCATATGTCTAATGATGGAGATTGCAGAATTTATGCAGGGGCAAACAGGGAAGGTTTCAGAGGTACATTGCTGGTGACCTCAATGACACTTGGAGACCATGGCTTGATTGACAAAGAAAATTCATACAATGCATTCTCGGTACCAGTAGTTGGAAGTTGGATTTACTCTTTGCTAATTCTCATTTCTTTTGGAGCTTCTTTCTTACTATTTGTAGCAACTAATGGTTTAATTCGCCGGGGGGCAAAAATTAGTGCAAGCGAACTATTAACTGAAGCCCAGATGATTGCAGCTAGGGGTGTTAAATCAGAATACAAGAAAGCTGTTAGAGAAATTGAAGAAGAAACTGGTGAAAAGGTGAAGGTTCGGGATACTGAATCTCGCAAACCTCAATTAGAGAAAAGACCTGAGGGGGAAAGTGTTGAACTAGATGATTTTGACATCGATTCTGCAATCCATGGTGCTCATAGACCAAGCGCACGCTCTGTTACATCCGCAAGTAGTGGAGGGGTAGTGGAGACAGTAGAAGCAATTGAAATGCAAGATAAATTGGATGAATTTGATGCAACTCAAGAATTGGAAAAAGCCGCAAATGAAAGACCTAAGGGTGTTTATGTTTCTAGTAGCCCAATTATTCCTACTGATGAGTCAAGTGAAAATCTATCAGAAAAGGAAACAAAATCTGCTCGAAAAGTTCGAAAAACTAAAACTGTCAAGAAAGAAGAAGACAAAACATCTCCACCAATTAAGAGTGGGCCAGATATTGCAGATGATGATGATTTCTCAGATTTCTCTTTTGATTGAAAATTTTAGTTAATTATCTTCTAACCATGGCTCCCACTGATGTTGAGAATCTTCGCGATGCCACCATTCATTACTGCCAACAGGCCATTCAACGTATTCATGACCATCTGGCTGAATAGTTCCTTCAATTGAAGAAGGAGGGGGATCTTCATCCGAATAGTCATCCCATTCCTCAGATTCTTCATCCTCTTTACGGAAACGAAGAGCAAATAGCATTCCTATACCGGTTAGAAAGAGAATTGAAAGGCCACAAATTGCGAAAGATGTTTGAGAGAAGAAGCCTCCTTCTTTGGGAGCTGATTCTACATTAACAGCCCAAGAATTAGTGTTGTTCTCATTACGCTCAGAAATATTACCATCTGAGTCTACACGCACGACAAGTTCGAGATTACCTACCCAATCTGGTATCCAAGTGAAAGAAGCTACTACCATGTTCTCTCCTTCAAGGAACATAATCTGTTGTCGCCCCACTTCTACACCCTCCAATTGACCCTCATGTTCTATCAAAGTTTCAAGGGAGACGACAAACGGCATTCCAGTATGGTTACCGATATTTACCACAGAAACATTGACTAGAATGTTCTTACCAAAGGTTGCTGTTGCGGGAGATAATGTTAAGGAATCTGCTAACATATCTGGTCGCGTCTCAACTATCGATAGACTTAGTGGCCAATTAGGAGATGAGCCTACTCCGGTGAGATTATTGCGAGCAAGGTCTGCAACATCTAGCCAGCAGTCTAGAAAATCAGAAGCTTGTAATGGTGGAAATGAAAGGTCGGCCACGTAGCGAGATACCTCTCCAGATATCTGTAATGTAGCTAAACCCTCGATTTGCACACCTATGGATTGAAGCCCTCTTCTTACTTGACACATTACTACTACGTCATCTGCAGACAGACCTGCTCCAATCTCTTGTAAATCGAACTGCATTACAATAGTTGTAGAATTGGCTGGAATAAATGATGGCTCGGAGCCAACTAAAATAGGTGGGTCGCTATCAATTACCAAACGTACAGCATCTGGTTCAGGACTAACAATGCCAAGACCACCTAAAACCTCTAGCGTTACTCTGTAAAGACCGCTCCCATATGCGTTCATCTCACCAGAAAAGTAACCATTTTCATCAGAAATTACAGATAATGGCAAGTCAAGGGGTACCTCCAATAGAACTTCATATGATTCTGGTGGTGGTGCAAGATTTGTAGCTGAATATCGTACCCTAGCACTTATTTGCAAGCGCTCGTTTAGTGAAACGTAGCTATCGTTCTCAAGTGGGTGGTTTGAGGGGTCTTGTGCAAGAGAAATTGTATATTCAACAAGCATGATGTCAGCATTGAACTGCCATGAAACTCCGGGTATGAACACCTCATTACCCGATGAATCAGACACATAGATTAGTAACTGGCCGTAAGGTGATGCTGGATTAAAGAGTGGAGTGACTTTGAAAGAGAGATTCAAGAAAATTTCTTCTTCTTGACTAGTTAGAGTATAATCATTAATCACAACCTCAGAGTTACTAGAATCAAATCCTTCTCCAGCAACCCAAGTCAACTCAATCCCTTGACCCATGTCAATTGATATTCGTTCAATGTCTTCCAACCAATTTTCATCTTGAAGTGTAATATTCAACCAATTGGGGTGTGCTGGAACAATAACATCACTCCCAGATAATTCTAAGGTCACATTTGACAACGAAGAGGGAGTTGGAACTAACGACATGTAGTGGTGCAAGTCATCTTCAAAACCAGGACCACCTCCATTGAGGAGATTGCCAACATTGTCGCCACCTCCAATGTAGAGGGATACCATATCCCCTTGAGAGTTTGAGGTGTCTTCGAATGTAGCGTGGAAGTAATTTGATGTCCCTTGCCTCAATAAGGGGCGAGTCGCATATTCATCAATCTCTGGGATTCCATCGCCATCATCATGCAGATTCTCAACCCACCAATGAAGTTGGAGGGTTTGATCAGCAACACCACTAGACTCATTGGTTTCTGCAATTGAGACATTAAATAATTGCTGATTATTTGGGATTACACGCTCACCTAAGGGTGCGTGTAACATCATACCAGGTAAGGTTGCGTCGACCCTGAAGATTCGGCTAGCCAAACCAGATGGTGTTGAGTCTAAAGAACCAGAAATTTCGGCGCTGATTGTGAAACCGCCATACCGATTTCCGCTGGGGGCGTTAGTGTAAATTGAGAAAGCACCATTGCTATCGGTCGTCCCATTTCCAGTGACATTCTCTAATTCAATCAGCACATCACCAGACAATGGTTTTGTGGAGACATTGAGAAAGTTAACCGTTCCACTAACTCGCAATTGGTCATCTCCAGCCACCCATTCATTCTCAAATACTTCAGGCCCACCTTCAGTGGGGGGGGACTCATCCCAAAGATGAAATGAAGTAATTTCCATTCGTCTTTCATGGTTGGTTGTTGCACTTGACATACGATCTGTGTGTAGGCCATCAACTGTTCCGGTTTGAGCAAGCCATACGACATCCTGCTCTGATGGCCAAGCCCAACTCGTCTCTATACTCCACTCAATTTGGCCTGTATCTGAATTCAAAGTTTGCCAGTGTCCAGATATGTTCGAAACATAGCTTCCTGGATCATTGACCCAAGAACTGCCATTTACGAGTGAATGAAGAAAAATTGGCCGGTTTACAACATTTTGTAATTGTGGTGTAATAGTGATCCACGAGAGATTGGTAATTCCCTGATAAGATGTTACTTCCAAACCAATGACATGATTTTGACCATTTGGAACCATCGTCTGTGTAGGTAATAAAATGGAACCAATTGAAGGAGGGCGATCTCCAAGATCGATAATCAAATTCGATAATTCCACCACCCCTGGGCTACCACTGCTGACATTGATGATGATGCTGACATTACCTGTGGCATCGGGAGTAAGGGTTGAGAGATGTTGGTTGACCTCTGATAACAGATTTCCATGAGGGGAAATTGTTACTGTTGGTTTCCAATCGTAAAGAATCTCTATTTCATCTAATATCAAAGTAGCATTCCCTGTTACATTCAA
>MDTE01117908.1_pt1 | contig 21552 bp, 9 predicted proteins | sample 811231 | NCBI WGS metagenome assembly MDTE01 (sample SAMN05326651, study PRJNA326480) | marine metagenome | isolation source: seawater | place: Indian Ocean: Red Sea | collected 2010
GGTCGCCGGTCGTCGCGTCTCGGGACGGGGTGGAGGCACACATACCCGGGAGAAGGAAAAAATACCCGGGAGTACCACATCGTGCCGATGGAGATGGAGGCCCGTCTCTCCGTCGAGCGAACCGAAAAAAATCCAGACGAGTGGAAATAGAGTTGTGCGCATTTCATTCAAAGTTATGCGCATGACTACCTACTGTACAAGTACTACTACATTACATTGTGCGCACGACGACACGTTTAATGCCACACGGCGCGCGGGAACGCCGCGCGCATCGCTTCATGTTCAGCGTTCAAGTCGTGGCGCCACGTCTTGTAAGAAGGCCTCGGTACCGTGAAGCCGTAAAAGTGCACTTCGGCGCACTTCGGCGCAAGTGCAAACACAGCCACTGCCCCCGTGGACAGTATCGATTTCTTTTGACGGTGACGTTTTCTTGTGAGGTCACTTTGCCAAAGTGACTTTTTTCAAGCGTCTAGTTTTAAGAAAAACACCCGGGAGCGTTCTTAATCACTAGACGCTTTCGGTGACGGTCGGTCGCAAAGCGTCTAGTTTTAAGAACGACCGGTAGAACGTGTACCGCGACGCAGCGCGGCGACGAGCGTGGGTAATCGCGCGCGCAATCACGCGTGAACATCATCTTACGCCTCCACACCGAGTTTCGCGTCATTTTAACGCGTTTTGACCGACGCGTCGGCGCGCGCGATGTGAAATTGCGCCAAGGTGGGAACATCGGGGTGCTGATGCCAGGGTTTAGGATAGGGTTTAGGTGAGGGGTGTCGACCAGAAGATGCTTCTCGTCCTTTTCTGCATTCGTGCGCGTCGACGCGCGTGTTCGCGACGATCACGAGGTCCGGTCGCGGTCGTCGCGGTCGTCGCGGTCGTCGCGGGATCGGGATTCGTTCGTTCGTTCGTCTCGACTTGGTTCGTTCGTCGTCTCGTCTTCGTCGGTTCGTTTCCGGATGACGACCGATGGATGTCGCGCGCGCGTGATTTGATTGATTGATTTCGATTTCGATTTCGACTCGCGCCGTCCCCCGGGCGTCGGTGATCGGTGGAGACGACGATGACGACGGGGATGAGGTCGTCGTCATCGCGCGATATCGTTCGTGAACTCGAACGACGGCGAGCGGCGAGGGAGCGAGCGAGAGGGACGACGCGTCTCGACGACGAGGACGACGAGGACGACGGCGAGGATGGGACGATGCGGTTCGTGGACGCGATGGAGACGATGACGGGCGATGACGACGACGAGAGGATGGCCGAGTCGTCGTCGGCGTCGTCGGTGTCGTCCTCTTCCTCGTCGTCGTCGTCGTCGTCGTCGTCGTACGCGTCGACGAGAGAGGATGCGTTCGAGGAAAACCGCGCGACTCGGTCGAAACGAACCGTCTTCGGGTGGGGCGAACCGGTCAGCGAGGCGAGGATACGCGAGAGAGAGGCGAGACGCGCGTTAGCGCGCGCGCGTTGGTGAGCGGTGACGCGTGGGACGACGAAACCTGGCCGCCGCCGCCGCCGCCGCCGAGAGATTCGAGAGACTTGAGAGGTTCGAGAGATTCAAGGACGACGCTCGATGGACGAGGACGACCGGTGCGATCATCGGAGGCGTCGTCGGAGGCGGATGAATCCGAGGACGCGGCTAAGGCGAGACGAAGGCGAAGGAGACGCGCGCGAGAACGCGAACACGTCGCGCGATTGCGGCGAGGAGACATGCGATGACGCGTGTGTTTTCGTTTGTTCGTTCACAATGCGCGTGCGCGTGGTACTTGTAGTAAACGGTAGTGTAGTGAACAGTGATGATAATTCGTCAAATCTTTCTTTTATCGTCGTTCCTCGCGCGACAGGAAATCGGCGAGCGTGCCTCCCTCGATGCACCGCGTCTCGCTCGCGTACCGGCGAAGCGCGTCTTCAACCTTGCCGTCGCACGGATCGAACGTGCCTCCATTTTCCTCGGTGCACCGCTTGAGAACGTTTTCGAGAACACCGTCGATGCCACCGGTGCACGGAATCTCGATCTCGTCCTTGACGGCCAAGGCGCCGTTTATGAGGGCCGGGACGCACGCGTCGCCGCAAAGCCCATCGGCATCCTCGAGGCACACCATCAGGATGTCCATCACCTTTTCCTCGTCGAACACCGGACACTCCCACGCGCGAGCGCCGCCGAGGAGGGCCAAAACGAAAACGAAAACGGTCGCGAGTGCGTTGCGTGAGTTCATCGCGTCGTGCACGTCGTAAAGTGGCGAGTACACATGGCGCGTGGCGAGTACACATGGCGACGAAAATCGACGTCACCGCGGCGCTGGCGACGCCGCGCGCGCGATTTGACCTGTGGATCGAATGCGATTCATGTCCGAGATCGCCTCGCGCATGAACGTCTCCGTCATCTCCGTGAGCGGCGCGAACGCGAGTCCCGCGGCGGTGGCGCGTCGATACGCGTCGTCCGCCCTCGCCGCGTCGACCGGTTCCATCTTGGTCAATCCCCAGTGTCCTCGCGCGATTTCACCCAAGAGTTGCGCGCGACTCCACTGTGCGGTGCCCCAAAACACGAGCACTTTCCCACGAGTCGACGCATTCAAGACGTAAACATCTTTTTCTGCGCGACGAACGACGCCGAGCGCCGTCGCGACGCTCCACTCGTCGTCGCCCGATTTGCGCGTGACGACGCCCATCACCTCTCTGCCCGCGTCGTCCGTCGTTTTCACGACAGTTCCTGGAGGGAACGTCTCGCATCCATCGACGCGTTGTCTAAAAGCTACGCTAATGGCACTCGAAACGCCGTCTTCAATCTTCACGAATCCGCGCTCGTTGTCCCCACCGACGACTAAACAGAGCGAGACGTTGTCCTCGTCGACGGGGCCTCCGGTGAAACACTCCACCTCCACCTTGGACTTGACCTCGTCGACGTCCACTTCACGCTCCAGAGCGACCTCCTCGAATGCGGCGTCGATCGCCCGACGTCGACGGAACCGTTGGTAGACTGAAAATACGGCGCCGAGGGGAGAGAGAAGTTCTCGAACGGCGTCGTTTCCGACGAGACGCACTCGATTTCGACCCGCGCCGTCTTCTTCCTCTCCGTTCTCATTCTCGTTCCCTTCGTCGTCTTCGTCGTCTCCCTCCTCGTCCTCCTCCTCGTCATTTTCGGATGGCTCTTCCTCGGTGCCCTCCGCGTTCTCCTCTGCCTCCGCCTCTTCCTCCGATTGCGAAGACGGTTCGTATCGCTCCTCGTCTTCATCTTCAACCTGCGCCGAGATGACTGCGCCTTCACCCGTGATGCTGTACTCGAGGTTAAACCTCCCCATCGTCGCCCCTCGTCGAACGTCCTCCACGAGTTCAAACAGCCGACTCTCCCCGTTCACCACCTCGTTCAGATCCGTCCGTCCGTTGAGGTTGACGGCGACGATGCTGTCGTCTCCGACGCCGCGTTCGCCGCCCTCTCCGCCCTCGCGTTCGTCCTCTTCGGACTCTATCACCTCCGTGATCAGGTACGTCCCGTCTACCCAGTGTTCGTATCCACAGATTCGTCTCAATCCCGGCGGCATCTGCTCGAGCTTCTCTCGCAGCGTCCGACTAAACGCGTCGTGCGACACCAACAAAAAATCATTGCTCAACATGGCGGCGATTTCCGCCCCCGTGAAGCTCGACATGAGCGTCAATCTCGACGGCGGCGGCGTCGTAAACGTCGTCTTACACACATTACACACGTTCGATCGCGTATCTTCCGACCAATACGCCGGGTGCGTCGGCGATTGCACGACGCACATGCGTTGCCATCGCAACAAACAGTCGGCGTGAATAAAGCGTTGTCCGCCTCGACACGCGCACGGGGCGATGAGTTCGAGACCCGGCACGGCGTCGTTCGCGCCCTCGAAACAGAATCGACAGCACGGCGAGTCGTCATCGGTCTCGTCATCGTTTCCACGCGCACCCGCGTCATCGCTCTCCTTCCGCTCCTCCTCCTCCTCGCCCCCGCGCGTCGTTCTCGTCGTTCTCGTCTCGGGCACCTCTCGAGCCGTCGCCATTGTCCACGCGCGCGCGAACGGTGGCGAGACGTCGATCGAACGACGACTCGACGACTCGATGGACGATGGACGATGGACGATGGACGTCCGGGCGCCCCCGCGCGTCGATCGTCGATCGCGAGTCACGCAATGCGTGCATGAATGAATCAACGCACGCGCGCGTCGTCCATTGTCATTGGTCGGTGTCGTCGTCATTCGGTCGTCGGGTCGACTCGACGGTCGAGTCTCGACTCGACCTCGACCGAAGGTCACAGTGAGCGACGGGACGGAGACGGAGACGACCGACGGAGACGGAGACGGAGAGCGATGGAGTACACCGATACGCCCGTGTCCATGGGGGTGCGTGCGCGCGAATCGACGCGCGAGACGAGTGACGGGATCGATGGATTGGATGGATGACTTTGGATTTTGGATTTTGGACTGACGACGAAGACGACGACGACGACGACGACGACGACGACGCGCGCAGACGACCATCATGGCGGTGAAGTACGCGGACGGTGTCGTGCTCGGGGCGGATTCGCGCACGAGCACGGGGACGTACGTGGCGAATAGGGCGAGCGACAAAATCACGCGGATCTGCGACAACGTGTGGATGTGTCGAAGCGGAAGCGCGGCGGACACGCAGAACGTGGCGGCGTACGTCTCTAGGTTAGCGGAAGAACACGCGGTGTCGGTGTCGAGCGCAGCGGCGGGAGCGGAGGAACGATTGACGTGCGACGTGAAACTCGTCGCCAATTTGACCAAAACAATCGCGTACGAAAACAAGGAGCGGCTGCAGGCGGGGATGATCATAGCGGGATGGGATCGAAAGCTCGGTCCGCAGGTGTACGGGATACCACTCGGTGGCGCTCTCGTTGAGGCTCCGTTCACGGTGGGCGGGAGCGGGAGCGCGTACGTGTACGGGTGGTGCGACGACACGTTTAAGGAGGACATGTCTCGCGACGAGGCGGAGACGTGGGTGACGCGCGCGATATCGCTCGCCATCGCGCGCGACGCGTCATCGGGTGGGGTCATTCGACTCGTCACCATCGATGGGAACGGGTGCGAGCGAAGGATGATTCAACCGATCGAACAACCGCCGTGCGACGACGAGTTGCCGCAAATCAAACGCGCGGCGGATGTCGAGATGACGACGTGAACGGGCGGTTGACTGCTATACAGGCAAATGTAAGTAATACACGAGCATTCCTTCGCGCTCATCTCTTCTTTCGACCTCTCGGTCTCGGCTTTGACTCCACCTTGACCCTCTCTTCGCGCTGCCGCGCGTAACTCGCTCGATTCGTCTCGATCTGTCGCTCGTACTGTTCGCGGGCCTCGCGCGCGTTTTTCACGACCATGGCTTCGACTTGTTCCGCGGTGAGATTATAACAGTGTTCATAGTACGTCTTCAGCGGCGCCACGCGGCCTCGACCTCCCCACATTCCTCTCTTCACCGCCTCCACCCTGAGCGCCTCCACGCACGCGTCGTGTCGCGCCTGAATCCCCCAATCCACCGGCGCCTTTTTCCAACAATCTCTCGGCTCGAGTTCGCACCCTCGACGCAAGAGCTCCTCCGCGACGTCGAGACGACCGAATCCCACGGCGAAGTGCAACGCGGTGCGTCCGGCGGGATCTTTCGCGTCTAATTCAAACGCTCCCGAGTCCAACAATCGCGTCACCTCTCCCGCGTCCCCCACTCTCGCGCATTCGTGCAACTCGGGCGCGTGAAATAACGCTCGCGCGTTCGCCCCGCGCGTCGCGCGATCGCCACCGTCGAGCGCGCACCACGACCACGCCGACGTCCAACCTTCGGGAGGATCGACCGCGTACTCTCTCACCTCGGATCTCGTCTCATTCGTCGCTTTCGTCGCGCGCATCGTCGACCCCACCTCCATCGAAAACGCAATGTGGCGTCGCATCCGTCACGAATGCGTGCGTTTCTTCTCGCGCATCAATCACGCATGCGTGTGTTGGGTGTTCGGTGATGACGATGACGATGGATGGATCCATCCATCGACGACAGAGGTCGACGAGGCGGACGAGGACGATGGTGACGATGGTGACGACGACGACGACGACGATGACGACCTCGACGACGAGGACGACGTCTCGCGAGGTGTCGCGGTGTCGTCGTCGCTCGAGAATGACGATGCGTGCGGGACGGAACGGAGACGCCTCGGCGACGACCGCCTCGGCGGCGAGCGCCTTCTTGGGGACGTGGACGCGAGACTCCAAGCACAATCAACACGTCGTCGCGTATCTCGTCGCGCACGGCGTCGGCGCGGACGCGGTCGATCGCTCGAGAGCGCCGTATGAACAGACGTGGACGCCGAGCGCGTCGGGCGTCGACGGCGAGTTTACGGTTCGCACGACGTCGCCGGGGACGGATCGAACGTTGACGTACCCGATCGGTGCGTTCGTGGAAAAATACGAGACGAGCGCGATTTTTGGTAAAGGTCCCGGGGAGGTGACGCGCGTCGCGTCGTTCGACGCGTCCACGCGCACGCACGAGGTGAAGACGGAGTCGTCGTTGGGACGCGAGACGACGACGCGCACGGTGAGCGACGACGGGAAACAGATGATGTGCGTTCGACGATTCGTCGCCAATTGCGAGGATGAGACAGATTATGAGCAATTGGAAGTGACGAGCGTCGAGCGTTTCGTTCGCGTCGCGTGAGTGCGCGATGGTAAAACACCACGTCGAGGGGGATGGAATACGAATAGTATTTTCAATACAACGTTAGAAACTCGACCCCGAGAAACTCACTCAATTCCGACGAGAGGTCCGAACGCACCGCGTCGCGCCATCCGGGCGGATTCCGCTCCTGGGCCGACTTACTTTTTCCGCGCCGCTCGCGCCTCGATGATGAGATCGGCGAGAAGTTCTCTACATCCCTGCGTGCACACGTCCAGAGGCGTCTCATGATCGTCATCCTTCGTCTCTAAATTCGATCCCGCCTCCGCGAGCACCTTTAAGCACTTCTTCTCCCCCTGCGCGCTCGCGTAGTGCGCCGCCACGCAGCCGTCGACGCACCTCGCGTCCACGTCCACCCCCGATTCCAACACGCGTTTCAACATCTTGTGTTCGCCGCTGTACGCCGCCTGATGCGCCGCCGTCCATCCATTCTTATTCACGTGCGTCACGCTCGCGGCGTCCTCTCGAAGGATGCGCTCGAACGCGTCCGCGTCCCCATCCTCGATCGCCCCGAAGAGGGACACCTGGGACGTGGACGACCCGGACGACCCGGACGACCCGGACTCGGACTCGTCCGTGTCCGAGTCATCGCGTCGCGAGGATGCGCTCACAACCTTGCGTCTGTTTCCTCCCATCCCTCGACTCGTTCGTCCGGGCATCGTCGTCGTCGACGTCGCACACTCTCGTCGCGCGCCCTCCGCGTCGTTTTCTCGTGCACTTTTTTCCTTCGTGAGACTTCTGCGACGATAGTCATGGACAAAAATGAAAATGTGTCGATAGCCCGATCGGGACGAATGGTACGGCATGGAATGTGTAGCGCTGTTAGTTTTTCTAGCTCCATTGGTACGAATGGCACAGCACGGAATGTTTGATATCATTACACACGCGCGCGCGACTAGGCTCAGTTCGCGAGAGACAGCAAGAGCGCGGTTCCTCGTTTTATCCAGTGTTCGGGCGCCGCGGCGCCGGCGTGTAACTCGACGTAACACACGAAGCTCGGTCGCTCGCGCGTACCCGTTCGCTTGCCGTAGACGTACAGAGGACACTGATAATACGTACCGGTTTTGCTCGATTTCTTCAGATGCGTCGGCTTGAAGTGAATCACGGGCATCTCGACGACGAGTTCTGTGAGCGGCGTCGGTTCGCACAGACACTTTTCTTTCGCGTTCCACCCGGCGCCTTCGAGAAACAAGCCACGAACGTACACGCCCTCTGTGGGAGGCTCTTCTATGGACGCCTCGCACGCGTTCATCACCTCAAATGAAAACGAAAGTTCGTCGATGGGAACAAAGTTTTTGCGCGCCGTCATCTGCAAGACGGACGTCAAGAAGCACGAAGGATACGTAAATCCCGCGAGCCAAATCGTCGCTGGATACTGCGTGCTCTCGAGTTGCGACCAATCGCTGAGCTGGCGAATGCGAGTCACCAAGTCGGACGTCCACGCGGACAGCGACTTGAGCGAAGGATACGCGCGCAAAAAGAGCTGTGGTACTCGGTTCTCTGCGACGGCGGCGTACATTTCGTCCAAATCCCGCGACATCACGACGAGACCGCGAATGCCGCGATCCAGTTGACGCAACCATTCGTGCACAGAGCGTAACAGTTGATTGTACCTTTGAGTCTCTTGAATCAAATTTATGTTGAGGGGAGACAAGTTGCTCGATTTGGTGTCTCTGATTGCGTCAACATTCAATTCACTCGGAATGGCGCTCAAAATCTCTTCCACCGCTCGCAGAACCCTCGCTTCGACTCGGTCGTCATCGTTCCCGCCAGGCTTACCCGTGCGTTTACCTCCATCCGCTGAGATGCGCATCTTCGCGCACGCGCTCAAAATAGCATCGCTTGCGGTGATCATATACGATATGTCCGCGTTCGAATGCTGACCGAACGCTTCGGCGTGGTCTACGAGAGGAAGCGCATCGATAAAGTCGCGATGCGCCTTGAGCTCGTCCGTTTTCGCCGGCACGTGATATGTCGCCGCCAGCGGGCTGAGGCCGCATTCTTTCTCCGTGATGACTCTTTCGCAGAAGAATTCCGAGAGGTACGCCTCCACAACGCGTCTATCGAGTTCGTCTGTGATTCTACCACCATAATTCGCTTGTCCGATGAGGTAGCGCAACGCTTGCCAGGGAACGTCCTCGTAGCCGTCGAGGTACGACTTTAACAAGTCATCGCTGACTGCGAAATCGGTGTCGTTAAAGTCGTACGCGATGTTGAAACCAAGCATGCCGAATTTTCGTCGCTCGAGAACGACGGCGTGGAAGAACGCCAACGCGAATAGTAGTTTGCCATACTCTTCTCTTCGTGTGCACTGCCTGAATGAGTCCTCAGACACGCACGTCGCGTACAGTCTCGCAAGGTTGGCTCGGAGGCCTTTCGGAGGTTCAGTCGTCATCTTCAAACTTCGCTGCAGCAAGGCGAGCGGAAACTCCGGAGTCGGGTTTGAACTCAACCAAAGACGGAAATCTGGGTGCGGTTTTTCGATTTCAAACTCTTCTACAATTTTTTGAAGCTCTGGAAGCCAAGATATCATGAGGTGACAGTTTGCTAAGAACACCCACCCGCCTTGCTGATGAGCTCGACGAATGAACTCGGTCGCGATCGACGCTTGGCCTTGCCCGAGGGCGACGGTGTACAGTTTATCGCTCATTTGGAGCGTCTCTGCGAGTTGCTTCAAATTTGACGTCGGATCGACACCGGAACTTAGCACGAAGATGCACGGCGCCTCGCTCGTCGAATCGAGGAACACTTCGTGTAGATTGAGCACAGGTGGATCGATGAACTTCTTACCCAAAACTTGAGAAACGTACTTTCTGATGCCGTTTTCGACGCGATCGAGGCGCACAGCGCGTAGGATGATTAATTGTTGAAGCGCACTCAAGCGCGAATTCCATTCGCCGGGAAGCGGACAAGCCTCCGGTTTCTCATGCCGGTACCACGATTGCCAATCTTTCGCGTGCGACTCCTTCATTGAAAGCTTCAATCCGGAGAAGGTCTCTTTAAAGTTTTCTTCGAGAGCGACGACATTCGACCACGGCGTTTCGCTCAACCAGGCGCACGTATCGCCGACGTCGTTTCGAGCGACATTCGCGATGCTCCCACCGTGGACGAGATATTCCCATTCAGAGAGAGGGATGGAACCGTCGGTGGCTTGAATGCGGACACACATTTGTAAACTGAGGAGGAGCTTGTGCGATTCAAATAGAGCGCGAGAAGTGTACCGGTACACTGCGTACGTGTGATAATCATTCAGTGCGGACAAGCGTTGTTCGACGTCGTCTGCGGTCGATCGGTTTTTTCTTCTCGACTTGACGATCGACGCGTTGAATAGACTGACATACGCGTCCAGACTGAACTGATACATGGGATCTATGTCCGCCAAGTTGTAGAGTGTGAAATAAAGAATCGTCGCGCGAATCGCCACGGGCGCGTACGCCGATGACGCTCGTTCAATCTCTGCGGCGGTGGAGTCTGCTATTTTCAAGCTCGCCTCGACCTCTTCACTCGTAGATTTGCTTCGCGTGAGCGAATCGATGAGCTCAACGTTGTCCAACAGTGAGCCCGAGGCTTTGCTGAGTAGATCAAGTATCAAATCTTCCAATTCGGCGAGTTTTTTCTTGCCTCTCGCCACTTTCACGATGAGATCTTGCTTTTGAGCTGCGAGCTCTGGCTTTTCGCGGCGCACTACCAAGTCCCTCAGCTGCGCGTTCAAGCCTTGTTCTTTGACTGTAAAGTTTATGACGGACAGTTTCGTGCTCACTTCGGGGGTGTAGCACGGATTGCTCATCTTTGTGGTGAAATACAGTCGGAAATTCGGAGAATACTCCAAATCCTTGTCGCCAAGTTTTACTGTGATCGATCCACCCTTTTTCGTGAACGACTTTGCAACCACGTTTTCCAAAATTGGATCGATGATTTCCTTGACGTCTTGTATCAGAATCGGTAAGCCAAATTGTACTGCGTGCTCAACCTGACGAACCATGTTCGGAGCGTCGAGAGTGGTGACAATCAGCTTGTTCGGAGCTTCCAACGCCTTTATCCATTTGTTGCCTTGACCCTGAGGATCGATGAGCAGTGGCCAACGATGTCCGCGCGTGCAGATGACGCCGTTCTCAGTGCTAAACGAGTCTGCCGGCAATCCTTGTATATTCCAATCTCTCACATCCGACGAATTCGCGAGAAAGTCGGCAAAGCTGAAATCAGGCGAAAACACTATTCCCGCGTCGTTGAGCATCAACTTCCAGTTTTCTTCGACGAGCGCATCACGATATTCTGATGGGAACGCACCCGCGTAACTCATAAAGGCGGCCGCGATGCACACGTCTCCTGGAAGTCTGCTCATTTGTGATTGAATGTCTTGAATCGTATCCGCCCACCTCTGTTTCTCACCAGAAAGTCCGTCAACCAAGGCTTCAGCGCGTTCGAGTTTCAACTTCAACTCTGCGAGCTCGTCCTCGAGAGATGCCTTGTTCGACGCTGATTCCTCATACTTTTCTTTCAAGTTTGCCACTTTTTGCATGACGTCAGCCAGATCAGCTTGAGTGACTGCGAGCGCTTCTTGTTTCATTCTCAGCTCGTCTTGCGCGCGTTTCAAAGTGAGACGCTTGGGCGCTATTTCCCTCGCGACGTTACCGTACGAGTACATCGCGTGCACCCACTTGCACAACCCTTTTGCCGCGTTCGATACTTTACCGATCACTTCCGGTTGGTAGTCGGGATTATTCACAAACTTTGCAATTTTTGCGAGTAAATTATCCACGAGCGCGTCTTTGTCGAATCTGAGTAATCGGTCGAGGAAGCCCGAGTCGCCGAGTTGCTTTTTGGCCTCTTCCCAAGTCGTTGGACGCTTTAAAACTGTCAAAACACCCTTCAGGCAGAGCTCGACCAAAGCTGGAGGTTTAACGTACGACTTGAGCTCGCCCATGTCCTTTTTTGTGAGAACGTTTAACGCTTCCTCTGCCTCTCGCAGAGCCGGCAACGCCTCGTCAAGCTTTAGTTGACACTCTCCCGCGATTGCGTTTGCGTTTTGCGCTTCAATTTCGATTCGTTCCGCTTCAGCACTTACGAGGACGCTTTGTTCGTCAGCGGCGCGTTTGTCTTTGATGATGATTTTCAGCAAACCTTCGCAGTCTTGTTTCGCCGCAGCCACGACGTTCGCTTTGTCAATGCACACAGCCTGCATCTCTCGTACTTGCGTTTCCGTTTCATCGAGTTTGTGCAAACCACCTTCAAGTTTTTGAATTTTCGCCGTACATTCATTTCTCTTCTCCTCGAGCAACGATCTGAATAGATTGACGAACTCGATGTAATTGGTCGGCGTGACGTACATTTTGCGCTTGATCGCAGCAAACATTTGTTCGGCGGTCGACGAAGTGGACGCATGAATTTTACCAAACACTTCGCATAATCTATTTTTAGCGTCCAAATCGTCATCCCTTAGTTTTCTTGCCGCCACCTCGAGCAGGGCTTCGACCGGCCACTCTTTGAACCAATCCAAAGTGCAACAATTGATAAGACCGGGAAACATCCTCAGTCTTTCACGATAGACGTCGCCAATTGGCGAAAAGCACAAGACGATGTGAAGATTTTTCATGACACGTTGCATGAAGAAGGCAAAGAGCTCAGCGTGAGTGACTGCGCTGTGGTTTTCGGCACGAGCGATTTTGCGCACCTCTTCGCACACGCCACTCGTCTCGTCTCTTGAAAAGAGGCCGGGGATGTCGCCAGACGTCAGAGCGTTGTTGACGTCTTCTAAAAACACTTCGTCGACTATTTGACTATCATCCAATACGAATACGGTTGGTTTTCCCGCAACACCTGTTTGCCGATAAAGCGCTTTGAGATCCTCTCTAAATTCAGTGTGATTGTAGTTCTTGGTGATTTCGATCGAAAATGTCTTCATCTCTGCGACGTACGCAGCCAACCGAGCGAGTGATTTCCGCCCACTTCCTCCGACACCGACGAGCATCGCATGTCCGCGCGGTTGGGTCAAAATACGATGAATGCGGCACACGTGTAAGACCGCGTCGTCGAAGAGCACCAAATCCATCGGTGCGTTACCCGACTCTAACCCGTAGTCTTCCAACTTTTCCGTGAGACACTCCCTCAGCGCGTGCTCGTCGGAGACTGCTTCATAGGGCGGAAATTCCAAGCCCTGACGTAAGAAGGAAACGAATGGAACGGAGTCAAAGCGAGCGGTGTCATCTTTGACGGGCTCATGTTCACCATCCGCGAATACATCTTTCCAGCTAGTCCCAAAGTGCACTCGCATACTCGTGTCGAGTTGTCGCGCCAACCAGTCGAAATCAACGTCGTCCCAAAGCCTATCACCAAACACTCGTAGGTTCTCGTGAGCCCAGAGCTGAATGATTGAATCTTTCGCGTCATAAAAATGCCGCGTCGCTCGACACACACCTTGAATCACTTTCGCCAGATCGCGAGTGTTGAACAAGTAATGGCTCTTCGACGGCGTCGGCAAGAGTTCCTGGCAGAGTGAATTGTAAACTGCGATGCTCGCCTTGGCGATGCTGCTTCCCATGGATGCTATTGATTGATCGAAGTTTGCGAGCTTCTGTGAAACGATCGTTCCGTAAATGTGTTCCAACTGGGTATCAGACGGGTCTGTGATGTTTAAGACTGCAAAAATCGATAGTATTCGCTGAGAAAATTGATTTCTTCCACCACCGGGAGGAGCCATGGCGGCGAGAAGTTTCATATCATTAATGTGTGTGCGCTCCTGTTTTGATCGATCGTACCAAAACCCGTTGTCGTGCCAAAGTTTCAATAGTTCCAAGGGTGGGATGAAACCGAACTCACTCTTTTTTGGCATGTTCAAGTCGTCGATTGCGAGCACGAGTTTTTTCCCACCGGGTGGAGCGAGGTTACCTTTTGAACGTTTCTCGAGTCTGACTTCGACTGTTTCTTGAAGCGATGCCGAGCTCGTCTGTGCGCTGAATGAAACTTTGCTCGTCGTGTACTCCTCGGGCAGTTCACTCAGGCACGAGTCAATAATCATCGATTTACCAACGCCGACGTTTCCGACAACGAGCGCATTCATTCCAACGCCCAAGAGCATCTTCATGAGATGTTTGGTTCGCACGGAATCAATCGTCGGAACCATAATTTTGAAAAACGGCACGTCGCTGCCCGGTACGTTATACTTTGGTATCTTTTCTTCCCACAACACGAACTTGTGAATTTCGCAGGTGTAAAAGAAGTCGAAAACAGTCGTGTCTCCTTGGGACGACGCCGGCGTGTGAGGAAACATTTTCGAAGGCATCACCTGATGCAACATGCCGTCGAATAAGATTCGACTGGCGTGATCGATTGACCCACCGATTGACCAGATGAGACAAAATATGAACACAGCTTCTACGTCGCGGGAATCATCGACGCCGTGAGCGTCGAAGAGTTTCGTGAGCTGGCGGACGCTAGCCAACTGATCAGTCTGCACGAGCTCCTTGCATCTCGCGCGCTTCAACGTCAAAGCGACATCAATATACTTTTCGACGCATTTTGAAAGCACTGATTCAACCTCTTCGTCTACCCGCTCCCCACTCAAGCGCTTGTTCTGCCAACTCTTGACGAAAGGCTTCCAACCGAGATCCTCGACGTTGAAGTAAATCATTCCCGTGCGTGAGACGGTCGCGGGTGATGCCTGCGATAAATCTTCCACCTCAAATAATATGGAGACCTGCGGAGACATCATGATACGTTCGCCAGAGAGAAGCGTGAGAAGTTTGTTGTCGTCCAAGAGCGTATTCATGCTCTCAATCCACAACGTGTCAACAGGACCATCCATCAGAATCCACTTTTGAGCCGATGATTCATCCTTGCAGACGGTGCGCATAATTTTGGCGAGAATTCCATCTGACCATTCGTGCGTCGCTGGATCGAACGATCCGTAGAGCTCATCGTTCGATAGTGCGAGTGGATTGATGGGATACACCTCCACATGTTGAAAATGTTCGCCGTGCGCCCCGCTTTGCTTCAATCGTGACATGGCCTTCATCAGCATTTCTCGCGCGCACGTCTTGCCCGAACCTGTTTTCCCCACGATCATGTTTCCGTGTCGAGCGGTCTTGCAGTCGAATATTTGTATGATTTTTGATATCCACGCATCCACGGGCTGAATGTTATTCAATTCACATTCTTTGATGAGCGCCTCCTTGAGCACAGCTGAAACTCTCTCTGGCGCGTTGATTTCTGGAAATAAGTCGGTGAGAAGCGCTTTGAATATTGGAATGTCTGCGTACACGAGCTTTGGAACGATGAGCTCGCGCATGGAGTCAAACAAAATGAGCTGCTCGTCGGTGTCCGGCATCGTGCGCTTCTTCACTCCCGCCGCTCGAGAGATGGGAATGATGAAAGATCGCAGAGTGTAATCGTAATGATCTTGCTTACTCAGCTGCTGTTGACTCAGTTCCATTATGGCTACCATCTTTTTCGCCAAAGACTTTGCATTCTTGAATCCTTCGCTGAACATCATGATTTCAGCAATCAAACAAAAATCGGGAACCATCATCGAGACTGGTCTGACGATTGCCTTCAGATTGTCAGGAAGCTCCGCGCGGCCTGCGTAACCGGGGTTCATCGTGACGAAAACACCACACGAAGGGATTAAGCGAATGTGCTGTCCTTCAAAGTCAAACATCTTTAGTTTCTGCTTCACAGCCGCCATCACGACGCTGATTTGTGTCGCCACGACGGACAAGACTTCAACGGTGATGCGATTAAACTCATCCAGGCATGCCCAAGCGCCGGTTTGGGCCAGTCCACTGAACATCTTTCCAGTCATTTTGTAATCCACACCATCCGAACAGTTGAACACGATCACGTACCTAGCGAGAGCTTTCCCAAAATCTTTCACCGTTTCAGTTTTCCCCGTGCCGGCGGGTCCGAGTGGATTTCCTCCGCGTCTCGTAAACATGGCCGCACCCAACGTCATGTAGCAGCGATCGGTCAGGGGCGTCACGACGAGACGTCCATTGTTACCTTGATATTCATAGCCGTAATCGAAAACACTGAGAACTTGCTTCACAGTGCAGTGCTTGCTTTCGCGATCCCAGTAAAACCGAAGTTGCGCCACCCAGTCAAAATCATGCGGCGACGAGCAACGGCTTTTGATGAGTTTCTCTATCACATCTCGCGCGTGCACTTCGATCGTGATCAAAGCCGTCAGCTTTTTGCGTGTGATGGAATCCAACGTCATGCGCGTCATTTCGACAAGCTTATTCAAATACTGCACCCACTTTCGTCTCAATCTCTTCAACGCTTCTTTTACATTCTCCTGGTCGCGCAGCGCTCGTTCACACTCCATTGTCCATGAAATACACCCTGCGGTGATGAGCATTTGACCCGGATTATTTAGAACCCACTTGTCTTTCTTCGTCCCCTTCGCGCGACACTGATCGACGGTTTTTGCCAAGTGTGTCTTGGTCGCCGCGTACATAGCCGCTTCCACGTCGTTCAACCATTCTTCAGGACGACCTTCTGTGCAAACTGGACTGTCAAACTGAAGAGTTTCACCATCGGGCGACATCATCGACACTGATTCATAACGACGTCGTCCAGTCAAAGGGTCCGGCGCGAACATATCCAATTTCTTGATTCCTTCAAACATACTTTTTAAGTGTTGCTGGACGTTCTTCGGGTCCTTTGATTGTCCAAGAATTTGTAACACGTCGTCGTTGCTCAAGAAGTAAAAGCGTGGGAAAAGCTGTCGTTTCGACTCAAGATAGTTTTCAAGTGACTTTTGGACGCGCTCAAGCTTTTCGTCCATTTCTTTGAGTTCGCTGAAAAGAGAGCGATCGGGTTCTTCGCTGATATCCGGAGCCTTCATCGTCGTGCATGCGGTGACGACGTTGCAATCTTCGTGTAGTTTTCGCATGATTTCGATAAAACGCCAGTTGATATCGGTGAAAGTTTGAGTCTCATTCGGCAATTGATGCGCGATGTCTTCGCTTCCGATGAATATGTTCTCTAAATACATCCAAGCGAGTTGAACTTTCAGGACCAACTCAATCGTGTCGTTGACTAAACCGAGTGTTTTCTCCCACGAAACGATTGTGCGTTCAAAGACGAGATAGAATTTGCTCGCTTTTAACGCACTTAGCGTGACCGTGTTGTCTTCGAGTTGAGTGAAAATTTCGTCGGCGCTTTTGAGTTTGTAAACATCATCCCTGCCCTCCCGGAATCGACCCGTATCAAGATTAATCGTCGTCCACGCGTTCGCGATGTCAGCTAGCGTGTTTTCAACGGCCAACTCCTTTGTCGCATCAGTGCTAGTCTCAGAGATAAATTGGGCGTGTTGATCTAATCCTAGTTGGACGACGCGGTCCAGAGTGAAGTCCTCGCTGTAGGGGTCAAAGCGCTCGCCGCATTCTTCCATGACGAGATTCCAGTGACGTTGTCGAACCGCCGGGTTCCGCATGTCAATGATGAGCGGCATTAAGCGCTTGAACGAATCCACCGTCCCCTTCAAGCTGATCCAAGCGCCCCATTCCTTCGCACTACCGCGACCGATTTTGATGATCTTCTTATTCACGGCGATGGCGCTGCTTTCCATGAGCTCGACATTGAGGTTGTCAAATTTTCCATCCTTCCATCTCTCGTACATGTCGTTGAATTCACAAACGATTCGCCAAAGTGACTTTACTTCTTCCAAGCCTTCCTTCAATCGTTCAACTTCACAGGATGAGGGTGTTTGAATCTCGGTGAAGACAAGTAAACCACTTTTGATGGATGCGAGACGGCTATCAAATTGAGCGAGCGAGTTTTCGGCAGAGTCGATGAAGCGCTGCGCATCACCGCAAGCCACTTTCGTACACGCAGGGTGAGTGTGCACTGGCGCTGTTTTATCGAATTGTGATCTATACTCCATCGCGTCTCTTTCGTAGTCCATGACTGATGTACGAAGTTGACTTTTGAACACGTCTTTTTCAGTTTCGAGACGCGCCTCAACGGCGTCCAACTCTTTTTTGTATTCATCAAAGTTGTGGTCGATGGACGACAGTAGCTCATGTTCGCTATCCGTGACGTCGACGAACTTGCTCAAAATTCTGAAGCTTTCCCTCGGACGGGTGAATGTGTCCGGAACTAAATCAACGTTTGCTTTCAAACGCTGCAAATCGCTCACCTGCGAGACGAGTTCTTCGAGGTTGGATGGCGCCAAACCGAATGGAGCGACGTTGGTCGAAAACGCGCTATTGACTCCATCAATCTCCAGCTCCACTTTCGCTCGTAGCTGACATAGCATCTTTTGTACGCAGCTCTCTGCGCGTGAAACGAGAGTTTGCTTCAAGCGACCGCACTCTACTCTGACGAAACCAAACATGTGACTGTGCTCTTCGCTCTTAACGTCCTCGATTGAATCTTGTAATTGTCTGATTCTTTGTTCGATGTACGCGCTATCGTCGAGCGAAACGCTTTCTTCACGCCATATGTGGCCATATCGGGTTCGAAAACGTCCGGTCCATTCGTCGAGAGCCTTTACGAATTCTTCAAACGACTCTTCCATGCTTTTACGAACGCAAGAAATCATTTCACCGTTTTTTCCATCAATCGCGCTTCCACCGGTTTCTCGCGACGACGCGAAAATGCTGACTACATCGAGTGTTTTATCAAAGTACGTCTGAATGGCATCCCGCACTTGTGACGTGAACGGATCAGTTTTCACGACAAGTCTGCCATCTTGCGTCGCGAGATCCGCGTTCATCAACACGAGCGGTTTCCGCGGCGTGCCTCCAACCTCGGGACGTCCGAACATGGCGTGCATTTTGTACAGATTTCGTAAGACGACGGTTCGCAGTGATTGTGCGATCAAACCCTCTACTTCAGTCATGTAGGCGAGCCAAGACTGAGATTCTATCTCTCCGCTTGCGTTTCGCTGTTCTCGAAGCGCCTCCGAGACGACAGTGGATATGGCTTCAACTTTACTTTGAAGCGCCATAACTTCTCGATCGTTCGAATCTTGAAATTCAACCAAAGTTCCGACGCGATCAATCTCTCTGTCCTTGACCGTGACTCGTTCAAGTTCACCGAGGGCTTCGGCGATGCGCGTACTAAAATCTCCAAACGTCCGAAGATGCTCGTCGAACGATGACAGCTTTTGTTCCGCTTGCACGGAAAAGTCGTCGACGTCGGTCGGATCAGATGCCCACGTCAGCGTTTCTGCGGCGGCATCAAAGAATAGCTGAAGCTTTCGCATGGTCGCTTCGAACACTGTTCCCAAATTTCGCTCTTCACGAATTCTGTGCTCGAGCTCGTTGTATCGCCCTACGAGAAGATTCAGACGGACCCGTTGTGTGGCGTGCAGGTCACGAAGCGGTCCAAAAGAGACATCTTGAATGTTCTCTGGAATTTCAAGACCGAGAGAAGCGAACCCAATCGCATTTTCACGCGCAGCGCTCACATCCGGGCTGTACGTTACGCGAAAATTGCCGTCGGCGTCTCTACCGAGTAAAGATTGAGCGCCCATGAGATCCATAACGTTGACGGTTTGCACGCTGTCGATCCATTCTTCGCATTTTTCTTTCATGTAAAGCTCCACTTGCGGCACGGTGATGTCGTACAGAGAAAGCAAATCGGTCAATTCGGGAATCGGCGGCAATGAATCGCCATCGTTTGCCATTGTCAGCTTTCTGAAGACGTAACGCAACTTCTGTAACAAATCATTCGCCCAGTGAACCGCGCCATACATTCGAGGTAAACCACAAGAAATGGTTGGCTTTTGTCTACTCGAGTCGAACTGCTGTTTGAGAGCTTGCAGTTCGGCGGTGAAGAGTGCGTACGTGCGAGAAGCGCTCGTTTTGACCGCTCGTTTCACGCTGTCGCGCCTCGCGACGTGCACCCACGTGAACTGAATGAGTTCGACTCGCTCGTCCAGACATGTTGCTCGTTCGAGACTTTCTGTGATCGATTTACACGTCTTATTTTCCAAATTCTTGATGCGCGATTTCAACGCGGCGAAATCGTCGTGCCAGCGCAGAGTGGAGACGTCGAGCACATCGTATTCAATCTTCTTCAAATGCCCGATCACCGCATCCGAGAACAACGATTCTACGGCCGAAAGCTGTCTCTTCAGTTCTTGTACACACGGAGAGGAAAAAGACGATGCATCATCCTTTGCAGATACGAATTGTTCTCGCGCTTCGCACAATTCGAGGAGATCGTTGCAACGATGCGAGAACGCGTCGAGCTGTGAAAAAGCAGTCTTCAAATCGATGCAGGGTAAATTGTTTCCGTCATCCGCTGCCGACTGCTTTTCGGAGTACACATCCTTCCACCATCCAGAGACTCGAGAACAGTTGGAAAGCACCCGCACGACGTCGTCGCGCGCGACGCCCGCGACGATTGTCTCGACGACGTTTTGGGAGCTGAACTCGTTTCTACAGCACATCAAAATTTGATCAGCAATACGTTTGAGAACGTCGATAAAATGTCCCGTTATCAGTTCTCGATCCCGCTCTTCCACTCCTCGCCACGCGCTACTCACGACATCGATGATTGACCGCATGAACTCGACGCCGTGAGTCGACAACCGCGCGTCTTTCGCCGTCAACGCGTCGCACTTCGGTTCTATGAGTGAAAGGACATCGTTGAAACAATCCACGAGATACATTTCGCGATCGATGAGCGTTTCAGACTCTTTAAAGTCGTCGTAAGCGTGTTGTACCCCCTTTTGATCGGCGATAATTCGTACGAGTGCGCGGACGCTCGGCGAGCGTAACTGCTCCTGAATACCTCTGAGATTTGAGGCGTGGTCGCGCCAAAAATTGAACACTCGCACCAACGGCCCGGTCCCCACTTGATCTGTGAACGAACATGCATCGATGTTTGCGCTACACGACAGCGCTCTTCGGATTTGACGCGCCCAGTTCATGACGACGCTCTCCGCGTCTCGCGTCTCTTCGGGCGCGTACAGCGTCGTCCGTCGAGAGTTTGAGGCTTCGACGAGATTTGAGATGAACGCTTCGGCGGTGCGTGGAGCCGAGCACGAAGCGCCCGATACCGTCGGTTTCGCAGCGTACATCCCGAGCATGAATCTCTGGAGTGTCTTCAAGCTACAAGAGTCTGCGCTGACGCGAATCATGGCGATTTCGTCCGATGACGTCGATCGAAGAAAGCACGCCGCCCTGCGAAACGTGTCTGGTAAAGTGCGCGCAATTCTTATGACGAAAACGGCGTTAGAGGACACCGCGTGACATCGATCGTCGGCGTAGGCAAACATCGGTCCGTACTGAATCTCGCGCGCGTCGTCGAAAAATTCTTCCAAAAGACCGGCGCTCTCCTACGGCGACTCGTTGACTCAATCGATGTGACTATAACGAACTGAACTCATTCCACGTACCTCTTCGACCGCGACGCGACTCGCGCGCGCGTCATTCGAATCACTCGTCACCACATCATCGATGGAGATTCCGAACAGATGGTCAAAGGCGCGTTCTTCTATCCACCTCACTTGTTGATCCATCGCGGTCGCGCCGATCGCTTCCGATTCCCACGGCGCCGGCGCCGGCGCAGATCGAGGAGACGCGATCATGTGCGAGGTCGTGTCATGCACGATGCGCGCGAGAAAGTCTTCGCTCACAGTCGCGCCGCGTCGTGCCTCGCACTGAAGCTCTAAAAATATATCGAGTCAACGGTTCGCGTCGGCGGCTAACAATGTCGCGAGCAAGCTCACGGGCGTAAACGCTTGAATGCGACCGTCGATGTACAGGTAAAACCGACGCGGAAGACGATCCGGCTTTTTTCTCACGTATCCCGCGATCGTCTCTCGCGCGTCGTCCACGCCACCGTCGTGCGAGCCGACGAACGCGCGCGTACACGCGCCCGCCGATTTGGGTTTCGATCGTGCGAAATCGA
>MDTE01053147.1_pt1 | contig 21551 bp, 20 predicted proteins | sample 811231 | NCBI WGS metagenome assembly MDTE01 (sample SAMN05326651, study PRJNA326480) | marine metagenome | isolation source: seawater | place: Indian Ocean: Red Sea | collected 2010
GGAATGTCGACATCAGGTCGTACATAACCTAATTCGCCGCTACCTGACGACATCAACATTTCTCCTGATGCAATTATACGAGGCCCGGTTATTTTCCCCTCTTCTTGGGCCCGTTTGACAGCTACGTCTATATAACCGTATGTTCCCATATTTCTCACAGTTGTGAAACCGGAGTCGAGAATTTTTTGACAGGACAACGCAGCCCTTATTGTTAGGTAGGGTATGGTATCCGACAGAAATCCACTTTGATCTACTTCGTATCCTTGGCTGATATGAACATGTGCATCTATTAAACCAGGCATTACCACAGAGTTGGTCAGTGATATTGTCTCCCTGTCATTTTTTTCAAAAGGATTATCATCAGTGTTCCCTGTCCAGGAAATTCTATCGTTTTCGATCCTTACATCTTGGTTTTTTATCGGATCTGACCCTGTTCCATCTATGAGGGTGCAATTTGAAATGGTTAGAACCATAAATCTTGGTGTCCTTTGTTGAAAGTTAAGCCGTTAACTTATGAAAATATTGGTTATATAAATGGACTATTGTTTATCAGAATTTGTTTCTGGAATCTATATTAGAGGCTTATGTAATGATCTTCAAACAAAAAAGGTTGGGTGCAATTTTCACCCAACCTTTAATGTCTCTGTAACTTTGTATAAATTACGCTAAATGATTTAGTCTTTCTTTATAAGAACTAGACCAATAGTTATCATCCACAACGAATGGATAACATAACAGATACCTATCAACTGGTTCATTAGCTCTAATTGAGTAGAGTCAAGGGCGCCTATTAGGACGAATACCACAACAGCCACTGCTACGACGGCTGCTATAAGAGCGAAAATCTTGTTAAATTCATCCCTTGTCGATAATGCCAAGGCTACGAGCAAAAATCCTAGTCCTGCAAGAAGCCCTGATATTGTATTTATACCCAATGATGCACCGTATAAAGAGGTGTACAGTGATTTGGCAAATTCAAGACCTTGAGGGCTGCTCGTATCAATCGGTGTGCCGGCTATAGCTAGCAGCATCCCAGAGCCAATCACCCATCCGATAACACCAAACATAAGGAATTGTACGCCGTAACCACCCAGGGCATCCCCGTTACCCCCTCTAAGAGTTCCTCTGAGTGCAAAGAAACCATACAGGAATATAAGAAGCCCTATTGGTATTAAAATGCCGCTTAATTGCCCAAAGGCTGCATTATCTACTATAGATGTGATAGTTGCCCCCGCATCCGCTGGGTCTGCTGCGTCTACGAATGCTCCACCTGGCTGTAGGAAGTAGAAAATCAACGCAAGCCAAGGCCCAATAATTATAGAGAGCCCTCCTAATTTATTAACCGATATATTTCCCATTATTTTTCTCCTTTATTGAGGTTTTTTTACTTGTTAACCTCTTTTATTCAAATAACAGAGGGTACACATTAAAATATATAATTTTAATTACTGCAATATATTTCTGTATTAAATTTTCTATAATTTGGTTTCGTTGAGATGAATAGTAGGAATTCAAAGCTAACACTTGGAATAATGGTGAAAATATTTGATCTGTATAGATCCAACAAGACAAGGTTCATTGTTAGATTACGGACAATTTACAATGGGTATCAGGTTTTAGGGTAGAAATTGTCTTTTTATGTTGTCAGGGAGAGGAGCCATTGCGCCATTTTGGGAAACAGCGTTGGCTCCAGCCTGGCATGATGCATTCAAAATATGTGAAATGCTTTTGTTCCCGAGTATTCCGGCGGCAAGAACCGCGGAAAAAGCGTCACCCGCGCCAGTGGCATCGATAGTCTTCACGGGCGGAGGCCTGTATTCCTTTTTATTGCCAGGAGTGTATATGGACGCTCCCTCTTCTCCATATGTAAGGGCAACCGTTTCTAAACTATGCATATCCATTAAGTCTTCGACGGTGGTTGTATCAAATAATCTACTAATTACATTCCATTCAAGAGCATTCATTTTTAAAATAGAGGCCGCCTTCAAGCTTTGTATAATTATTTCCTCCGTATAGCAATCTTTTCTTAAATTTAGGTCCAGGAATATGTGCCTAGGGTGGTATGTAATTAATTTTTCCAGAATATTAATATTGTTTTGAGAGGATTGCGCAGAAGTCCCAAAATAGATCATGTCGAAGTGTTTTGGTAATGAATTAGGGATTTGAATTGATTCCCATGCTACATTGCGAACTATATCAAAGGACCCGTCTGTATGAACGTTTACAGTACCTGTAGGGAACTCATTTCTTGAGATAAACGGTTTTATGCCACTTTCATTTATAAGATTTACAGCTCTTTCGCCCAAATTGTCTTTTCCCACTGCGCTCAACATTGAAATATCAATTCCGATCTGATCTATATACCATGCAAAATTCAGGGGTGCCCCTCCCAAAAAGTACTTACCGGCGATCAGATCGAATAATACTTCTCCAAAGGAAAGTATTGTGTAATCGACATTATGGTTTATTGTCTTAACATTGCTCATTTACTTATGATACTTCTATGATTACACGATTAATTAAATTTCGTTTAACTATGCAAGGAACCACGCACTTCAAATACCAAATAGGGAGTCTGTTATGCATCATAAATACTATCCCGATCGTTATTATCTAACCATAGGGTCTCATGACCCTGTTTTAAGGGTTGAAAATGGAGACAGCGTTGCAACCGTTACCTTAGATGCTGGAGGAAGGGATCTAAATGGGGAAACTAAGTCAGAACGAGGTAACCCTCAGACGGGCCCTATTTTTGTCGATGGCGCAAAGGTGGGAACGGTTCTAGCTGTCACCCTCGAGCATGTTTGGCCAAACAGAGAACATGGTTTTTGCAGACCCCGAATTGCTCCGAATGTATTAGAGCCCGGTCATGATACAGGATTATCCGATAATGAACCTTTCGATTTTGTTTTGGATTTTCAATCCAAAACTGCATCCATAGCCAATCCATCCAAAGGATTGAAGTCTCTTAAAGTTCCCATAAGACCCATGATTGGGTGTTTTGGTGTTGCTCCAGATCGTGGTCAGGCGATTTCGACAGCTACATCTGGTCCTCATGGTGGGAATATGGATTATAGAGGTTTTGAACCTGGTGTAACGGCATATTTCCCTGTTTTTGTGGAAGGAGCACTTTTCCACATTGGAGATGGGCATGCCTGGCAGTCTGATGGTGAAATCCTTGGTACTGGCATTGAAATACCCATGGATGTCACTTTTAGCTTCAAAGTGATTGAAGGCAGAAAAATTGACTGGCCAAGGGGTCAGAATAAGGAATATATATTTACTGTTGGCAATGCCCGTCCTCTTGATGAGGCACTACAGCACGCGTCTTCAGAGATGTTAAGGTGGCTCACAGATGATTATGGGCTTTCACTCCCAGATGCCAACATACTTCTGGGCACATATGTGGAATATGATGTTGGTAATGTCTTTGATCCAGCCTATACCATGGTGTGTAAATTGCCAAAGGCCGTATTACCCGAACCCGTATCTGGTGCTTTGCTGGGGTAAGTGCAACACGATTTGGATAACCTTTACGAACCTCTAAACCAATTGTGAAAAAGTTGAGCCCTGTTCTTGACTCCTTCGATATGGGCTTGTTTTGTCTCTAATAAATCCTCGATATTATTTCTTGCTGTTATGACTAGGGCCAAATTTTCCGGTGAAATATTAATAACCGCATCAGTAGAATCACCATTCTCGTACTGATCGGTAAATATTAGATTTGAGTCGTAGGTAATAAGCCGCATCGATTTGGTTGTACCTAATTTCAATTCGATTTGTATGGGTTCGTATTGAGAATGGTCAGGAGTAAAGAACCATCTGTTTAACACCTCATTTTTCCATACGTCACAGAGTAAGATACCGTTTTGTTGTGAAATTTGGTAGGTGGGATCAATGCTGTTAAAAATATCCCATGAATGAAGAATAATTTCCATTAATTTTAGTTCAAGTATCAGATTTGGTGACAATTGATTTACTGGGTGATATGCGGGCATGTCCCATTGCGTTTCATCCAATTGTTGCCATGTCGTTATTAATACATCTTCTAAGTGTGTTAGGGCATCCATAGCATCAGTTTGTCTGGATAGCGTTGTTTCTGACATTTGGATGGCCCGCGAGGCAATACCATCCGACATTTCGGCCGCATTTCCCGTGCCTGGGTTTGGCATACCATGAGATGGTAGGAAAACTCCTTCCAGGCTCTGATTGATAGAATTTAGGAAGAATCCATTAATTGCCACGAGGTGAGAAACTACGTCTTTAATCGCCCACCTGTGGCATCGGCTAGGAGAATCCCATTGATTAGGGGTTAATTTGTCCAGCCCTTCAATTAGGCATTTGGACTGGTGCTTAACGGCTGATAATATTTTGTCTGTATTAGGGTTCACTAACACCTCTCAATCGGATAATTGAATGTTGTGTCAAATCTTTTCTAGTAACTGAAGAAGATTATGGTCTTGGACGATCGAATCCATCCGATTGTTAACCGATCCAATCAATGTTTGTTCTCGTTCAGTGTTATCCATTAAATTGAATGAAGCTATTAGAATTACCTGTAGAGCATAGAGAAATCCTAATTTGTAGTCTAACGCGAGTTTGTCCAACGGATAATCTGTTATTCCATGTTTAGCAATTGTTTCATGGTAATGATTAAGTATATGAGTTTCCTCGGAGCTTCGTATATTTGACGGTATACCCCAGGCTGAAAGGTAGGATATATCTGTTACTCCGCGCAATTTTGAGACAAGTTGCCAGTCGATGGCAATTATTCTAGATCGGGAGGCTTCGAATTTAAAGAAAAAATTATCGGGTCGAAAATCTCCATGCCCAATGGTGACGGGCGGTTGGCTGATTTCCGTAAGTAGTTGTTTAGATTTATCAGGAAAAGCTCTCACCAATTTATTAAATTCCAAGCTTATTTTTGAACCGTACATTTCAAGATATGCTTCTGAAGCTTTTTTTAATATACGACTTGTCATACCAGATAGAACCCTTGGGGAACGTAACCACTTTAGTTGATTATTTTTAGTATCATTCCACCACATTGACTGAAATTCAGCTATTCCCTCAGTAGCAATAAAAGCTTCATCAATCGTTATTCCAGTAACATTGTCTGGCTCATGGTGCTTTTTGAGATCCTCGATTATTAAGCAGATTTGGCCGGTGTCGACATTTGTTTCTGCATAAAAGCATTGTGGGAATATATTTCTGTTACCGGATAATTTTTTATTGCGATATATTTCCACCTCATTCATAGCATATCTTTTTACTATTCGTTGAGTCTTGGTTTTTCTGGAAGAAAATTTAGCCACGATGCTTTTGGAACATTTAGGATGGCTCTCGTATAATAATTGGATACGCCACACTTCCCCAGAGAAACCTCTACCTTCGCTTATTATTTCTTTTCGTAAACCAGTAATTTTATTAGAAGTGTATTCATCTATGGTAGATAAAATGCTGGATATCCATTCGATAGTTAGGCTTTCAGCGGTCCATGGAGTTTTGTAGATAGACAAATTAATTGGGTTTTATGCGTTTTGCCATTTCTTTTGGTACAGCCCTCTCCATGTAGTTAAACATCTCCTCAGTAAAAAAGGGCAATCCAGTTGATGAACTAACCCCACCATCAACGGAGATAGTTTGACCATTTATGAAACTTGATGCTTCAGAGGCCAATAATATAAGTGTTCCTATCAATTCTTCCGGTTTCCCTATCCTACCCATCGGTGAGTTTGCGCTGATATGATCGAGAAAGTTTGACTTGTTTACCCAGGCGCTAGTCATTTCACTTGGAAACCACCCCGGTGCTATAGCGTTGACTCTAACACCCCTATCAGCCCAACTTGCCGCAAGATTTTGGGTTAAAGTAACAACCGCCCCCTTTGATGCTTGGTATGCAGTTGGCATCCCCCTCATGCCGTTAAGCCCCGCAACTGATGAGAGGTTTATGATAGATCCTCCTTTCCCATCGGAAAGCATTCGTTTACCCGCTTCTCGACAGCAGTACCAGAGTCCAATTAGGTTGACTTGCACAGTTTGTTCGAACATATCGTCGGTTATTTTTTCAGGAACTGTACCGGCTTCTGCTATGTACCCGGCATTATTCACCAATACATCCACTCTACCGTATTTTGAGGATGTTTCTTCAAACAAATTTGCAACGTCATTGGATTTTGTAACGTCACATCCAACGTAGGTGGTGGATAAACCCCTTGAATTCATTGCTTTAATTAGATCTGATAATTTTTCTTTTCGTCTAGCTGCGAGAACTACGTTCGCCCCTCTTTCCGCAAGTGATTGGGCGAATGTTACTCCAAGCCCCGAAGAAGCTCCAGTCACTATTGCTGTTTTACCTGATATCGAAAATAATGGGTCTGTGTCCACTTTTTTAAATCCTTTGAGGTAACCTTATTAATTTTTAGACGCATCTTGCTATAAATACTGTAGTTGCATAGTAATTGCATCCCAAAGACACAGTCAATCATAAAATATCACTTGCCATAACAAACTGAGTCACGGGAGATCACGGCACGGTTTGGTACCGGATATGATTTTTACTATGATACCCTTGCCTAAATACGAAAGGTTAAGTAATAGTTTTGATATTTGCAGATCTTACGATGTGGACCATCCTGGCTTTCCTAAGTGGATCGATACCATGGTCCGTGATACTAGTACGCTACATTTCCAGAAAAAACATTCGCGATGTGGGAGATGGTAACCCTGGAGCAACGAATGCATGGAAAACGTCTGGCCCTATAGTGGGTCTGTGTGCCATGCTACTGGACATTTCCAAGTCTTTTATCCCCATTTGGATAGCAATGAACCATGTCGCAGAATCGGATCATGTACTTGGCCATATCCAGATGTTTGGTCTTTTGATATCCCCCATTATCGGGCATGCTTGGTCACCTTTTTTGAGGTTCAGAGGTGGGAAAGCTTTGGCACCTATGTGGGGTGTTTGGATAGCTATTACTAACGGATACGCTTTTTTCGCAGGGTTACTATTTTTAGGGATCATGCACCTTTTTCAGAAGAATCACGCCATGACTGTCACAGTTTGTCTTATAGGGTTTTTTGTATCTTTATATCCGTTTTTTAGTCAACCATATATCCTCTTGTTTTGGCCTATTAATCTAGGTATTTTGATTTACAAACATCGTTTTGACTATTCAGGTGGCGTAGAAATTAGATCTTGGGTACACAAAGTGACTAAGGTTCGAGGATAATTGTGCTAATCGATATAGCCCATTACATAGCCTTGGCTGTGCCGATAATACCGATGGTAATAGGCATTGTGAATAATCGATGTTTAGATTCATTGGATGATTATTTTCAAACTTCAGGTGAAGATAAACCTGAAAAACTAATTTCAGTTTTAATTCCTGCAAGGAATGAAGAACAGAAAATAGGGCTTTGCATAAAACATATCTTGTCTCAAGACTATACCAATCTTGAGATTCTGGTTTTGGATGATGAATCAATCGACAATACTGGTGATATTGTTTCTTCCTTCAATGATAGTAGAGTGAGATTGATTAAGGGACAACCTTTGCCAGATGGGTGGACTGGGAAAAATTGGGCATGTCACCAACTATCTCAAAATGCGAATGGGGAATTCTTTGTTTTTTCAGATGCTGATACTACTCTAGGCAAACGAGTTCTGACATCAGCATTAATTGCATTAAAGACAAAAAAACTTGACCTGTTGACATTGGTACCAAGGCGCGTTACGAGTAATATTTCCGAACGGTTTATGTTTCCTTTTATAGATTGGGCTATTTTTTGTTGGTTACCCATGAAACTCGCCTACCGAAGTCAAAATCCTCAATTTTCTGCTACTTACGGTCAATTTATGCTTTTTAAGAGAAATTCGTATTTTGCGATTGGTGGCCACGGTGCTGTGAGAGATGCTAATTTGGATGATTTTGAATTGGGACGTCTAATAAAGGAAAAGAACTTTAAATGGTTTTTGATGCATGGGAAGTCGCAGGTGGTAACTCTTCCTTATGATGATAACCTTTCCGCTGTTAGAGGAATATCAAGAAGCATTTTCCCCGCGCTTTATTACCGCCTCAGTTTACTACTTGTTATGTCTTTTGTTCTAATAGTCATTGGGTTTATTCCATTGTTTACTCTTGTCTTCGAAATATTTGCCAGTGACCGATCCATTACAGGTATCGCAATTTCATTTCTTTCATTTGTATCTATGGCTATATCATGGGGGATTGTTTGCAAAACCTTTGGCCATAACAGGGTATTGGCTCTGATATTTCCAGTTTCCATATTGTTTATGATAGTTATTGCTCATCACTCATTGGTTTCAAATATTTTGGGACTGACCGATTGGAAGGGGAGAGGCCTTACTGCTAAACGTTTACGTTTTTAGTGTTATGGGTATTTTGAAGAATGCACGTTTAATATCACCACAGGTGATGGTTATAGTCAGATATTGATATTTTTACAGGGCCTTGTTACACATGTATATAAAGAACAGTGCTAGAATCGTTACTTTCTAAAATGATTAATTAAGGTTAAGGGAAATGTGTTGCACTTGGATAAATCTTTCACCGTAATTGGGGAAAATATACATGCCACCCGTGTTCTAATGCGGACCGGCAAGAAAATCGTGGAAAACCCACATGGCTATGAGTCTGTTTTATATAAGGACGTGGGAGGGGATACGGCCTATATGACCATACCTGATGACTTCAAGGAAACTCAGGTGTACAAAGAAGGTAGAGTCAAGCATTTCATGATAGCTGTATCAAAAGGCACCAGTTTTGATACCCATGAGATAGACCAAGGAATGAAATACATAAGTGCAGAGGTAGCTAGACAGGAAAAATTTGGGGCACATTTCTTGGACCTAAATATTGATGAGATTTCATATAAAATTGATGTACAAATAAAGTCTATGCAATGGCTAGTTAAGCATTATTGCTCCGTTGCTAAAGTTCCTCCGAGTATTGATTCATCAAATATAGACATAATTAAATCCGGATTGGAAACTTATTCCTCTTTGAACCAACCCCAGGGCCCGCCTCTGGTTAATTCAGCATCGTTAGAACGCTTGGAAGTGTTAGATCTGGTTAAGTCCTATGGCGCTGGTGTTGTTGTTACTGCGTCAGGGGATGATGGGATGCCTTCTAATGCTGAGCAGAGATGCGAGAATGTGGACAAAATCATCGCACAGTGTGAACGAAGAAACATACCTTATGAAAAGATCCATATTGACCCGCTTCTTTTCCCCATATCTGTTGATCAATCTTTTGGTACCCATTACCTAGATGCGGTAAAAATTCTTAGGGATCAATACGGGTATTCCATAAATATAACAGGAGGATTAAGTAATGTGTCTTTTGGATTACCTGCCAGAAGATTGATTAATGATACTTATATCCGTTTGGCCATGGATGTTGGAGTTGACTCAGGTATCATTAATCCTGTTGAAAGTCGTATTGATAGGATAATGGATCTTGATATGGAGTCAGAAAAAGTAAAAATCGCAAAAGATTTGCTGCTGGGAAGAGATGAATTTTGTATGGAATTCATCTCTAGTTTTCGTGAAGGAAAGCTAAAATGACAATCTTGTATCAGATTTTAAGAAAGCCCAGTTTTCTCTCCCACTTGTCCCGGTATTGATTTTTATTTAATAGGCCCTAATATAGGGTTTCAATAGAGTCTGTTTAAGTACACTATTGCTAGGTATCTGCATTGGCTGGAACAATATTTTTGTTCAATAGGAGGATTGATCTTATGGATCGAAAAAAAATCGTTGTTGTGCAGTTATCGGGTGGTAATGATTATTTGAACTGTGTGATTCCATATGAAAACCCCAACTATTTTGATAATAGGCCTAACGTCAGGCTCAATGAAGATCAAGTGATTCCCATAGGTCAGGGTTTGGCCATGAATCCTGCGATGGCTCCCATAAAAGAGCTTTACGATCAAGGGAAAGTAGCTATTCTTCACGGAACTGGATATCCTGACCCTAATCGCTCACATTTTCGTTCCATGGATATTTGGCATACCGCAGAACCGACTAAGGTTGGTAATGAAGGCTGGTTGGGAAATGCTGTTAATCAGATGCACCCGAAACATGACAACGTAGTTGCGGCGGTCAATTTCGGCTCAGCGCTTCCGCGAGCGTTAGTTTCTCATCAAGCTCCGGTAGCTACAGTCAATGACCTTGAAACTTATGGATTAATGAACCACGTAGATGATCTCAATCAAAGAATGGAAGCTCTTCAGGCTTTTCGTGATATATACACACAGGCGATAGGAAGCGGGCCTGTAATGGATTATCTGAGCCAAACCGGATTAGATGCTTTGCAGGGATCTGACATCTTGGGAACAGTTTTGGATAAATATTCCTCAGAAGTTGAATATGCTGATAATTCATTTGCAAAGTCAATTAAAAGTGCTGCTCAGGTATTACTAGCTGACATAGGGACCCGGATTTGCTATACGCAGCATGGATCTTTCGATGCTCACACAAACGGTATTGCTCTACAAGAAGGCCTTCTAGAGGATGTGTCAGGTGGTATTTTTGATTTCTATATTGACATGAAAAGTGCTAATAAAGCGGATGATGTGGTTTTATTTGTTTTTTCAGAATTCGGCCGCAGAGTTAAAGATAACGGAAATGGGACGGATCATGGTTCGGGTGGTGTAGCTTTTGTAATCGGGGACTCTGTCGAAGGTGGTCATTATGGTGAATATCCATCACTGAAATCTGAAGATCTTATAGAAGGTGATCTTGAATTCAGTTTAGATTTTCGTAGTATATATGCGGAGTTACTTGAGGATTGGTTGGAAGTTGATTCCAAGCCGGTAGTAAAAGGTATATACCAAAAGGTTGGGTTTTTGAAACAGGATAGTTAGCCGTTTTTTTGAATTCCTAATTGGTCCACAGGCTAAATAAACCCTATTAGTATATCTTGCTAACTCTCATTTTGATGCCACGGAGTAATCCAATCCTCCAATATTTCCATGCCAAAACCCGGGGCGTCAGATGGCTTTATGTAGCCATCCTTTGGCATGGGCATTCCAGGGATAGGGCACACTTCCTCAAGAGGAATACCTGGGTCTGAGCCCATCCAAAACTCGGCTAACGGCGATTCAGGCATAGAAATAGCGAAATGTTGTCCCCATGGTTCCGCGGCTGCAGCATGCGGTATCGTGATAACACCTGCGGCTTCCCCGATCCCATATATTTTAAGTACCTCACTAAGTCCGCCGCACCATTTCATATCGGGTTGCAGTATATCAACTGCGCGGTGCTCAATCAGTTGCCTGAAAGTCCATCTGCCGTGATGGTCTTCGCCGGTCGCTAGAGGTACCCAGTTTATTGCTTTTCTAAGCTCTATATGTCCTTCTAGGTCTGTAGGTATTAAGGGCTCTTCAAGCCATCTTAGCCCATACGGCCTAAGTCGTTGTGCCATTCGTATCGCAAATTCCACATTAAATGACATTACAGGGTTGTACATTAATTCAGCATTATTGCCAACAGTTTCCCTTGCTGCGGCTATTTTTTCCTCCACCAAATTTAGACCCTCTATGCCTGAGTCGTAATGTGCTGGATTAGAAACTTTAAAATGTTTAAATCCCAACTCTTTGGACCAGTCTAAGTCATCACTTGTCGCATAACAAAGGGCTTTATCACGACAGGGACCTCCTATAAGACTGTATACAGGTTGTTCCATTAATTTACCTTTTAGGTCCCATAGTGCTATATCAATTGCGGACTGGGCTAATGTGGCTAGGCCGCCCGAGCCGAATCTTTGAGTGGATCTCCACATAAGATCATTAATAAATTCCAGCGCGAAGCAATCTCTGCCTTCCAATAGTGGGGCAAAATGGTAATTAACAATAGGGCCTGTAAGTGGACTGTGAGTGGTCTGTCCGAGACCCCATGTGCCATCTTCTGCCACAACTTGTACCCATAGTTTGTCAAAGGTAGCTGCTCCAGGCATCGTACCTATGGTTGTTGGAAATTCCGGATACTTGTTTATTGGTAAGGCACGAGGGGAAGTGTTGTTCCAATTAGGTCTTCTAGACTTTGATTTAGGTGGTGTAGAAGGTATATTTACGTTGACAGCTCGTATTTCTTTTATTTTCATATTTAACTCCTGTTTAAAAAATGAGGGTATTTACGTTGAAATCAAGCCCCTTTAATAACACCTTCTGATACTAATTCTGCTATTTGACTTTTCGTCATATTCAGAACTTCCTCCATAATATCGAAAGTGTGTTCACCGAGCATTGGAGGATGGCCTTGTGGTGATGCCGGCGTTCGGCTGAGATGCTGAAGAGCAGATCCCAAGAGGTCGATTTTTCCGAGCGATGGGTGATCAACCTTCCAAATGGCATTTCGGGCTTTGGACTGTGGGTCATTAAAGACGTCCTCCATTGTGTTAATTGGAGTTACTGTAAGTCCCGCAGACCGAAGTTTTGTCATCCAGTGTTCTATTGGGCGTTTAAATATTTCTTTGTTAAGAAGGTCTGCTAAGGCTGACCTGTTTTCTACCCGTAATGAATTTGTCGTAAATCTCTCATCAACGGCGATTTCCGGGATTCCTATTGTTTCGCAGAGGCGCTGAAATTGGGCATCGTTGTTTGCTGCTGTAATGAAATTGCCGTCAGAAGCTGTAAAGTCTTGATATGGAGCCACTTGTGGGTGAGCATTACCCAGACGTCCCGGAGATATTCCAGTAGCAAGATAGCTTTGGGCAATATTCGCCATACAGGCGATTCCAACGTCGAAAAGTGAAACGTCAACTTGTTGTCCTTTTCCACTGCTGCTGCGCTCGTGTAAGGCAGACAGTATCCCTATCGTGCTTGTCAGGCCTGTTAGTATATCGATCCATGCTGTCCCTACCTTTGTTGGGCCACCATCCGGATTTCCTGTGACACTCATGATTCCAGTCATTCCCTGTAACGCAGCATCGTATCCAGGTTCTGGCGCCCTAGGACCGGTTTGGCCGAATCCTGTTACTGAAGCATATATAAGGCGGGGGTTTATTTTTGATAAGGAATGATAATCCAGACCGTATTTTTCCAGGTTTCCGACTTTAAAATTTTCTACTAATATATCTGCCTTTATTGCCAAGTCTCTTATAATATTTTGGCCTCTTTCATCTCGTAAATTGATTATGATACTTTTCTTTCCTCGATTAGCTGAGAGGTAATATGCACTTTCCTCACCAACAAAGGGTGGCCCCCAACTTCTTGTGTCGTCACCCCAAGCTGATTCGATTTTCCAAACTTCAGCCCCCATATCCGCAAGGATTTGAGTGGCGAATGGCCCGGCAAGGATCCGGGACAGATCCAAGATTTTTAAGTCATTTAAAGCGCTCATTTTGATTAATCTCCAAAAGTCTGTTGAAATGTTAATGCTTTGAAAGTGTGTCTACAACCGAAGACAGGATGATTAAATGAATTATTCACCACGGAAAACTGAATCTTTTGATGTCAAAGTGCCAGAATCAATACTCGCGGATTTGCGAAACAGGTTACATCAGACCAGATGGCCCGGAGAAATTCAGGAGAGTGGATGGGACTATGGGTCCAATTTGTCTTATGTCAAGGAACTTTGCGAATACTGGGAGACAGAGTATAACTGGAGACAACACGAATCGAGAATTAATTCTTTCAACAATCTTGCTACTGATATTGCGGATCTCAATATACATTTCATATATGAAAAAGGTAAAGGTCCGAATCCGGTGCCTCTTGTGATAACCCATGGATGGCCTAGCACTTTTGCTGAAATGCTTGATGTTATTCCAATGTTGACAGATCCTGTTAGCTATGGTGGTGATGCTAAAGATAGCTTTGATGTAGTGGTTCCATCGCTTCCCGGATATGGGTTTTCGGGAAAACCTGCCAAAAAAGGCATGGATGTGAGAAACGTAGCGTCTATATGGTCAGAACTCATGAAAGATGTTTTGGGTTATGAGTGGTTTGTTGCCCAAGGAGGGGATTGGGGTGCGTCTGTCACAACAGCTTTGGCAGCCAATTATCCTGAATTGACTAAAGGAATACATCTGACAATGGGTGTGGCAGCTACTGATGTTCCCGACGGAGAAATTTTGACCGAAAATGAAAAGAAATTTCTTGATCACAGAAAATGGTGGCAAGAGAACGAAGGGGCTTATGGTCATTTACATAGGACTAAACCACAGACCCTTTGTTATGGTCTAAATGATTCACCGGCAGGTCTGGCCGCATGGATAGTAGAAAAATGGCGTTCTTGGAGCGACTGCGATGGAGATTTAGAGAGTAGGTTCTCAAAGGATCAATTGTTGACCCACATTACTATTTACTGGGTGACTCAGACTATTGAATCATCGATTCGACTATATTATGAATCGGCACATTCATCCCCATTAGTTGAGTGGGGTGAGAAAATCAACGTTCCAACTGCATTTGCATCGTTTCCAGTAGAGATATCTTATCCTCCAGAGGAATGGCTGAGAAAATTTTTTGATCTTAGGAGGTTCACCAAGATGCCGTCAGGTGGCCACTTTTCAGCGACGGAAGAGCCTTTAAAGCTTGTCGAAGATATAAGAGATTCATTTCGTTTCTTAAGATGATTGAGGAAATAATTTCTGACTTTTTATATTCTAGGATGCCAGGAAAAATATTTAACCGATATAAGAACCCCTGCAATCATCCAGGTCATCATGATTATCAAACTTATTGGGTCGAATCCAGACCCTAGGTCAAGTGGGTTGAATGCTTTTTGTAAGGCTAACGAAAAAGGCCTTACGGGGAAAATATTAGCTATTATATTTAACCAATCAGGAGCGTTATCCATAGGGATAAATACGTCGGATATGAAAAAAAGAGGAAGGATAGAGCCATTGACAACAGCGGGAGCTGATTCAGAGTTTGGGACCATAATCGTTGCGGCTATTCCAAGTGCACTGAAAGTGGCTGCTCCTACAATTAAAGTGATTATGAACGGTGCCACTTTGTGAAGAGGTAAGCTAGTGTCAAAAAACAAGACACCTGTTATGAAAATTGCCATGATGAGAATTGCTGAAGTTATTACACTGTGACAGATTTTTCCGGATAAGAAAGCGAAAGTTGGCAAAGGGGTTTTCCTGATTCTTTTCAATATTCCCCTATCTCTGGCAAGAGTTAGGTTCATTGCTAGGGTAGTGTAAGATGCGCTGACTGCTGAAAAGGTCATTATCATAGGTACATAAAGGACAGGTAAAGGTACGGTGCCTTCTGAAATTTCAATACTTTTTCCTTTAAACACTAAATTTAAAATCACAAGGAAAATTATTGGGAAGGAAAAAGTGAAAAAGGCGGCGGCGGGATTCCTCCAAAAAGAGATCCTTTCATAATTTACTTGAAGTAGGCTGAGTTTTAGTAGTCTCAAGGTTGTTTTTGAGTCCAACTTAAGAATAAATCCTCAAGGGATTGTTCTTTGATTGTTAAATTTGGAAGCTCGATACCGTTAGATATTGCCCATGTAGTTAATTGATGTACGATATTTACTGGGTCATTTGTTGCGATGCTAATTTCTTTATCAGATATATTTGCTATATTTGCTAGGCGATTAGGTAGGTTGATGTTTGACTTAGTGGCTTGGAAAAATATGGTACTCGCTTTTTGAGTATTTCTTATATCGGATAATGTACCAGTGATGTGTATGTGTCCATCTATCATAATAGCAATGCGATCAGCTAGTTCTTCCGCCTCTTCCATATAGTGGGTGGTCAGTAGTATCGTTTTTCCAATGTCTTTGAGCGATTTGATCGTGTTCCAAGTATCTCTTCTTGCCCCAGGATCAAAGCCAGTCGTGGGTTCGTCAAGGAATATAAGGTCCGGGTCTCCAGCTAAGCCAATTGCAACATCAAGCCTCCTTTGCAGTCCACCTGATAATTGACGAACTTTCACACTTCTGTGTTCCTGCAAGTTTGTTAAAAGAAGGACTTCCTCAATGGGTTTGGGGGTACCGTAAAAAGAAGAATATTGCTTTATGGTCTCTTCAATAGTCAGATATGGGTCAAGCCCTGTATCTTGTAATACGATGCCAATCTGAGATCTGAATTCAAGATTGTTTTTATACGGATCATGTCCTAATACTGATAATTCTCCCGTTGTTTTGTCCCTGTGGCCTTCAAGTATTTCAATTGTAGTGGTTTTGCCGGCACCGTTTGGCCCTAGTAAAGCAAAAATCTCCCCTTTCTTTACATGCAGATTTATGCCCTTTACAGCTTGAAATGAGCCGTAGGTTTTTGTCAGGTCTTTGACTTTGATCGCATTAGATTCCACAGTCATTTATTTTGTGTTAATAAAGAGGTTTGTGCAATACAATTAATTTCGAGAATATTGTCGTTTTCCGAACAGCCCCCAACTCATATATTGGAGTTGTATACATTGCATCGTAGAAAAGAATTCAAGCTTCAACATGATAATTTGATCGCCATTGACAATCATGTGTCTCGAAAATATATAGAAACGGGTAAATTTGTTGGCGCCATCACCGCTGTTTTGGATGGAGAAAACGTCGTATTTTGTTCTCCTTTGGGATTGATGGATAGAGAGAGAAACAAGTCTTTAAAGAGGAACACTATCTTTAGAATATATTCTATGACAAAGCCTGTAACTTCATTAGCATTGATGATGCTATATGAAAAGGGATTTTTTCGACTAGATGATCCTGTGTATGAATTTATTCCTGAATTCAGATATATAGAAGTATTTACAGGAGGGACTTACAAGAATTTTAAAACAATTCCTGCTGATAGGCATATGACGATGGGGGATCTTTTGTCTCACCAATCAGGCCTTACATATGATTTTATGCGTCAAACTCCTGTAGATGAAGCTTATAGGAAAGAAGGATTGGGCAGAAACAAGAAAATGGATCTTAGAAATATGGTAGATATATTGTCCGGTCTTCCATTGGAATTTTCTCCTGGTACTTATTGGAATTATTCATATGCTACTGATGTTTGCGGTCACTTGATAGAAGTTATTTCCGGAAAATCTCTTGATGTTTTTTTACGAGAAAAAATATTTGATCCTTTGTCTATGGAAGACACAGATTTTTTTGTACCACCCTCTAAGATAGATAGATTGGCGGCCAATTATCTATACATGGGTGAAGATAAATCACCCATGTTGGTGGATGATCCACTGGGCAGTGCTCTTACTGAACTTCCAGAGTTTTTATCGGGCGGAGGAGGCCTTGTGTCTACCGTTGATGATTATCTTCATTTTTGTAAGATATTTCTAAGTGAAGGCTTCATTGGAAAAGAACGTCTGGTAAATAGAGATACCATAAAACTCATGTCAACAAATCAATTACCATATTCAAGAGATTTGTCTCATTGTGCTTTTGGTAGTTGGTCAGAAAGCAATTTTAAGGGTGTTGGGTTTGGACTAGGTTTTTCTGTATTGCTTGATACGGAAAAGCAAATTGGGCACGGTAATTCAGGGGAATTGGCCTGGGGTGGAATGGCTAGCACATCTTTTTGGATAGATCCATTGTCAGACATGGCTGTTGTATTTATGACTCAGATGATGCCATCAGATGCCACCAATATACGTGATGAACTCAGAGCCTACATATATGGTGTTTCTGGAGAATATAATGGCACATAATGACTTTGGTAAATGTGAACTTATGCTAATTTCGTTTTAATCTGACGTCCGACCGACGTACTGGATCATTTCATTGTTCGCAATGGTATATTACGTCCAGATTGCTTCCGCAAATTTGATGGATTAGTTTAATTTCGTCATCAAAATATTTTGCGCCCCAGGCTGCCAATGCGCCCGCAACAAGGCCTAGATCATGCCCTTTTTTTGTCAGATGATATTCAGCTCTTGGAGGATGATGACTGTAAAATTTACGCCCAACAATTTTATGCTCCTCCAGTGTTTTAAGTCTTGCAGATAATATGTTGGGCGATATACCTTTAACATTTTCACTAAGATCACTAAACCGTTTAATCCCTTTGAGCATTTCTTGCAATAGTAAAAGTGTCCATCTTTCTCCTACTAATTCCAAGGCTCTTGCTATTGGACCTTCTTGAGAATATTTCCTAGGCATTTTTCTCCTTAAACTAAAACGGCCCCCGAGATGGGGGCCGTTTAGTCACATTGTTATGTGTTGACTTCCATCCCTGTCAAGGGGCGAGGTAAGTACAACAACAGAGGTGGTAGAAATTATTAGTATAGTTCATGGCGCCCGATTCTAATAAACTTTTGGTGTATTTGCAATCACAATTAAGTTTCTTGATACAGGTTATAGGAATTATTATGGGCAAAATATTTGAGCGCAGTTTATAAATCGTTGAGGAGATGGATTTTGTATAAGGGCAGTTTAAAAAGGGGTGTTAACAGTGTTACAAGGCATATGAAATCTTGTAACATATCTTGATGTAAGATTAGTAAGTTAAAAATATTATAGTGATTCGGTGGACCCGTAATATTGAACAGCACAAATGAATCCGATACGCCCAAATTTCTTCTGGAGGCTGTTCGGTTTTCCTATTCGGATGGAAAGGTTGACATGCCGGTCCTGGCAAATATTAATCTTTCCGTTGATGCTGGAGAGTTTGTATCTTTGATTGGTCCTAGTGGTTGCGGCAAGACCACTTTATTGAAACTATCTTCTGGTTTGATAGCGCCCGATTCCGGCAAGGTGTTGTTTTCGGGAAATCTTATAGATATAGCAAGAAGGAAAAAGAGTATCGCTTTACTTCCCCAGGATGACTCACTTCTGCCATGGAAATCTATTGTCGAAAACATTCGTCTATCTCTGAAAATTGGACCAGGTGGTCGTAGATGTGAAGAGGAACTTGAACGAGTACAAAACATTCTTGATTTAGTTGGGCTAACTGAATTTGGTAACCATTTCCCAGTCCAATTATCGGGCGGTATGCGCCAACGGGTTGCATTGGCTAGGTCCTTGATACATGAACCGGGACTGTTGTTGTTGGATGAACCCTTTAGTCACCTTGATGAAGTCACGAAAGATTCAATGCGAAACTTGGTTATACGAATGTGGGAGGGAATGGGAGCTACAACGGTTATGGTAACTCACAGTATTGATGATGCCATAGCAATGTCTGATCGGATCGTGATTATGACGAAGAGGCCGGCTTCAGTTGCTGGAGAAGTTGAATTAAATATTCCCAGATCGAAAAGAATTGTTGATTCGGAGGTTGCTAATATTCGTTCTAAGGTACGTTCAATGTTAATTGAGGCATCTTTGTGATTATGAGATTAATAACCTCACGCTTGCTACCAATTATATTTTTGTCAATCTTAGTCTGTTTATGGGAATTATGGATTCAATTATCTCAAACACCCTCATATTTGTTTCCGGCCCCAAGTGGAATACTGCAGGTCGTTTTCCAAGATAAACTAATGTTGGTAGAAGAAATGAGTTATACGGTGATTGAAGCTCTCTTAGGTTTACTTTTAGGATTCGTTTTTGCATTCATGTTGGGGATAGTGTCTTCAAGGTTTTTATTGATTGAGAAAACGGTCATGCCAATAGCAATTTTGATCAAAGTAACCCCAATAATTGCTATTGCTCCACTTTTCGCCATATGGCTAGGTTTTGGAATATTACCCAAAATACTAGTCGTGTCGGTAGTGACTTTTTTCCCGATTTTAGTAAATACTGTTATAGGGTTGAGGTCTGTGAGCCCACAGACCTTATTGTATATGCAATCTCTCGCGGCTTCCGAGATGGAGATCTTATGGTTGCTCCGGATTCCATCTTCAATTACCTATATCTTTGCTGCCTTAAAGGTAGCTATCCCTCTATCAATCATAGGTGCTGTTATCGCAGAATGGTTTGGTTCTAGCCATGGCCTTGGTAGTCTGATAATGGTTTCACATGGAAACTTAGACATGAACACACTATTTGCGGCGATTATATTTCTTGCTGTTATCGGAATTGGACTGACCTTCATATTAGGAAGAATGGAGCATCGCTTTGCTCGATGGCAACCTCAAATTGACTCATCATGAAAATAAATAAGGAGCGTTATCTATAAGATGTTAAAAAATTTTGGATTGACCATTTTTTTGATGTCCCTATTGTTGTGGGTTTTTTCATCCTGTCAAGGCTCTTCAGACCCTGACGAAGTCGTTTTTATGGCAGGTTTTAAACCGCAGGCCAACCTTCCATTTGCGGCTGTATATGTTGCTGAGGAGAAAGGTTATTTTGATGAGCAAAATATTGATATAGAGATACTTCACTCAGGTGGTGGAGGTGAGAATATAAAATCTCTTCTTTCGAATAAAGTTCATGTTACTACTGCTGATGCTAATTCAGTACTAAAATACAGAGCTTCTCAAACAGCTCCTTTGGTAGCTATTGCTTTGTTTGGACAAACCGGGCAACAGGCATTTGTATCCTTGAAAAAATCGGGCATTGATTCCCCAGATGACTGGGCAGGTAAAAAATTTGGGTACAAGATTAGTATCCCACCAGATTATCTCGCGATTATTGATGCTCAAGATTTGAACAGAGATAGTATTGACGAGATACAAGTTGGATTTGACCCCAGGATATTGATAGAAGGAAAGGTAGACATATTAGCCGTATTTAAATCGAATGAACCCGATACCCTGAGAAGGATGGGACATGATGTGAACGTGTTTGAAGCCGCAAAATATGGGGTTCCAACTCTTGGTTTGACTTATGTCGTCACGGAAACCCGTTTTAATAATTACACTGATCAAAATCAGAGATTTTTGAAGGCAACTCTTAAAGCTGTTGATTTTATTAAAAACAATGAAGAAGAAGCTTTAGATATAGTTATGAAATATGCTGATAAAGAAGATAAAGATCATATGAGATTTATGTTAAATACGGAAATTAATGATGCGATTTCCTCTATCACTAATCAAAATGGAATTGGATGGATGGAATACGACCAATGGAAGGCTTTTCATGATTCTCTGAGGCTTTATAATGCGATTGATATGGATGTGAACATAAAAGACGCTATGAATACCGATCTACTCATGGAGATATATGAAAATGGTGAATTGGTATGGCCATAGTCGTTAATCATGTGTGCTATCTTTCGAGTTTACTAAAAATTAGTTTATAGCAGGGAGTTTACGGAATATGTATCCAAGCACTATAAGGGATAGGATAAAAAATAAGGAACTTTTGCTAAGTTCTTCGATGTTCAGTAGGGAATTTCATACCGCTGCAGCGGTATACCAAACGGGTCCTGATTGGGTTTGGATAGACCAAGAACATTCCCCATGGGGAACCGAATCGATTGGATCTTTGTGTGTTATGGCACGACAAGCTGGTGTGGCTGGTGTAATAAGAGTCCCTTGGAATAATCCTGGGGATATAAAGAAAGCTTATGATGTCGGAGCTGTTGGAGTCATGGTTCCTCAGGTAGATAACGGTGATGAAGCCCGACAGGCCATAAACTATGCTAAATATCCTCCATTGGGAGAGAGGGGAATTGCTCCATGGTTTGCTGGACCAATGGGTATAGACGCCGCTGAAGTTATATCAAAAGCTAATGATGAAA
>MDTE01203321.1_pt1 | contig 21551 bp, 25 predicted proteins | sample 811231 | NCBI WGS metagenome assembly MDTE01 (sample SAMN05326651, study PRJNA326480) | marine metagenome | isolation source: seawater | place: Indian Ocean: Red Sea | collected 2010
GGTTCGAATGGGTAGCCGAGTACTGCAACTATCCCCGGGTATCGAAACCCGCTAATCCAGGGATTTCGAGACGCTTGGAAGCCCCGTAGGTGCCATTCAGGATTTTGCGGATGGTTTGAGCGCTGTACCCTGTATTCTTCACCTGAGGATTAGCCGCCAATTGTCTCGCCATCTCGTTGCGACCAGGCCGATTATGCGGCTTCCAAAGTCGAACCGCTGTTGCGAGCACTATTTCTATGTTTACCCGCAGTATCGCATTGGCTTCTGGATCAGCCGTACGAGCGCGTTTGAGCCTATCCGGCCCACCTGAAAGCCACTCTTGAAACCTTACCTCATCGAATAATATCCGACGATTGTGCCACCTTAAATCCTCGGGTTCTGCTGTATCACCGAGTGCGAGTAGGTTCGAGCTTAGAGCTGTCTGAGCTCGATTTGTCGACCAGTACTCCACAGGTACTGGCGGACCCTCTTCAATTTTGGCTTTCAATGCCCCGGAAATGAGAGCGTTATGAAGTTCGTCTCGAGCCTCCGATATTTGGTTACGCACGAGTGCGATGGCCTCGCGATCGTAATGGTATCCTCCTGACTCTGGATCGAGTTCGTCTTCCAAATGAATCGGCTGACTTCCCCAATCGGAGCCATGCCGCTTCCTCAGCAGTAGGTCGACGGCCATTCTAATCGTAATCGTCCCTTCCGGCATGAAATCCATATCGTACCGGATGTTGCGAAGACCGGCTAAAATTATATCAGAATGACAGGAGTCCAACGTCCGTAAGCGTGCCAAATGAATGGTATGTCTGCTTTTCTGAGAAAAACGTCTGAAAAGCACTCAATATCGGACGTCCTCAGCAACTAGCGCTGACGAGGAAAATTGACCCGTTCCGGAAGTGATCCGGAAATCCGATCTTTTTTGATCTGCGTAATAAGGACGGCACAACCCGTCAATCGGGTGCGGCTGCTCTGCGGTGTGTCGAAGGCATGTACTGGAGGGCCTCTTCGGATGCGACGTAAACGCGACCTTGAAACAAAATCTTGCCCGGTCTGCGGCCTCCCGTTTGCCTGGAGGCGCAAGTGGGCGCGGAACTGGCATGCGGTGCGGTATTGCTCCGAGCGATGCCGCCGCAATCGGACGAAAGGTAAGATGCGATGACCTTATTGGAAGTCTCCGACGCTGCTGGGATGATCGCCGTCGCAAGTCTTTTCGGATCGATGCTGTTTTTTTCCTGCGTCGTGGCACCGTTGGTCTTCGTGGAACTCGACGCGGCGACGGCGGGCCGGCTCATCCGCCGCTTGTTCCCTTGGTACTACGCGGTCGTCGGGGCGCTCGCGCTGATCGGCGCTGCCTGCTTCGCGGCCGGGCGGCCGGCAGATGCTCTGGTGATGACGCTCGTGTTGTCGGGGGCGGTCCTGTCGCGACAGGTCTTGATGCCGCGTATCAACCGCCACCGCGACCGCATGTTGGGAGGCGACGCGACGGCGGAGACGCCGTTCGAGCGGCTCCACAGACTTTCGGTTTGGATCAACGGCGCGCAGCTGCTGGCCGCGCTGGTCGTGCTGATCAGGTTGGCCTTGTATTGATGGTGACGTGATGAAGAAACTTCCTTACCTGGCACGCACGCAGACCGGCGACAGCTTCCATATCGAGTTCCCGCTTCACCCGGAAACCGGGGATGCGGTGCGCGTCGGGCAACTGGTCTCGTTGCTATTGGAGACGATCGATGGCGATATTGCGCTCGCTGGAGAGGCGAGCAACGGCGACGTCCTGCAGGCGGTCGCGATGGCGCTTTCGATTCGCGCGGGGATGATCCACACATCGCACGAAATCACGCGCGACCTGTCCCTTGAACTCGTGGAGACAGCGCTCGAGGCCGTGGCCGATGCCCCGAAACAAATCGGCCAGGTTGGACATGCCTGATCGGCCGGCTGCGGGAAGAGACTACGCGTCGGTCGTCCTGTCGAACTTCAGCCAGCGCGGCGTTGATCGGCGGTAGGCGCGGTACGCATCGCCGAACCGCTGCCCCAACACGCCCTCCTCGATATCGACTTGGGCGAGAAAGGCCCAGACCCCGACAGCGAGGCATAGCAGCGAGAAGAGGCTCGGCAGCGCAAGGAAAAATCCGAGCTGGGCGGCGACGACGGCCAGCATCATCGGATTGGCGTAACGGCGAACGGCCCGGTGTTGAGCAGCACGGTGCCGTCGCTGTCGGGTGTCCCGGATCGCCAGTTCTCGCCCATATGGAAGTGGATGACCAATACCGTCGCGAAACCGGCCAACAGCAGCGCATCGCCGGCAAGCAGGATGGCCGGATGCCAAAGCGGATCGATGGTCACAAGATATCGATCGAATTCATGCCAGCCCAGACGGATGACGCAAACACCGAATATCGCCGCCCGGAAGAAGCGGTGGACATAGAGATGGCGGCTGCCCGGCTCGCCGTCATAGACGGGCGACCGCCTCTGCCGCCAGCGTAGCAGGATGATCCGAACCGTATAGAATCCGGCGGTCCCGCTGAAGAATGTGGCAAGGAACCAACGCGTGAACTCTTCAACCGCCACCACGCGTCTCCTCCAGTCCGGGACGCAATCATCTTGAACCGGCGGTGAATGCGCAACGCGCAATTTTGCCACCCTTCTGCGACGAGACGTCGCTATCCGAGTTGCAAACTTCCGGTTCGAATTTCACTCAAAAGTTCGGGGATTCGCTTGCGGAGCTGGAAGAACCCGCCTGTCGCATGCGGCCAGGACAGCTTGTCCCAGGACCGAACGCACGGTACGAAAGCGATGCCTGCCGCACGCAGGTTTGCGCGCAGCGCCGCCGTCATATCGCGCGTTGGACCGACCGGAACATAAGGCGTCACGATCTGCCCCAGTCCGTTCTCCTGCACCCAATCGACGATGGCCGCGCTATCGCTAGTTTTCATAACCGGCAGACCGAGTGCGTCGCCGAGCCGCCCCGACGCGTCTTTGATCGCACCTTGGACAAATGCCAGAACCGACGGTGGCAAGGGAAGCGGTGATCGCGATGTCGTTGTCTGCAAGGCCGCGACGGCGCGGATGTCCAGCCCCGCCATCGCGAATTCGGGATCGAGATCCTCCTCGGTCAGCAGGAGGCCAGTCGGAAGCGCCGGGTCGGGGTCGACAGGCGACGCGAGTGGGCGCGGCGTGGGCGGCGGGGCCTCCGCGAGCGGTCGGGCGGTTCCCGACAGCTGGCCGACGGAATCGAAGCGGCCCTCGGTGTACTTGGTGATGTTGCCGGCGCGCGCCAGGTAGGTCTTGCCGCGCGTGTGCAGTCCGGCAACCCAACGCCAGGACAGGGTGTTGGAAGCGGGGTCGCCGTCCAGGAGATGGCGAAGAAAGAAATCGGCTCCGAGCGCCCAGGGTAGATCGAGCGTGAAGATCCAGATGCTCGCGAACCACATTCGTGCGTGGTTGTGCAGATAGCCCGTCTCGATCAGTTCCTGCGCCCAGGCGTCGAAGCAGTCGATTCCGGTTTCACCGGAGGTCGCCGCGTCCCAGCGGCGACGAAGATCGCCGTCCCGCTGGCTGCTCAGATCGCGGACCGTGTCGGTGTAGTCGCGCCAGACGGCTGGGCGGGCTTCGAGCCAGCCCTTCCAGTAGGTACGCCAGAACACCTCCTGGATGAATTTCTCCGCGCTCGTATAACTATGCTGTTCCAGAACCGCGGAAACGACTTCTTCCTCCGTCAAGAGGCGGTGCCGGATCCAGGGAGAGAGGACGGAGACGTGCCGATGGTTGCCGGGACCCAGATCGTAATTGCGCCGGTTCGCGTAGGCCCGTCCCGCGTGGGGCAGGAATTGATCCAAACGGCGCAGGCCTTCCGCCCGCGTCGGCGTCCAAGATATCGGCATGTTGTCGTCAGCCAAGGCGCGCGACACGCACGGCGGCAGCGGAACCGGCGCCGACCAACCAGCACCAGCCCCGCAAAACCGGCCCTGCGGACGCATCGAGCGCCGCGCGCGCCGCGTCGCGATGACTTAGCTCGTCCTGACGGCAGCGTTCCAGCAGCGTACGGACCGTGCCATGGCGTCTCTCGCGGGCCAGGCGATCGCTTTGAGCGGTGTAGTGCTGGTCGACGAAACTCTCCACGGCGTCGATCGTTGCGAATACCGCGCGCCGGCCGAACAGGGCGGGGGTGGCACCTATGAGAAATCCCGCGATGCGCCAGAGTGGCAGCAAGCTGCTGGCGTGCGCCAGCGGAAGGATGCTTTCGATCAGCCGCAGATGCTCGCGTTCGGTTTGCTGGTGGGATTCGGCGAAGCACACGACATTCTTGTCCCGGATGACAGCCAGTATACCGGCATATATCGCGACCGCGCCGGTTTCCCCGGCGTGATCGGAACGAAGTTCGCGGACGAGCCAGCGCGGGAACCCTGCGATCGCTCCTTTGTCTAGAATCGCGCGCGCTTCGTGCGCCAGGCCGGAGTCCCGTGACGGCAACAGAACCAACGCCGTTGCGTCATCCGCTTCAGCTGCCGCGCGCGCCAGCGCGGTGTGCACGGCGAGCGGCGCGAACAAGGTAGCGAGGCCGATCGCGAGCAGGATCAGCGCAACCTCCCCCTGAGGCGACTTGCCGACAAGCGTCGCCAGGCCGCCGATGTCGAAATAGTAAAGACCAGTGCAAAATACGATCGCTGTGGAGAGGCCAATGCAGAGCTGGTGCAGGAGAAAGCGAACCATCTGATCGTATCGCTCTTGGTGTCGTCGATGAGTGAGGGCGCGCCGACTCGCAACGCGCCCCTGACCGTAGGTCAGGCCGCGGACTTGGCGCCCGTCGCCTCGGCGAGCTGCCGCGCGACGAAATCCCAATTGACCAGATTTTCGAGGAAGGCCGCGACGTAATCCGGCCTGCGGTTCTGGAAGTCCAGATAGTAGGCGTGTTCCCAGACGTCGCAGGTCAGCAGCGCGTGCTGGCCATGCGCCATGGGTAGATCGGCGTTGCCGGTCGCGGTGATCTTGAGCGTGTCCCCGTCGAGCACGAGCCAGGCCCAGCCGCTGCCGAACTGGTTCGCCGCCGCGGCTGCGAAGTCCGCCTTGAACAGCTCGAACCCGCCGAGATCGATGTCGATCCGGGCTGCGAGGTCGCCGGTCGGCGCCTCGCCGCCATTCGGCGTCATGCAGTTCCAATAGAAGCTGTGGTTCCAGACCTGGGCCGCGTTGTTGAAGACGCCCTGATGTGCCGCATCGCCTGCGCTCGCAACGATGATCTCGTCGAGGCTACGGCCCTCGTGCGCGGTGCCGGCGATCAGGCCGTTCAGTTTGTCGGCATAGGTCGTGTGGTGTTTGCCGTGGTGAAAGCTAAGCGTGCGCGCGGAGATGTGCGGCTCGAGAGCGTCCTGGGCGTAGGGAAGATCGGGAAGCACGAAGGCCATGTTTTCCTCATCTTGGTGCGTGTTGAACTCTATGAGCCGGAAGGATGCCCGACTCGGTAATTTTACGTCGCCCGGTAAAAGGCGGATCACGCCGAGGTCGACGAAACAGGTTTAAGATCGACGTTACGTATCAATGTTCTAGGAGATGTCCATCACCGTGACGGATACCGTCATGGACCGGTCGCCGCGCAGTACGGTCAGCGTGGCCGCGTTGCCGATCCCGACGCGGTCGAGGGCCGTCGCAAACTCCGCCAGGCTGTGCACCGGCGTCTCCCCGACATGGGTGATAACGTCGCCGAGCCGGCGCGACCGACGGTCGAGGCCTCGAAGCCCCGCCTGACCGGCACTGCCGTCCGCGATAACGTCGGCGATCACGACCCCGTCGATACCGAGCCTCGCGGTGAACTCTTCGGATGCGACGCTGACGCCGATGCCGGGACGGGGCGCTTTACCGTTGGCGATCAGTTGCGGGACAATGCGATTGACCACATCGACCGGGACCGCGAAGCCGATGCCCGCTGACGAGCCGGACCCGGAGATGATCGCGGTGTTGACGCCGATCAGCCGCCCCGCCGAGTCGAGCAGGGGTCCGCCAGAATTGCCCGGATTGATCGCGGCATCGGTCTGTATCACACCGGCGATCTCGCGCCCGGTCGGTGTCGGCAGCCGCCGGTCGAGAGCGCTGACGATCCCGGTGGTGAGCGTGCGACTCAAGCCGAACGGATTGCCGATCGCGAGCACCGACTGGCCGACCTGAAGATCGCCGGAGGATCCGACTGGGATCGGTTGCAGGCCGCTTGGCAAATCGCTCAGGCGCAGCACAGCCAAATCGGAGTCCGGCGCGGAGCCGATGACGGTGGCACGAACCGGCTCCCCGTCGTCCAGCCGGACCGCGACGGCGGCCGCATTCGCCACCACATGGTGGTTCGTCACCACATGCCCGGCGCGATCCCAGAGGAACCCGGAGCCGGTGCCGCCGCCGGCAGGCTGATTGAACGGCGAATTGCCCGCGGGCCGCGTGAAAATATAGGCGACCGACGGCGCGATGCGCTGGAAGGCTTCGACATTCTGCCGTTCCAGGTCGGCCAGCGAACCGCGCGGGGTCACCGGTCGCGGCGTATCGGCCACCAGGAATACATCTCTGTAGACCTCATGGCCGACCCACAGCGTCAGCAGGAGTAGCGCCCAGACCGCGAGGCTGCGCTTGCTGCCCAGCCTAATGGCATCCGACCACTGCATGACCTAGGTCTGAACCTGCGGCGGAACGAGGGCCGGCCGGTTGGCAGGCTTTCCCTTCGGCTTGACCGTCGGGACGGAACTGTTCCCCGAGGGACGGTCCTCGTCGGTCTGGTCCGGGCGGACGATCGGTTTGCCGTCGAGGATATCCTGCCCCTCGGCGCCCGACAGCGTCTCATGCGTGAGCAGCGCGTCCGCCAGGGCGTGCAGGCTGTCCATGTTGTCCGACAAGACCTGCCGCGCCCGGCTCTCCGCCTCCTCGACGGTCCGGCGCACTTCTGAATCGATCAGCCGGGCGGTCTCGTCCGAGACGTTTTGGGTCTTCGATATCGCCTTGCCGAGGAAGATCTGCTCCTCGTTTTCGCTATAGCGCAGCCGGCCGAGCTTCTCGCTCATGCCCCACTCGGTGACCATCTTGCGGGCGAGATCCGTCGCCTGCTGAATGTCGTTCCCCGCGCCGGTGGTCACGTTGTCGGGGCCGAAGACCAGCTCCTCCGCAATCCGCCCGCCGAACATCATCGCAAGACGCGCTTCGATCTCGCGCTTGCTGAACGCGTAGCGGTCGGTTCGCGGCAGGTTCATGGTGACGCCGAGCGCGCGGCCGCGCGGGATGATCGTCACCTTATGCAGCGGATCGTTGCCCGGAACGAACAGGCCGACCAGGGCGTGTCCAGCCTCGTGATAGGCGGTCAGCCGCTTCTCCTCCTCGGTCAGGACCATGGAACGCCGCTCGGCGCCCATCATCACCTTGTCCTTGGCCGCCTCGAAATCCGTCATCGACACCACCCGCCGGTGCGCGCGCGCGGCGCGGAGTGCCGCTTCGTTCACCAGGTTGGCGAGGTCGGCGCCGGAAAAGCCCGGCGTGCCGCGCGCGATGACCTTCGCGTCCACGTCGGGCGCCAGCGGCGCCTTGCGCATATGGACGTTCAGGATCTGCTCGCGGCCCAGGATGTCGGGATTGGGCACGACGACCTGGCGGTCGAACCGGCCGGGACGCAACAGCGCCGGGTCGAGCACGTCCGGACGGTTGGTTGCGGCGACGAGGATGACGCCTTCCGTCGACTCGAACCCGTCCATTTCGACCAGCAGCTGGTTCAGGGTCTGCTCGCGCTCGTCGTGGCCGCCGCCCAGACCGGCACCGCGGCTGCGCCCGACCGCGTCGATCTCGTCGATGAAGACGATGCACGGCGCGTTCTTCTTCGCCTGCTCGAACATGTCGCGCACGCGGCTGGCACCGACACCGACGAACATTTCGACGAAGTCGGAGCCAGAGATCGTGAAGAACGGGACATTCGCCTCGCCGGCGATAGCGCGGGCGAGCAGGGTCTTACCGGTACCCGGAGGGCCGACCAGCAGCACACCCTTGGGGATCTGCCCGCCGAGCCGGGTGAACTTCTCCGGATGGCCCAGGAAGTCGACGATCTCTTCGAGCTCGTTCTTGGCCTCGTCGATCCCGGCGACATCCTGGAAGGTGACGCGCCGGGAATCCTGGTTGAGGACGCGCGCCTTGCTCTTGCCGAAGCCCATCACACCGCCGGGTCTGCCGCCCTGCATGCGCCGCATCATGAAGTACCAGAGGCCGACAAGCAGCAGGATCGGAAAGGCCGACATCAGCAATGACGCCAGGAAGGACGGTCCCTGCTCCGGCGCGGCGGCGATCCGCACACCTCTGTCCGACAGGATGTCGACATAGTTGGCGCCGGCCGGCGTCAAGGTGCGGAAGCCTGTCCCGTTGTTGTACTGGCCGATAATGTCCTGACCGCGGATCGTGACACCGGCAACATTGCCCGACTCGACCTCGGCGAGGAAATCGGAATAGGGGATCTGCGTGCTCTGCGGGTCGCGCGGCGAAAGGACGGTGTTGATCACGAACAACACCATCGATGCCGCGAGGACCAGCGACACGATGTTCAGGTTCGGTTTCATATTTTGCGCCCCTTTCTAGGCAACGCCGAGCCGCCCACCCGGTGGCACAGCCCGATGGTTTTCAGGTGTGTTTTTTACGGATAACAATGCACGACGGATCGCTCCAAAAGCGCAAACAAGGGACAAATTCAAACCTAAAACATGAGCAGGCGAGCGGTTGATGGAGGCACTAGGCTGGTATTCGGCTACCATCCCAAGCGTAAAGCCCTCCTGAATCTGCCGGCGTCAACTGATTTAGGACCTTTATAAGATTCGTTGCCGAATAATTTGGTGTGAATAGTCCATCTTTAGGCACGCTCCGCTGAAAGGGCTTGGAAAGCGGTGTATCGACAGAGCCTGGGTGCAGACCAATACAAAGCGCCTGTGGTCGTTTACGGGCCAACTCGATGGCAAGCGTCTTGATCAGCATGTTGAGCGCAGCCTTGGATGCGCGATAGGCGTACCAGCCTCCCAGCTGATTGTCCTCGATACTGCCGACGCGTGCCGAGATGGCGGCGAAGGCGGTCTTACGCTTCTCCGAAAGAAGAGGCAGAAAATGTTTGGCGACGAGTGCGGGACCGGAGGCATTGATGCGGAACGCCCTTTCAAAGGCCTGTGCTGAAATCGCCTCCCACGACTTCTCAGGCTGCAGGAGTTCTCCGTCGTGCAATATGCCCGCAGTGACGATCACGAGATGCAGCGAGCCAACGGCGCGAGCGACTGCATTCGCCGCCGTTTTGATTGTCTCCTCGTTATCAAAATCAACGGGGATCCAATCGTCGGCTGAACGATTGGCCTGAACCGAGCGTGCCAGTCGGAAGAGGGAAGAAACCTCGGGACAAGCGTTGAGCTGATTGACGAGAGCTGTTCCGATCCCACCAGAGGCTCCCACGACCGCGACATTGATTTTTTTGCCGAATGACCCCAAACCGACCTGGTATGATAGCGCGGTCATCACGGCCCCCCAACAATCGCATCGGCGATCGCACGGCCGCTTTCGAAGCCACATTCAACACGCGCGCCAAGGCACCAATCACCTCCGGCAAACAGTGTGCTGTCAACGCTGCGAAGGAACGGTTTACCTAGCGGTTTGGTCGTCAGGGCGTATCGCCAGCGATGTGCGACCAGGGTTTCGATCTCCGGTAGAGTCGAGCCGGCTGCCGCGCGGAATTCCGCCAGCAACATATCCGCAACGGATTCTTTCTCGCATTCGAGGTGTTTTTCGCTCCATTCCGGGCTGGCATGGACGACCCATGCCTCTTTCCCTTCGGTTCGCGACGGTTTCGATGAGTTGCGGGCCATCCAGGCAATCGCGCCGCCTTTAGGGAGCGCGACCTCGAAGGCGATATCCAGCGGTTTCGGGAAGACCATCATCAACGCCCAGCAAGGGGCAATCGCCACGCCAGCGAGTTGTTCGCCGAAATCGTGATGCGATGCGAGCAGCGAACGCGTCTGCGGTGGGGGTGCGGTACAGACCACGACATCGAAAATTTGACCCACCGCATCGTTTGTCGTCCGTACCCGCCAGCCAGCACTCTCGCGCTCTATGGCGGAGACGGTGTCTGTAAAGCGTGTATCGATACCTCCGGCGAGAGGCTTAACAAGGGCGTTCATTCCCGGTGCGCCAACGATCCATTGATCCGAGCCGGCAATGGCGCTTTCGTCTACTTTGGGGTGCCAAACGGCAGCCGCACCTGCGACGACGCTGCCAGCGACGGCATCCTTGAAGAGTTCCGATCGTGCGGTGACGTATTGTGCGCCGTGATCCATAGACAGACCACCTTCGAGGCGACGGGTCGCCAGGCGCCCACCGAGTCCGCGACTTTTCTCGAAAATCGTCGGCCGAAAACCGTCAAGCGCGAGACGATGCGCGCAGGAGACACCGGTGATGCCCGCGCCGATGACCGCGATTTTTCGGGTTGAATACTCAGCTTTCATAATTCGGTTCCCACTTAAAGCCCGGTGCGATGTTGATCCGCGATCGACCTTATTTACGTAACTTCGGTGTTATTGGACTTTCCGAGGAAACCGAAAGACGCTTGCTCGCCCCATCGAAGTCAGAATCATGTTCACCAGTACTGTTGTGATCGACAAAAATACGACCGCCCACGATTTCGCATTCGAGTCAATCACAGGGGAACCGTTGCCGCTGGTTTCCTATCGAGGCAAGGTGGTCATGGTCGTAAACACGGTCTCTCTCTCTGCGGATTTACGAAGTAGTACAAGGCACTCCAGATTGTCTGGGAGCGATTCCGGGACCAGGGCTCCGTTGTACTAAGTGTGCCGTCGAACGATTACGGCGGCCAAGAGCCGGACAGAGAGAATGAGATCGAGAAGTTCTGCGAACGGAACTACGGCATCGATTTTCCGATGACGACGAAAGTGAACATCAAGGGCAACAACGCGCATCCGTTCTATCGATGGCGGAGCAGGAGAAGGGCTTCCTGGCGAAGCCCCGCTGGAACTTCCACAAATATCTCATTGGCCTTGACGGCAGGCTCGTCGAGTGGATCTCCACCCCGACGTAACCGACTTCAACAAATGTGACGCGTGTCATCGAGGCGGAACTGGCACTGGAAGGCATCTAACGATGTTGAGTAAAGATGAGCTCGATGCGCCATGGGACGCGGCACGAACTGTCGACCCTGGCGAGATCGCGCGCTTCACAGCGTTGGCGCAGGAATGGTGGAAACCGGACGGGAAGTTCCGGACGGTACACGATTTCAACGCTGCGCGGCTGGGCTACATCCTCGAGCGGATCGGCACGCAGTTCCACCACGAGGAAGACGACCTTTCCGGCCTGCGCATTCTCGATATCGGCTGCGGCGCGGGCCTATTGTGCGAACCGCTCGCCGATCGTGGTGCGAAGGTCCACGGTATCGACGCTACGGCGCGCAACGTTGAAATTGCCAGACATCACGCGGCGGAGCGCGACATCGATATCGATTATCGGCATTGTCTTGCGGAACATCTATTGGAAGCGGAAGCGCCGTTCGACGTCGTGCTCAACACCGAAGTGGTTGAGCATGTCGCCGACCCCTCCCAGCTCATGGCCGAGTGCGGTGCGCTTGTAAAGCCTGGCGGAATGCTGATCGTCGCGACGATCAATAGGACGTTGCGCGCGTTCCTGATCGCTATCGTTGGCGCCGAGTATTTGCTGCGTTGGCTGCCGAAGGGAACGCACGATTGGCAACGTTTCCTGCGGCCCCGCGAAATTGCGGCGATGCTTGCGCCGCAGAGTCTTGTGGAAACGGATAGGACCGGTGTCGCGTTCTCGCCATTCGCGAGGCGGTGGCGCCTGACCCGCGACACCAGCGTGAACTATATGCTGACAGCTAAAAAGCGCGCCGCATAGCGGACACATCGGCGCGTTAGCTAACCATGCTCAAGTAGCGGTAAGCTGGTCAGGTGATCTCAGTGCGAGAACGTTCAGCGGTTTAGCAGGGATAGTTTGCGCGGGCCTTACCTAACTCGCGCGCGTCGCACGCCACTTAATCAGGGCGCGGCTTTCAAATACTCGATCGCGTTGCCCCAGGGATCTTTCACATAGACCGATGCGGAACCGTCGCGATGTTCGGTGAGTGTGCCGTGCGTTTCGGCATTTTCCCGTTCGACGGCGATATGCGCCGGATGCTGGTCCGGCAGCACCAGCGCGAGCGAGACATTGTCGAAGGCCAGCAAGGCCCAACTCTCATCCGCATAGATCTTGCGGACGTCGAAATTCGTTTCGTACCAGTCGACCGCCTTCTCGATATCGGTCACAGTAAGGGCGATGTGATGCAGTCGTTCCATAAATCCCTCGACTTACCTTGTATTACGCAGCGGCCGGCGATTTGGTTTTCGCCGGCGCGTCGAGCGCAGCGAGAAAGACCGCCGCGTCGTGTCGCGTTGCTCGACGGCGCACTTCGTCCATACGGCGCCAGGTCAGGTAGGGTTGGCCGAGACGCGGGTTGCCGCCCAGCTTGTCGTGATGCCGGTCGAGGAAATCCCAGTACAGGTAATTGAAGGGGCAGGCGTCGGGCCCGGTCTTTTGCTTCACGTCGAAACGGCAGGATTTGCAGTAGTCGGACATCTTGTTGATGTAGTTGCCGCTCGCCGCGTAGGGCTTCGAGGCGAGCAGGCCGCCGTCGGCGAACTGGCTCATGCCCAGCGTATTGGGCAGTTCGACCCACTCATAGGCGTCGGCATAGACAGCCAGGTACCACTCATGCACCGCCTTGGGGTCGATGCCGGCGAGCATCGCGAAATTTCCGGTAACCATCAGCCGCTGGATATGGTGTGCGTAGGCCTCTTCGCGGGTCTGGTCGATACAGGCGCGCAGGCATGCCATCTCGGTATCGCCCGACCAAAAAAAGTCCGGCAGCGGCCGGTCGTGCGCCAGGAAATTCCGTCCGACATAGCCGGGCATTTCGCCCCAATAGATCCCGCGGACATATTCGCGCCAGCCGACGATCTGCCGGATGAACCCTTCGGCCGCGTTCAGAGGAAACCGTCCGGCACGGTACGCCGTTTCGGCCCGCCGGCAAAGATCGAGCGGGTCGAGCAGCCCGACATTGAGGTACAGCGAGATGACCGCGTGGTAGAGGAACCGCTCGTCGCGCAGCATGGCGTCCTGGTAGTCACCGAAGCGCGGCAACGCCGACGCCAGGAAATGGGCGAACGCCGCCTCTGCCGCGCCGCGGGTGACGCCGAACCAAAACGGCTCAAGATCGCCGAACCGAGCGGGAAACCGCTCGACGACGAGGCCCAGCACCTCGACCGTCGTCGCATCCGGTGTGAAGCGAAGAGGACCCGTAAACTGCAAGCCGCGCTTCGGCGGTTTGCGGTTCTCGCTGTCGAAATTCCAGCGCCCCCCGACGGGCTTGTCGCCCGCCATCAGCAGTCCGGTCTTACGGCGCATCGCGCGATAGAAATGCTCCATGCGCGGGCTCTTCCGTCTAGCACGCCAATCTTCGAATTCCGCCTTTGAGCAGATGAAGCGGTCGTCTTCGAGAACCTCGAGCGCGCCGCGCGAAGCCAACTCGCTATCCTGCAAGGCTTTCAGCAAGCGCCACTCGCCCGGCGTGGTAACAACGGTCGCAGCGCATCCGTACCGGGCGGCGGCACGCGCCGTCTCCCCCACAATCGATCTGGTATTGTCCGGGTCGTCGAGCCTCACATAGTCGACCGTCCATCCAAGCGCCTCGAGCTCCGACGCGAAATGCCGCATCGCCGAAAAGACGAAGGCGATCTTCTTTTTGTGGTGCGGGATATAGTCCGCCCCGTCTGCTACCTCGGCCATCAGTACGACGTCCCGCGCCGGGTCTGCCGCCCGAAGCGCCGCGTTGCTGGGCGTCAATTGGTCACCCAGAATCAGCACTAGGCGACGCGGTTGATCGTGTCCTGAAACCATCAATACCGGACCACGGGCGCCTTGCGGATATAGATATCATCCTCAAGTTGACGGACGATGAAATCGGCGACGTCGCGCCGGGAGATAAGTCCGTTTCGCCAACGTCCGGGATCGTCCAACACCTTATAGCGGCCGAGCCGCGGACCGTTGGTCAGGATGACCGGGCGCACGATGGTCCAGTCACGGTCGCTCTCGCGGATCAGCGTTTCCTGTACGTCCTTATCGGCGTAGGCGCGTCCCAGGATCAGTTCGAAGGCGAGGCCGGGCAGGCAGCTGATACTGGCGCGGCTGTCGCCGGCGCCGTATCCCGTGACGCTGATCAGTCGCCGCACGTCAGACGCGCGCATCGCCGGAAGGAGTGCGCTGGTCGCCTCGGAAAATAACGTCACCGGCTTGCAGAGCAACTCCGGTCCAGTCGGCACGCCGAGGGTCTGCACTACTACATCGACATCTTCCAGAGCCCTAGCCAAGGCGTCCGGATCGCGCGCGTCGGCTGAGAACCATTCGAGGCCGGGTTCCGCACTATGACCGCTGCCGCGCGACAATGCGCGCACGGCGTAGCCTGCCGCGGACGCCTGTTTCGCGACGGCGCGGCCGATACCCTTGCTCGCGCCGATCACCAGGATCTGGGTCACGCTGCTTCTACGCGCCCCACACGTCGTCGTAACGCGCGGTGCCGTCTTTCCGAGGCTGATCGCGATAGGTCGCCGTGCTGTTCGCCCTGCGGAAGGTGATCCCGGTCACAACGAAGCCGAGTGCTACCAACAGATGCCCGACGATTAGCTCCCCGTACCAGATCCAGGTGCCAGCCATGGCACAGAAGATTGTCGTCCACATCATGCTGAGAAACGACATGATCTGGAAGCGCTGCGCGGGTGGCAGGTTGCAAAGAGGATTCAGGTTTGAATCCATAACTACTCGGTACATGCCCAACATCATACTCTCCATTAAAAGCGCATGGTTACTGTACGCATCTGGGCTCTGGACGGATCATCAAGACGTCATCGAAAGGCCCAGTGATTAAGCGCCGAAACGACCTGCAGCGTTTTCTTGCACATGCGCGTATTAATAACTGGTGGTGGCTCGGCCCGACTCTGCGCGCGTCCATACGACCGCTTGTGGACTGTCCCAGAATTCGAACGTCCGGAGACTGCCTTCCAATATGCGAAGTATTCAGGGCGTGGGGACAGCGGTGACGCTATATCCGAGCCTGGCGAGGTGTCGGCATGCGCGACAATTGATGTCGGCACAAAAATGTCTTAGTTCGGAGCCTTCTATCGCATCAGGAACGCGCGTTCTAATCCGAGGTACTCGCCTGACCTCCGTCAGCCAAGCTACTTGCAAAATCGTAGAGCACCTTCTTGATTTGGCTCTCGTCCCCTTTCAACCTTTCAAGGGCTTCTCCTCGGTCAAGCGTTCCTTTCAACCCGACTCGATCGTCGAACTCATCCGGGGTCGTTTCAAGGTAAGCCATTTCCCATGACGGGAAGATGCGTTCCTCTATTTCGCCATGTGCTATTATATCGACTGTATCGTGTCGGTTGTCATCCGAGATCGTAGAGAACAACTTCTCCACGGCAGGCTTTTCGCCCTCCAACACCTGCACGAATACACCATCGCAATATATCAGTAGTCCAGTAACACCCACGGCATGGTTGTTTCGGCGAGACGCTTCGAGGATCTTTTCGATATCCGATTTGGGCAGGTCGAACTTCGCATTAGACAGGTAGGTTAACTGGTACAATCTCTCTGGCATTGATTACTCCACTACTGTTCGCCGCGTACTCGAAGCTGTGACCTGACGTCTAAAGAGCCGTGGTCAACATCCGTCCAAGCTTGCCCTAAGGGCGATGCTGATGTCGAGCAAGTAAGAATGCGAGAGATTTTCGCGCTTGTATGCCTCAACAGAAATCGACATTCGGGCTAGAACGATTTCGCGCTGCGCTATTAGCGGCCTTGCTCGCCATAACGTTTCTCGACACAGCAGCTGACACCCAACATCACCGAAACGAAGTCTTTGTTTAAGGCTGGGGCGGAAACCGAATTCCGCGTGGCTGACCGCCGGGATTACACTAATCGGTCATCATAGGCTTGGCCTGCCGCTCAGCGGAACAAACGGCAAATTCAAAACGTTCAGGACGCAAAATCGGAGTTCTTTACTAGATCGGCATCGGAATGAGCGCTGCGGGACGTTGAACGATTGTGGGCCTTGATGACCAGCATGTGGGGAACCGTCAAGGCTGCGAGACCGATGAAGACGATGCGCAAGATACCGCCTGATGGGTCGGTCGATCTAACAAAGTAGTAGCCGGCGAACGCCATTAGGCATGTCACCATTGTTGTCGGACCGAGCGCCCGCAAAATCTGTTTGGGCCGTGTCAGACCGAGCTGCTTGTAGGTTCCGGTCAAATGGCGCGGACTATGCAGGCCGCAGAAATAGGGCACGAAGTGCAAAAGCGGCGGAAGCAGCAACGCACTCATACCAAGGCTCAGCGCTTCCAGCGCGGCCCAAGGCTGCCGGGCGCACAAATAGAGACAACAGATAAGAAACGCCGCGAGCCAAAACGCCGACGCGATGCGCAGTATGGCCGCCAGTTCGACTGCCGCATCGGGTCGGATCAGCAATGCGAATATTGCACCGACCTCCGCAGAATAGCACAGACACGGCAACACGATGACGGCGCCGGCAACGACAAGGCGCACGACGAGTGGCGCCTTGGTTTCCCAGTCGCCGGCGAAATGCCAGACTGATATGGCGAGAAAACAGATTAGCGCGAACGTCGGAACAAGCATCCACAAAGCGATCACCAGCCCGCCCAACGCCAAGTAGGCGAACGCGAATGCCGCCCGGGCCGGTAGGCTTTTGAAACCGAAAAATCTTACGGCTAACTTGGCTACGAATGCTTCTCAGAAGCGGGACGCCGAAACGTCCGCGATACTCCCGACACCAGACCTTGGGCCGGTGACGCTCGGAAATCGTCCTTTGCCGACGATCGTCTTCGACGACTAAAGACGGCCCATATCAGAAGTCGGAGAAGCCATATTTTTGATTCCCTTTTTTTGAATAGCGGTATTGCCCCTTAACTTATCGTAACAATGCAATAGAGCCTGTTATCAAATTAAAAACAGGTTTCTGCATAGGTGGTAGGTAGCTCCGTGGTCCGATCTTCGTCAGTGCTCGTATCACGGTTATGATCATGCAATCATCAGCAACCGCTTACGCTCGCCATCCAAAACTCGCCGACTTGTCGACAACGGCTGCGCGCGAGGCCCAGGGTGGTGAGGTATTCTCGATCCGAAACGAGGGGCTACCCTTGAACGAGATGTTGATCGCGGTTGCAGAGAATAAAGATCGGACCGCGTTTGCCGACCTATATGCTCACTTCGCGCCTCGGATTAAGGCTTTCATGCTGAAGAGAGGATGTGATTCAGCTAATGCTGAAGAGGTGGCTCAAATGACCATGGTCGCGGTTTGGCAAAAGGCCTCGATGTTCCGACCCGAAAAAGCATCGGCCGCGACGTGGATTTTCACGATAGCCCGTAACCTTCATATCGATATTGTTCGTAAAGCGAAACGGCCCGAACCCGACCCCAACGATCCGTTCTTCGTTCCCGACGGCGACAAACCTGCTGATGAAGGGATTGCTGACGCGCAAGACGCCTCGCGGGTTCGCGCAGCTATCGAGAACTTGCCAGCAGAACAGGAGGAAGTTCTCAGGCTCTCTTTCTACGAAGACATGTCACATGGAGAGATCTCTACCGCTCTCAATCTTCCTCTAGGAACCGTCAAGTCTCGGCTTCGTCTTGCTTTCCGCCGAATCCGAAATGAACTCCGAGATGAGCAATGACTATCCAACATCACGTGAGCGACGAACTCCTAATGAACTACGCGATTGGGACTTTAAGCGAGTCCTGGTCACTGGCCGTCGCGACGCATGCGGCGCTATGTCCAGTATGCCGTGACGGCGTACTAAAAGCGGAAGCTATGGGTGGCGTGTTTGTCGATGAAATAGCCCCCGTGCCGATGGCGGAAGGCGCATTCAATGACTTGTTGGCGCGGCTTGACACAGATGACACGCTATTGCCCCCAACAAAGCCAAACGCGATGTTCGTGACCGGCAATGTCCCCTTGCCGGAACCGCTGCGCTCATATTTGCTGGGTGACGACGTTATACAGTGCACTGATTTGCCTTGGCAGCGGCTGGGTCTCGGTGCTTATCATATTCCGATCACCCTATCTGACAGGTCTGCAACCGCAAGACTGTTGCGAATCCCTGCAGGAAGGCCTGTGGCTGAGCACGGCCATGGCGGATCCGAACTAACGCTGGTGTTGGCGGGCGCGTTTCACGACGGTAGTTCATATTTCGGTCCAGGTGATTTTCAGGAAACGGACGAGACACTCGTGCATAAGCCACGCGCGATCGCTGATGAAGATTGTATCTGCCTCGCCGTTACGGATGCGCCGTTGAGTTTTAGCAACCCAATCGCTCGGCTGATCCAGCCTTTTCTGAACGTTTAAGGTGCTTCCCTGAAGCTCTGCTTTGCGAGAGCCTTGCGAACCAAAGTCGCACTGAAATTCAGCTCCAAAGAAAATTGTGGCGTCCGGCCCCTAGCTGTTTCCAACCTCTGACTGATACCGTTAGTGGCCGCAAGATTCTAACTTTAACATTTGAAACAGTGATCTAATAATATTTTTAGAACGTATTTAAATTACATAGCATCTCAATAATCTAAAATTTGGAGAAAAATTATGATCAAGGTGGTCGCATCCTTGGTGATCGCGCTTCCGCTATTGGTTGCTTGCGCTTCCGAGTCGTCGGAACCGACAACAACCAGCACATCGGAAACAAATTCGGGGGCTCACAGCGAAATGTCATTTGCTGCACATCACTCAATCGAAAAGATGGGGAATGCGTTTTTTGAGATGATGGACGCAGACGGAAACGGTGTCGTCACGCAGGCGGAACGTGCCAAGGCACCTCACAGGAAATGGATGGTCGATTTCTCTCAGGTCGATCTAAACGGCGATGCGCAACTGACAAGAGCCGAGTACCTCGAAGCTCTTCGTAAGACGCATCAAAGCCATTCCGGCCGCAATGCCTGAAACTTGCGACCAACGCAAAACTGAAATTCGCCCTAAAAGGGAACTACCAATGTCTATGCTGAATACCGTGCCCTCTGTCTCTTTTAAAATTCGCGTTCGTGACGAATCCATCGCGGGAGAAAACCCCTACAGGTGGGACACCGTCACGAGCGATGAGATTTTCAGCGGTAAAAGAGTAATACTCTTCGCCTTGCCTGGTGCGTTTACACCAACTTGCTCGACCAGCCACCTGCCTCGATATGAAGAGTTGTACGACGCGTTTCGCGAGACGGGAATCGACGACGTAATCTGTCTTTCCGTTAACGACGCCTTTGTCATGAACCAATGGGGTCGGGCGCAGAATGCTGAGAAGGTCTCTCTCTTGCCGGACGGCAACGGTGAGTTTACGCGCAAGATGGGAATGCTGGTGGATAAGGCGAACCTTGGGTTCGGCATGAGAAGCTGGCGTTATTCAATGCTTGTGAATGACGGCGTCATTGAGGAAATGTTCGTCGAGGACGGCTATTCCGACAACTGTGAATCCGACCCGTTTGAGATCTCCGATGCCGATACGATGCTCGGCTATTTGAGAGAGCTTCGGAAGGGGGCCTAGTCAATTCTGCGGCTCGTGTCTTCAAAGCGCCTGCACCACTTAGGCTTCTTCATCCACCTGAGTGTGCAGGCACTTTGACTTTAGTCGCGGATGTAACGAAAGGCAGGCCGTCGCCGAAGCCTATTGTGTTGCGATGAATTTAGAAGGGCGTCGTTAGACATGGATAGTCCAAAGTTGTCAGGTCCGTGGTCGTTGCCTGAAATTGAGCAAAATTTTGCTCAGTCGATCATACCGATGCGGTTGTCAGTGATCTCCAGGGCAGGCTGGCCAGTCGTACTGTCACTTTGGTTCCTCTATGAAAACGGCGTTCTGAAATGTGCAAGCCGTCGTCAATCAAAGGTCATATCTTTTCTTAAAGACAATCCACGCTGCGGGCTGGAGATTGCCGGCGAGACGCCGCCCTATCACGGCATTCGGGGCCAGGGCATTGCCACGATATCGGAAGATGGGGCCGCAGCCTTGTTGGAACGCCTGGCGAACCGCTATCTCGGCACGGAAGACACACCATTTCGGCAATGGCTGCTCGCCGGTGCGCATGATGAAGCCGCCATTTCCGTAGCCCCCGTTCGACTTATGAGTTGGGATTATCGCAATCGGATGAAATCTGAGTAACTTAGCGCCTCATGTCAAAGTTCCTGACTGGCTAGTGTGAGCCAACGCGTCTTTTGCGACGTCAGTGTAGGGATGTCAGGGAGGTACTTCGTTTTAGTTCGGCGATTTGCTTGGCAAATTGGTCTTTTGAGGCATCCAAATTACGTCACGTTGCGTGTCGAATATGTCATCGGCAATTTGCTCCGTCCCTTTTGAGCTGCCGACGGCAACGGCCCCCGCCAGCTAAGCCAGATCCTGGCGGGGGCCTATTCGGTTCTCTCGATCAGATATCATTTTAAGGTGAGGCTATGTCTAGACTATCGCGCGTCCGGCCGAGGCCAGGCCAGGAGTCTGTGTGGGATTTTCCTTGCCCACCGAGGCTGGAGAGCGTCAGCGACACATTACGCGCAACCTTTTCTGGCGAAACCTTAGCACGGACCGACGACGGTCTTAGGGTTCTTGAGACTAGCCATCCGCCCGTTTACTACATTCCTCCGAGCGACGTGCGGCACGAGTTCCTCATCGAGGCGGCCGGACGATCTTTCTGTGAGTTCAAAGGCATTGCGACCTACTGGTCTCTCCATGTAGACGGATGTATGTCTGAACAGGCAGCATGGAGCTACCCAGAACCCACACCACCTTTTGCGGCTATTCGAGACCATCTTGCGTTTTATGCATCTCGCGTCGATGAGTGCTGGGTCGGCAGCGAACGCGTTATTCCCCAAGAAGGCAATTTTTACGGCGGTTGGATTACGTCCCGTATTGTTGGCCCCTTTAAAGGCCGTGTAGGCACACTCGGGTGGTGATAAAGAAGCTTCGGTTGCGATGAAATCTAAGACCAGTTTTGTGCATCCTGCCCCGCAATGAAGGTACCGAGCCTTAAAGGGATCGCTGACATCACTTGGGCTTCAGACGGTTCAGACACCTTGGGTCGCTCTAGGGACGATTAGATAACACAAAAATTTGTTGGACGCGCTGACCCAGATTCTTCACCCACCAAAAACTAACGCAACCGCGCAGCGGTGAGCAGCCTAAGGATATTAGTACTCTGAGAATGGCCTGTTGGGCTGAGAGGTGCGTTAGGCGCCAGAAATAGAACAACGAAGACGGAGACGCATCTTGTACGGCACCATCGAATTGACCGATCTGAAACTGAACACCGATATCGGAACATACAGTGACGACGACGTAGTACCTTCAGCGCATTTGCTCGACCTTACATTGTCAATCGATCCCACATTCGTGCTTATCGAAAAAGATGGCATGGCGCACATCTTCGATTACGATCCTTTGATAGCCGAGATCGACGGATTGGCGCGCGACGGGCACTACGAAACACAA
>MDTE01133556.1_pt1 | contig 21550 bp, 13 predicted proteins | sample 811231 | NCBI WGS metagenome assembly MDTE01 (sample SAMN05326651, study PRJNA326480) | marine metagenome | isolation source: seawater | place: Indian Ocean: Red Sea | collected 2010
CCCGCGCCGGGTTCCTCTTGGGGACTGAGGCTGCTTCGCGTCATTCCTGCGGTTGGGTGGCAGGGCTGGGGCGGCGGTGCCGATTCACGAGGGGTGCCATCCGTCGGGGCCGGCCTGATGATGTTTGGCGGTGGGCAACCGTCGGGTCGGCGGCGATGATCGAACCCGCCGTTGATTCTCCGCAACATACGAGGTCTGGCGATCTCTCGTGTCGAACTCTGAAGGTGAACTCGGATCGTGAATGACACGGGGCGGCTGGTCGGGATGGATGAGGCGGGGTACGGGCCGAATTTGGGTCCTTTGGTCATTGCTGCGTCTGTGTGGAATACCCCTGGCTGTCCACGGGAATTTGATGCCTGGAAAGTGTTTTCGGACATCCTCGGGACGCCTCCGGTCGCCAGGGACAAACTGTCGGTTGGCGATTCGAAGTCCATCTACACGGCGGGGGGGTCGCTCGAACGGCTCGAGACATCGGTGTTGTCATTCCTGGAACTTTGCGGGCTGTCACCAGTCAGTTTTCGAGAGTTCTGCAAACTTCTGAACCCCGCTCGAGAACTGTCACTGGGTTTGGCCCCCTGGTTTACCGGTCCGGATCTTGCAATACCGATCACAGCCGAACCATCGGCAATCAACGGGTTTGCTCAACGGTGGGCGGAACTGTGTGACGTTCGTGGCTTGGGGCGTCCAAGAGTCGCTGCTCGCATTCTGACCGCGGCCACGTACAACGCGGCACTGGAAACTGATCAGAACAAGGCTCTTCTCCTGTCGCGAAACAGCCTGAGCCTGTTGGCCGATCTGGTGGATCCTGACGCCGGAGAGCCGACGTATGTCGTTTCCGACAAGCACGGCGGTCGCAATCGGTATGACGAACTGCTTTCGGAGGCCTTCGGTGATCAACTGGTTCTGCGGCGAGAGGAAGGAGGTGAGCGAAGCAGTTATCGACTCGGGTCGATGGAGGTCTGTTTCCAGGTCAAAGGGGAACGCCACTTCCCCGTTGCTCTCGCTTCGATGGTGGCCAAGTACACACGGGAACTTGCCATGGAAGCATTCAATGCCTACTGGTCAGACGTTTGTCCAGGAGTGAGGTCGACGCGTGGATACCCGGTCGATGCGAGACGGTTCCGGGACGACGTGCGGAAGCGTCTTGACGATTTGGAGATTGCTGAAGACGTTTTCTGGCGGCGAAAATGATCAAGCCGACGTCGACAGGCGTTCGATGATCGCATTCCGAAGGCGTTCCAGGCATCCGGCAGCCAGCAGGCTCACTTGAACTTGATAAAGGGGCTTCTTGTAACTGTGTTCAGTCGGCAGGTAGCTGCAACGAGACCCGTCTGACAGGACGCCAACAATGATTGCGCGGTCCGGGAAGGCGTCCTGCAGGTCACGCTGCAGTTGGTGGTACGGTTCGCCTTCGACGAGCACGATGTCCGCATCGCCACAACGAAGAATGTCGACCTGCAATGGATAGGTGTCTCCCGGTGGCAGGGGGGCCACTCGCTCCCATTCGCGGCGACACCGTTCGGCCATAGCACGAGCTGTTCCGGCCCGGTCGGGCTTCGACGCATTGGCGTCCTGCGACTGTTGCTCCCAGTCCTGAAGTTCCGATTCGATTGTCGCGATATCCCGAAGGTCAGTCCTGTAGGCAAGTGGCACGTGGAACCGGTCGTGTGAAAAGGGGGTCGTGTCGGGAGGCCATCCCTGGAAACACCATTCTCCCAGGGTTGCGCCGGAGAGAACTGGCCCCTGGTACACGAAGTCGCCCTCGACATGGTCCAGGGAGTGCCATGCCGAAAGTGCCGCGTGGCCGACTCGCGTTCCGTTACTGTCGGCGACTGACACGTCCCCGACAAATCCATGTCGAGGACCAATGTCTCCACAAGGTGCCAACAAAAACTGGCACGGGGCAGCGGTGCCGGACTCGATCGTCTCGCGCATCGCGCCGATGTAGTCCGGGCTGATAAGCGTGTTCTCCCATGCAAGGGTCGTCGGGTGACAGGGGTAGGTCACCAACGATCCCAGTTCCTGGCCATCTATGGACCTGATGCGGACAACATGTACCGGGAAATCCCAGTCGTTTTCGGGGTTGAAGCCGCAGACGAATTGGTCATCCGAGAGATCCTGGAAATCTCGGTGCGCGGCCATGTCGCAGTCCGTTTGCGCAAACGACGCCCGGGCTGGGGTCATGTTGCCGGTTGCTTCACCGACAGCGTCGATGGTCAGAGCCTGTAGCGTGTCGAGATAGGAGGCAATCAGTTCTCCGCCGGGTTGATTGGCCCGTTCGCTGCAAATGTGGCCCGCCGAGTGCGAATGCCCAAAGGAGAATGTGACCCGCGAATTGCTGACGGTCGGGTGGGCGTCCAGCACCGCCTGTCGCATGCGAGTCATGTCAGTGGGCCGCAAAAGGCAGTGGTCGCTGGTGACAAGGACTGAACAGGAGGAGGGGTTAGCGTTGCCGGCGAACGCCGTAACCGTGACGCGAACCGGACGGTGGACACCTGTGGCTACGTCGTGATTGGCTGCGCCCCAGAAACGATGAAAGATTCCCACAGGCGGAGTTGCGTCACGTTGAGCAATCCCAAAATGGAGGCAGGCCTGTCGGGTTTTGACTCGCGTAAGACTCATATCGGGCTCACTGGGTTTCGAAGCGTGCGGCCATGGGCATTCTCCGCCCGCTGCCAAAAGCTCGCGCGGACAGCTTGATGCCGGGAGGCATCTGTCGGCGTTTGAACTCGTTGCGGTCGAGGCGATTGGCGACCCACGTCACTGTCTCGTCGGGAAACTCGTTGGAGAGACTTTGGATGGACCGCTCTTCCTCGATCAATCCCTTGAGGATGGCGTCAAGCACCGGGTATTCGGGCAACGTGTCTTGGTCAACCTGCCCCGGTGCCAATTCTGCACTCGGAGGTTTGTTCAACGTTGCTGCCGGGATCGGCGATTGGCCGGGCCAGGTGGCATTGATGTGGTGTGCCAGGGCGTAGACGTCGTTCTTGAAGACGTCGCAGAGCACCGCGAAGCCGCCTGCCATGTCGCCGTACAGAGTGCAGTATCCGATGGCCAGCTCACTCTTGTTTCCTGTTGCCAGCGCCAGCCAACCGTTGTGATTGCTGCGGATCATGACCATCGCCCCGCGGATGCGTGCCTGGAGGTTTTGGTCGGCCAGACCGGCCGGATTGGCGGCGAGTTCTGCGCCCACAACGTCGGCTTGGGTGTAGGCCGCGTGGACGGTCTCGATGGGGACAACCTGGTGTTCGATCCCCAGGGCTTCGGAAAGTTCCCTCGCGTCAGAAACGCTGTGATCACTGCTGAAGCGACTGGGCATCAACAGCCCGTGGACGTGCGACGGTCCGACAGCTCGAGAAGCAATGCACGCGGCCACGGCACTGTCGATGCCTCCCGAGAGCCCCAGGATGCAGTCGGTGAAACCACACTTGTTCATGTAATCTCGCAACCCAAGGGTCAAAGCGTCGAACAAAGCGGGTTCTCGAGCCAGTGGCTGGTCGGCAAGTGTGGTCGGAAGGGACTCGGTGTCTATCACTGCCAGGGCCTCTTCGAATGCCGGCAGGCTGGTGACAAGATCTCCCTGGTTGTCGAGAACAAAACTCTGACCGTCGAAGACCAGGTCGTCGTTCCCCCCCACCTGGTTGACGAATGCCAATGGCAGCCCGTGTGCGATGGCATGACGAGCTGCGAGGTTTCGGCGGCGGCCCGGTTTGTCGAGTTCGAAAGGGCTGGCTGAAAGATTAATCAGGAGGTCCACGCCGGCGTCTGCCAATTCGGCGACCGGATCGGGGCGCGGTGATCCCGGGTCGTGGTAGAAGGTGTTCGGCTCACCCCACCAGGCGTCCTCACAGATATGAACCCCCAGTCGCAGATTGTCGTAGACTATTGGGGAGACTGCGTCATCGGACCGAAAATAACGTTGTTCGTCAAAGACGTCGTAGTTGGGCAGCAAAGACTTTCGTGCCGTCTGTTGAATCTGGCCTGAATGCAACAGGCTGGCGGCGTTGGCGATCCGTCCATCCGGAACGCCACGATGTGTCGGATGGCCTACGAGCAGGGCAATGTCGTTGGGCAAACCTGAAGCGAGGTCTTCCACCACCCGATCGCAGGCATCCACGAAAGATTCTCTCAACAGAAGGTCCTTTGGCGGATACCCGCTGATGAGCAATTCGGGCGTGACCACCAACTTGGCTCCCTCCCGAGAAGCTCGCTCGACTGCGGCCATCGCCAGTGCCGCATTTGACCGGATGGCACCGACGGTCGGGTTCAACTGGGCGAGGGCGATCTTCACGAAACAACCGAACAACGAGGGGCGACAAGGGGGTTCCAGACTAATCCGGCCGATAAGAAGGGGGAAGTCCGTCCACATGATCGCCTTGGGTCGGACGGCGAAGGGTTGTTAGAATGCCCTGAAATGGCCAGCCCGGATTGATTCGATCATGCATGGACCCTTCGCTTTCGCTTGCTGCCTCTCGCTGGGCATGGTGGCCGTGGCCTTGGGAGGAGAACCGGGTCCAGTTGCCGTTGAACAGGGGCAGCAGAGCGACCATTGGGCATTCCAGTCAATCCAGAAGCCATCGGTTCCGGTCACACGGCACAACGACAGGGTCCGCAATCCCATCGACGCCTTCGTATTTGGGCGGCTGGAAGCTGAGGGGCTGGCCCCGCGACCTGCTGCCGACCGCCTGACATTGCACCGACGCGTCTCTTTGGACCTCATCGGGCTTCCTCCTACACCGGCTGAACAACGCCGTTTTGCAGCAGACACGCAGCCCGGTGCCTGGGACAGATTGGTTGGCAGGCTGTTGTCTCGGCCGGAATTTGGCGAACGATGGGCTCGTCACTGGCTGGATGTTGCACGTTACGGAGAATCCAACGGATATGAGCGAGATGGTACGAAGCCCAATGCCTGGCGGTTTCGGGATTACGTGATTTCTGCTTTCAACGACGATCTCCCTTTCGATCGATTTCTGTCAGAACAGTTGGCCGGAGATGAGGTTGAGGGGAGTGACGCTCGCTCTCAGATCGCTACCACGTTTCTGCGACTGGGGACATGGGATGATGAGCCGGCCGATCCGTTTGCCGACCGTTTTGACCAATTGGATGACGTTCTGGGCACAACCGCATCTGCTTTCCTTGGCCTCACGTTACGTTGTGCTCGGTGTCATGACCATAAGTTCGAGCCGCTATCCCAAAGGGATTACTACGGGATCCTGGCGGTTTTCACACCGTTGAAACGCCCGGAAAAGATCAAGTCAGCGACCCACCGTGAGGAATTTGACCGTGAGGTCGGATCGCCGGCTGAACTGAGGGAATATCGCGAGACAATCGCTCGCAGCGACGAGTTGTTGGGGCGATTGAAGCCGCAGCTTGCGGAGTTGCTGGCGCGAGTTCGCGACCGGGTCCTCAAAACTGCCGCTGCAGGTGGTGATCCGAAGCTTTCCCGGGAAGTGGCGAACGCATTCTTGGCTGACGCAAAAACGTCGGCCCCGAAACAGAAGGCTCTCGTCAAGCAGCACGCCAAGATGCTGGAACGGCATGTCTTGGAGTCGTTCACCGAAGCCGAACGGGTCGACCGCACTCGACTGTCGAGCCAAATTGCGAGCGTCACTGAGGCAAGGCCGGAAGCACCACCGCGAGCTTACATCTGGTACGAGGACACGCCCAAGCCGGCCAAGACGCAGTTGTTTGAACGTGGTGACCCTTACAGTCCCCGGGGCGAAGTGAAACCGGCCGTTCCGGTGATTCTTCGCAACGGGAGAATTCGGCCTCCGGCATCATTGAAAACGAGCACGGGGCGGAGGCTCTGGCTGGCCCGCTGGATGACCTCTCGTTCAAATCCGTTGGTGGCTCGCGTCTTTGTCAATCGTCTATGGCAGCACTTGCTCGGGGACGGGCTTGTGACCACCGAGAGCGACTTCGGAGAGATGGGCGACGTTCCGTTTCACCAGGAGTTGCTCGACTGGCTCTCCGCCGACCTGATCGATTCGGGTTGGAAAGTGAAACGGATGCTGAGACAGATCGTCACATCGGCGGTCTATCGAATGGACTCACGTCCGCAGGCAGCGGCGATCGCCTCCGATCCGCAAGAACGCCTGCTGTGGCGTTTTCGCCAGCGTCGGCTGGACGCCGAGGCATTCCGCGACTCGGTGCTTGCTGTCACCGGCCAACTGAATCGGACCATGCGTGGCCCCAGCGTGTACCCCACACTTCCGGGTGCCGTGCTTGCCGGGCAGTCACGGCCGGGAAGCGGCTGGGGGAAGGCCCAGGCGCAAAGTGAAGGGCGGCGCAGCGTCTACATCTTCTCCAAGCGGAGCCTTGCCGTTCCGGAACTTGCGTTGCTGGATGCCCCCAATTCCACGGACAGTTGTTCGCAACGAGCGGTGTCGACCACCGGGCCGCAGGCACTCACGTTTCTCAACGGCGCGTTCATGACGTCACAGGCTGCTGCGTTTGCCACTCGCCTGGTGTCCGAGGCAGGGACGGCCATGCCGGGGCAGATCCAATTGGCTTTCCGGTTGGCTATGTGTCGCCCCCCCACCGCGGAGGAACTGGCCATGTCGATGACGTTTCTTACGGAACAGGCGAAACTGCCGCCCAATGGAACACAACCAGACAGGGATCCCGCACGGCGGGCACTGGAAGCCTTGTGCCTGGTGCTGTTGAATACCAACGAATTCGCTTACACGCGGTGACGGGACGCCGGTGAGGAGCTCGCTGACATGAAGAATCAGACCCGGTTGATGCGAATGAATCCGCCATGCGGGGAAACCCGACGTGAGTTTCTCTGGGAAGCCGGGGGCGGCTTTGCTGGCATGGCACTCACGTCGATGCTTTCGGCGGACGGTTTTTTTGGCACCGCCCGCGCCGACGATTCGTTGCGGCCAAAAGCTTCGCACGAGGCTCGTCCAACGAAGGCGTGCATCTGCCTGTTCATGTACGGCGGTCCCAGCCAAGTGGACCTGTTCGATCCGAAGCCGATGCTGACGAAGTATCACGGAAAGACAATGCCAGGGATCGATAAGGACCACCTGTTCAAGGTTCGTAATCCCGGGAAACTGCTGGGCTCGTCTCGCCAATTTCTGCAGCATGGCGAATCGGGATTGCCGATCTCTGACCTGTTTCCGAACCTGGCTCGGCACGCTGACGATATCGCCGTCCTGCGCAGTTGTTACGCAGACAGTTTTGCGCACGGCTCGGGCATGTTGCAGATGAACACGGGCATGGTCCGGCAGGGGTACCCGAGCCTGGGGTCGTGGGCGGTCTATGGCCTGGGAAGCGAGAACCAGAATCTTCCCGGGTATGTTGTGATGCTGGACCATCGCGGCGGTCCCATCAACGGTCCCCCGAACTGGAGCTCCGGATTCATGCCGGCCAGTTTCCAGGGGACGCAGTTCCGGACGTCCGGAGAGCCGATCCTGAACCTTCAGCCACCTGCGAGGGTGACGGTCGCACAGCAGCGACAACAGTTGGACCTCTTGAAAAGGTTCAACCAGAAGTATTCAGCAACGAGCCCGGAAAATACGGACCTGCAGGCACGAATCTCCAGTTACGAGTTGGCGTTCCGAATGCAGGCTCATGCCCCTGAGGCAGTCGACCTGTCACAGGAAAGCCGGCAGACACACAAGTTGTACGGTTTGGACAATCCTCGAACGGAAAAGTTTGGGAGACGTTGCCTGTTGGCACGTCGTTTGGTGGAACGCGGCGTCCGTTTCGTGCAGGTGTACTCTGGAGGCGGGCATGGCACGGACACATGGGATGCACACGGAGACGTGAACAAAAACCACGAAAAACACTGTGGTGCGACAGATCTGCCAATGGCCGGGTTGTTGACCGATCTCAAGCAACGAGGGTTGCTTGACGAAACGTTGATTTTCTGGACGGGCGAATTCGGACGGACTCCGACCGGTCAAAGTGGCAAGGGGCGTGACCATAGTCCCAGGGGATTTTCGACCTGGATGGCCGGGGCCGGTGCGAGGGGCGGACAGGCGATCGGCGCCACGGATGATTTCGGTTTTGCGGCCGTCGAGAACAAGCTTCACGTGCATGATGTTCACGCGAACATGCTGCACCTGATGGGGCTCGACCACGAAAAGTTGACGTACTTCCATGCCGGACGGGAGCATCGGCTAACCGATGTCTCGGGTCGAATTCTTCCGGAACTGGTCGGCGGGTAGGGCGGCCGGGCGGTCATCGTCGGGCAGGCACGACTTCGATGCAGGCGATCGTGTCGTCGTTGCGGACATAGACGCAGCCCCACGCATATGCGGGGTGCGCCCAGGTGGAACCGATGACGCGAGTTCGTGAGATCTCCTGGTAGCCCTTGGGCGACAGTCGCACCATCAGAAGTTCCCCATCGGAGTTCAAAACCACGGCACGGTCCGTGTCGCCGAGCCATACCATGGTGGCCTGTGGGTTTCGCCCCTTGGGGGTCATCCGGTTGCCGTCATCCCAGACTTTTTTTCCGGTCGACAATTCAAAGCAGGTCAGACCGTGGCGTTTGTCGAGCAGATAACCATGGTCACCGCGATGAAGAGGCTGGCACATCAGGCTCCGGAGGTTTCGCCGGTCTTCCCATGCCAGGCTGGCGGAGGACAGTTTGTCGCCGAGTCGAAGAGCCTGTACGCCTTCCCAGTAGTTACTGACCACCACAATGCCTCGGTGGAAGATGGGCATCGAGATGGATACTCCATTGTGCACCTTGTACTCGTGCGACCACGCCACCTTACCTGTCAAAGGGTCGAGTCCGCGGACATGAGACGGTGTCCAGCAGACGAGTTGGCGTCGACCGGATTGCTGGATCATCAGCGGGGTGGCGTAACCGAGAGGGTCAGCGAGGCTCCGCCATCGTTCCTTGCCCGTGCGGCGGTCCAGGCCAAGAAAACAGCCGTTGGGTTTGCCGCCGGCGTGGACGATCACCAGGTTGTCGACAATGACCGGAGAGGCTGAAAATCCCCACAGTGGGACTTCAGCCTTCTCCTGTTTGACTAAGTCGCGACTCCAGATCACTTCACCGGTGGTTGCGTGGATACAGAACAGATGCCCGACAGCGCCAAGCGAATAAACCCGGTCGCCGACAACGGTGGGTGTCGTGCGGGGACCGTTGCCGTAGGACAGGCCGTTGTATGCGGCGGTGTAGCTGTGAGCCCACAGCGGCTTTCCCGAGGCGGCATCCAGGCAGATCACCTGTTCGGTGTCGGCTGGTTTCTTTGGCTTGGTGAGTGTGTAAATGCGGCCCGCCGACGCGGCAATTCCGGAATAGCCTCCTCCAATCGGTTGTCGCCACAGGGTCCTGAGGCCCCCGACCGGCCATCGGGCGGGGAATTGTGGTCCGCTCCAGGTTCCGTTTCCACGAATTCCACGCCAGCGTGGCCAATCTTCACCACCGACGGCGACGAGTTGTTTTCGGGTGGGCAGATCTTTTGCCGACGCCACCGTTTTTGAGGCGACTGGATCTGCCGACGTGTCTATATCATCCCATCGCTTGCGTAAGGCAGCGGGCACGTCCTTTGTCGGCGTCATCACGACGCGGAAGCCCATTACGTAGTAGGTGCCCAGTGGATGTTCCGCGTAGCGAAAACTACTGCGACAGTCACGGGCGTCGCTGTACCATCCGCCACCGCGGATCACCCGCGAGGTCGCTGTTTTGGGCCCGAGAGGGTCTTTGGCCACGGTACGGTCGTAGTAATCAACGTTGTACCAGTCCAGGCACCACTCCCAGACGTTGCCGTGCATGTCGTGGAGTCCAAACGCGTTGGCGGGAAATTGGCCGACCCTGGTTGTCCGGGCCCGGAACGGCCCGGTGAGTGCTCGGTAGGGGTATTTCCCGTTGAAATTGGCTTGTTCCGAGGACAGGGAGTCGCCGAAGTGAAATGCCGTGTCGGTACCGCCCCTGCACGCAAGTTCCCATTCGGCCTCTGTCGGCAAGCGATAGAAACGTCCGGCCCGTTTTTCGGCGGGCAGGGCCGACAGTTTGCGGCAGAATTCTACCGCGTCGACAAAACGCACCTGTTCGGCGGGGAAAGACTTTGTGTCGAGACCTTTGACCAGGGATTTTCCAGGGCCGTCGTTGGCGAAAAAGGAGTGAGAGAACTTCATGATCCGAACGAATTCGGCCTGTGTCACTTCGTAGACACCAATATGAAACGGACGGGTGATACGAACGCGATGGGCGGGTTGCTCGTCGGCCCCGGCATCGCGAATGGACTTTCCTGCTCCCATCAGAAACTCGGCAGCTGGGATGGGCGCGAGTTTCATCCCGATTGAGTTGGTGATCACCTTTGGCGACTCAGCTCGAACAGAAGTCGACGCCACCAGGAGGGACAGAGCGAGCACAACCATGGGGGATCGTGTCATCGGAAACACCTGTTCGAGATACGCTGGGCCGCGACCCGGTTGTCCGGAGTCGTTTCAGGCGAGCAGAGGCTTGACCCCCTTGCCGTGGACGTCGGTGAGCCGGAAGTCACGCCCCTGGAAGCGGTGTGTCAACTTTTGGTGGTCGATGCCCAGACAATGAAGGATTGTCGCGTTCAGATCGTGGATATGAACCGGATTCTCCACGATGTTGTAGCAGAAGTCGTCGGTCTTGCCGTAAACGGTGCCGGGACGGATGCCTCCTCCAGCCATCCAGATCGAATAACATCTCGGATGGTGATCGCGGCCGTAATTGGAGCGGGAGAGTTTTCCCTGACAGTAGATGGTGCGGCCAAATTCGCCTCCCCACACCACCAGTGTGTCGTCGAGCATTCCCCGTTGCTTGAGGTCTTTGACCAGCGCGGCGGCGGGTTGGTCGATGTCACGGGCCATCATGGGCAGGTCCCTCGGCAGGGTTCCGTGCTGGTCCCAGCCGCGGATGAAGACCTGAATAAAACGGACGTCCCGTTCGGCAAGCCGTCGTGCGAGCAGACAGTTGGATGCGAAAGTTCCGGGTTTTCCGACATCGGGTCCATAGAGATCCAGGATGTGCCGTGGCTCATCGGACAAGTCGGTCAATTCGGGGACCGATGTTTGCATGCGGTAGGCCATTTCGTACTGGGCAATCCTCGCCTCGATTTCTGGGTCCCCCACCGCCTGGAATTGCTGACGATTGAGTTGTGCAAGTGAATCGAGCATTTTTCGGCGTGTGGTGGAACTGACACCTGCCGGGTTGGAGAGGTACAGCACCGGGTCGCCACTCGATCGCAGGGCCACCCCCTGATGGCGTGATGGGAGGAATCCGGCACCCCAAAGACGTGTGTACAGTGCCTGGGCGTCTCGCTTGGCACTCCAGGTGGAATGCAGGACCACAAACCCAGGGAGGTTCTGGTTGACGCGGCCCAGGCCATACGACAGCCACGCACCCATGCTCGGACGCCCTGGTTGCTGGGCCCCGGTCTGGATGTAGGTGATGGCGGGGTCATGGTTGATGGCTTCGGTGTGGATGGTTCGCACCAACGCCATTTCGTCGGCGATCGTTCCGACGTGTGGCAGGAGCTCACTGATCTCGGTTCCGGCCTGCCCCCGCTTGTGGAACTTGTAGATCGAAGGAGCAATCGGAAACCGCTTTTGCTTGGAGGTCATCGTCGTCAGCCGCTGTCCCTTGCGGACCGATTCGGGAAGATCCTTGTCGTAGAACGCTTCCATCTTTGGTTTCGGATCCAACAGGTCGATCTGCGACGGAGCACCGGACATGAACAGGTAGATCACTCGCTTCGCCTTGGGTGGGAAGTGAGTGGTCCCCATGACGCCGCTATCGTGAGCAGGCAGGGCGGCCGGTTTCGCCTCCTCGGCCAACAGGGTTGCCAAGGCGGCCGTGCCAATCCCGCTGGCAGTACGGCCAAAAAAATGGCGCCGGGTCACAGACAGGGCGTCTGGAGTCGGCGGACAAATCGGAAGGGACATGACGTGTCTCGTTGTCCGGATGGGTGAAACGGAAAAATCGGCCAGTCAGTTCTTGGTGATCGCCTCGTCAAGATTGAGTAGCAGGTTCGCAACAACGGTCCACGCGGCATGTTCGACTGGATCAATCGCTTGCCGTCGCGGGGACTCCCCGACGGCAAGCATCGCTTTGGCTGCCTTGGGGTCGGCACGGTATTCGACACGATGTGCGGTCAGCGAGTCTGCCAGGATCGCTGTCTCCCTCGCTGTGGGGAAACGGGATGTCACCATGCGGAATCCCCGCGTCAATCGCTGGTTGTCGGTCCCCGGTTCGCTCAGCAGTCTCCCTGCGAGTCCGCGAGCGCATTCGACGAACTGAACGTCATTGAGGAGCAGTAATGCTTGAAGTGGGGTGTTGGTCCGCGCCCGCCGCACACTGCACGCCTCACGAGACGGGGCGTCGAAGGTCAACATTGTTGGCGGCGCCGCAGTGCGTTTCCAGAACGTGTAGAGGCTTCGCCGGAAGAGGTTCGAGCCGTGGTCCTGGACAAACTGGACTGTGTTGCTGCCGGAATAACCGACGGCTCGCCACAATCCCGACGGTTGATACGGTTTCACGCCCTTCCCACCGGGTTGTTCGACGAGTTGTCCACCCACAGCGAGGGCCGCATCTCGCAGCACTTCCGCATCAAGACGAAAACGGGGACCGCGCCAGAGCATGCGGTTTTCCGGATCAACCCGATAACCTTCGGGGTGGAAGCGGGAGGATTGTCGATACGCGGCGGACGTGACGATGAGTTTCTGCAGCAACTTGATGTTCCAACCTGTTCGGACAAACTCGGTCGCCAGCCAGTCCAGAAGGCGGGGATGGGACGGCCATTCTCCCTGGGCTCCGAAGTCTTCGGACGTTTTGACAAGCCCGGTACCGAAGAATTGTTGCCAAAACCGATTGACGGTGACGCGGGCAGTTAGCGGATGGTCAGAAGTCACAAGCCATTTCGCCATTCCCAGCCTGTTGGCTGGCGCTCCTTTGGGCAACGCGGGCAAGGCGGATGGCACGCCAGGTTGGACAGGACGGGTCTTGTCGGGAATGTCGTACTGGCCACGTTTCAGGACGTAAGTCGTCCGGGGCTTGGGCAGGTCCCGCATGATCAGCGAAGACGCAAACGTCTTGGTAATCTCGGAAATTCGTGTCTCGCCATCACGGATTGTGGCGACCGACGGTGCAAACTGGCCGGCAGTCTGTCGACAGGCGTGCACCAGAAAATGGGCTCTCAGGGCGGATTGTTGTTTCTCGCTCCTTTTTCCGTCGGGGACCCGTGCAGCGTCCAGGATGGGCTTGGGGATCCCTTTGCCGGAGGTCTTGATATGAGTCGTCCAGGCGGTAAGGGAAGCGAACAGCCGGGGGCCCTGTTCGGCGCTGGTGACAATGCCGGCGGTGTCCCACTGAACCGTGCCTCCGAATTGCGTGAAGGCCCAGCCGCGGATCACGTCGCCCGGCTTCAGATTGACGTCACTGGCAAGAACTTCCAGCCGGACCCATTCTCCGGATCGTGGGAGATCGCCGCGTCGAAGTCGGCTGGGCGTTTTCACTCGCCCCCAGGCAATTCGGTCCTCACCCCAGAATGCTCTGTGTTCCCAGCTTCCGCTGTGAAACTGGAGCATGATCTCCTTGGGAGGGTTGGTCGGGTCAATTCGAACCCATGCAAACAAGCTGTCGCCTGCGGCAACTCGCAAACCGGGGGTAGCCCCCTCAAAGAAGTGCTGCCCAAGTCCGTTGGCGGTCCGTAGCGTGGACCGTTTTCCACTGTGTGGCGGATGTGAGGGGGCCGTTACCCATTTCCACGGCCCACCACTACCGCTGTGTTTCTGTTGCGCGGCTGGTGGTGTGGCGTCATCGATCCAGATTACCTCGCGTGAAGTCGGAGAAGGTTCGTTTTTGGTCGGGCCTGGGTCTTTGTACTGGATCTTCGACAGGAGCGATTCGATCCGTTTGCGGGCGGCGGCGATTCGAAGACGCTGCTGATCGATGTCAACTTTCTGGATGGGCGTGGGCACCTTGACCGACGGGGGAGGCAGCAACGCGTTGCCGTCCATCGCCCGTTCAGTGAGGCTGTTGAAGTAAGCGAGGAACCGGTAAAAGTCCTGCTGCGGGATTGGGTCAAACTTGTGTTCGTGACAGACCGCACACCCCATGGTGAGGCCGAGCCAGACGGTGGAAGTGGTCTCCACCCGGTCGACGCCGTACTTGAATCGGTACTCATCCGCGATTGCCCCGCCTTCGCTGGTTGTTACGTTGCACCGGTTGAAGCCTGTGGCCACCAACTGTGACACCGAAGGCTTGGGAAGCAGGTCTCCGGCGAGTTGTTCCACGGTGAACTGATCGAAGGGCATGTTGGCGTTGAAGGCCGCGACCACCCAGTCACGATACGGCCAGATTGAGCGCTCGTTGTCCAGGTGAAGACCGTGCGTGTCTCCGTAACGGGCCGCGTCGAGCCAGATGCGGCCTGCGTGTTCGCCGAATCGGGTTGAGCCCAGCAGCCTGTCGACCAAGCGTTGGTAGGCGGCAGGACGACTGTCCGCCAAAAACCGGTCAATTTCCTCGAGGGTCGGTGGCAGGCCGGTCAGGTCGAGGGTGACACGCCGAATCAATGTTTCGCGTGAGGCTTCCGGAGAGGGCGTCAGTTCAAGAGATTGCAGTCGACCAAGAACAAACGCGTCGATCGGGTTCTCTTGCCATCCGGGACGACGCGTCAACGGGGGCGAAGGGCGAGTCGGTGCCTGGAAGGCCCAGTGCCCTTGCCAGGCCGCCCCCTGGTCAATCCACCGTATCAGGAGGTCGATTTGAGCGGCAGTCAATGACTTCCCGCTGCCACGTGGTGGCATTTGCTCGTCAGGATCGCGGGATAAGATCCGGTCCACGACGGCACTCTTGGTCGACGATCCCGCCGTGATGGCCGTATGGCCGGATTCCAGCCGAAGTCCGACGACAGTTTCAAGATCGAGCCGAAACCCTGCCTGTCGCTGGTTGCCGTCAGGCCCGTGGCACTTGTAGCAGTTGTCGGCCAGGATCGGCCGAATGTCGCGGTTGTAGTCCACCGTGACAGGTTCAGCAGCGACAACGCTTGGGCAGCCCAGCGGAAAAACGGTCCACAGCACCGCAAAAAGACAAGAGCGTAAGTTTGGCGAAATGGCAGGCAAGGCGATGGGCTCCATTCACTTCCCGCGAAAACAACAGGCCTTGCCGATGCTCCTCGGCATTCCCATTTTGCATGGTAAACGATGGGCTTCCCCTCAATAAAGGGCTGTCGATTGCGGTTCGATAATGCCGATAACCCGGTAAAGAGGCTGCGTGTCTGCGACGGAGGGATTCGATGCGACTCGGGCAGGATGCCTCGGTCTTGTTGCTACTCATCGTGATCTCACCCGGCGTGCTATTGGGGCAGGATGAGCCGCCGGTGCTGCCGGAGACAAAAGTCCTCGGAACTCCGTTGCCGTCCAGTTCATCCGGGTTGTCGGGATCCAGATTTGATCGGGCAACGGGTGCCTTACGATCGAGCCGCGCGGCTCAACGTGACCCAAGACACACCTCGGTACTCGATCTCGAAGCGTTGCGTCGCCGGCAGCCGCTGGACATGGTCCAGGCTGTTGAACGCGAAGTGGGCGTGCTCGTGCAACGCACAGGGCGAGGTCAGGCTTCGCCGTTCCTCCGCGGCCTCACCGGCCCCCAGACCGTCCTTCTGGTTGATGGCATTCGGCTCAACAACGGGATCTTTCGTCTCGGCCCCAATCAGTATTTCAACACGATTGATCCCGGCCAGGTGGATCACATCGAGGTAGTCCGAGGCCCCCAGTCGGTGTTGTGGGGGTCGGATGCGCTTGGAGGGGCTATCAACGTGGTTACCCGCCGCGCGGATCGTGTGCTGGGCGGTGCGTGGGATGACCAGGGGTTTCTTTTGAATCAACGATTCCGGTCGGCCGACCTCGCCTCCTACACGCGGGTGGGTTTTGAAGCTCCTGCCGGAGGCGGAGGAATCTGGGGCGGGGCGAGCTACCTCAACGTCAACGACCTCGATCGCGGGGGGGCGTTGGGCCGGCAGCCTATGACCAGTTACAGCCAGTATGCGGGCGATGTTCGCTATGACCTTCCGCTGGGGCCTGATCGAGCCCTGACCGTGGCGTTGGTCCATTTTGAACAAATGGATGTCCCCCGTTCGGACAAGTTTCCCGGTGAACGCAGGTTTTTCGACCCACAACAACGCAACCTGGCGTACATCCGATGGCAAGGACTTCTCGACGATGGCCCGTTCGATGCGGCTGTCGCCACACTGAGCTACCAAAGGACCAAAGAGGGGGCAAACCGGCGCAAACCTCCCACCAGCACGTTTGAAGACCGGTCGGAGTTTGATGTCAATACCGTGGGCCTCAGCCTGCTGTTTGCTTCCGACCTCGGAGAGTGGGGCAAGCTGAGCGTGGGGGGAGACGGCTACCATGATGATGTCGATGCGGTCAAAAATCGCGTCGACCTGCTCACTGGCGGTTCGGTTGCCGGAATCCCTCAGTTTCCTCCTGACAGTTACTATTCGCGATTCGGAACGTTTCTGGAATGGGAGTGGCCTGTTCTTGAGCGTTTGACCGTCGTCAGTGGAGTGAGATATTCGCACATCGAAGCCGGCGCGACAGTTGGCGTGTTTGACACGTCCGATCCCAATTTCCCGAACGTCGCGCCGCAAGACACGCTAATTGCTCCGAGTTACCAGGCTTGGACCGGGTCGGGTGGGGTCGTTTACGAGTTGAATTCGCAGTGGCAGGTCACGGGAACCATTTCCGAGGGGTTTCGCGCACCTCTGCTCGATGAATTGACGTCGTATTCCGACAACGTCAACGAAGGAGTCGACCTGCCCACAAGTGGGCTAAATCCCGAACATGCTGTCAGCCACGATGTTGGGTTGCGATGGGACCTCGACCGGTTTCGCGGCCAGGTGGCCTATTACTGGATGGTGATCGATGGGCTGATCGAACGGGAGTTGGTGGGCACCGACCCGGTTTCAGGAGTGGACTTCTTCCAACGCCGCAATGTCGCCAGGGCCAATATCAACGGAGTGGAACTCAACGGATCGTGGGAACTTGATGACGAATGGACGGCCTATGGAAATTTCTGGTACACGTTGGGACGGAACCTCACTGATTCCGAACCCGTGAGTCGGATCCCACCTTCACAAGGGATGGTTGGGTTGCGGTGGCAGGAGTGGGGCGGTGCGGACTGGCTGGACGTCTTCTGCTGGCTTGCCGCCCGTCAGGATCGGCTCAGCAGTCGTGATGTCCGCGATTCACGGATTCCATCGGGAGGAACTCCGGGTTACGGAATCGTCACGGCCCGGTATGGTTGGCAAATGGCCGAGAACCAGTCGCTGGTTCTCGGCGTGGAGAACCTGCTCGACCGCCCGTACCGGGTGCACGGATCAGGCGTCGACGGTGCAGGGATATCGGCGACTATCGGGTACGAGTTGCGTCACTAAGTCGCCAACTTCGCGAACCGTGCCACTCTCTCGGCCACCACGTCGAGGCTTCGATTCCAGAAGTCTGGCTGTTGCAGGTCGTGGCCAAAGGAATCGGCTACGGCTTCCTCTGTGCAGCGGTCGCCGGTGGCCAGCAGAAATCGGCGATACTGATCTGGGAACTCTCCGTCCCCACCTTCGCGAGCCATTGCGTAGAGTCCCAGGGACAACAGGTACCCGAACGTGTATGGGAAGTTGTAGAAGGGCAGAGAACTGATGTAGAAATGCAGCTTCGAGATCCAGAACGTGTCGTTCCAGCCATCGTCTCCGAGTGCTCCAAGATAGGCCTGCTGCTGAGCATCGACCATCAATTCCGAGAAGCGTTCCGGTGACAGTTCGCCAGTGGCTCGTTCAATGTGAAAACGGTCTTCGAAAAGGAAGCGGGCGTGGATGTTCATCAGGAAGCCCACCGAATCTGAGAGCATTGTGTCGAGGATTGCCAATTGTCCGGAGCGGTCCTCTGTAGCATTGAGCCGTTCTTCACCCAGAACGGCCTCGGCAAACGTAGATGCTGTTTCGGCAAGATTCATTGGGTAATCCTGCAGGAACAACGGCTGATCACGAAGAACGTAAGAGTGGTAGGCGTGTCCGATCTCGTGGGCCAAGGTGGACATGCTGTCCAAGGTGCCGACGTACGTCATGAAAATGCGTGATTGCTGGTGTACGGGGAACCCGGTACAGAACCCTCCCTGTCGCTTTCCGTCACGGTTTTCGGCTTCAATCCAGCGGTCGACAATTGACGTTCTGGCGAATTCGCCGAATTCCGGTGAGAAGCGGTTGAACGAATCGATGATCAATCCACAGGCGGTGTCATAGTTGATGTCGGCAGAGTCGGAAGAGGTGGTCGGCAGCGGAGCCTGCAGGTCGTACCAGCAGAGGTGATCAAGCCCAAGCAGTCGAGATTTTGCGGAGAGAAAATTCAGCAGCATGTCTTTTCGGTCATCGACGGCTGCCCACATGGCGTCGAGAGTTTTGCGTTCCATTCGGTTGAAACACAAAGGGGCGGACAGATGGTCTGTCAGTCCGAGCCGCTTGTATTTTGTGAGTCGGGTTCCGGCGATGTGGTTCAAGGCATCCGAACATGTGTCGGAGACGCTGCGCCAAGCCTTCACTGAAGCGTAGTAGTTGTTTTGCCTGACAGAACGGTCTGCAGAATCAAATTGAATCTGGCCGGGCGATCGTTCAACCAGTTCGCCCTGTTCCATTACAGTGATCCGCAGGGCTCCCGAAACCCGGTCGTAGAGGCGTCCCCAGGCGTGGAGGCCGTCGACGTCAAGTTCGGCGGCCAGAAGTTCCTGGTCGCGAGGAAGCCGCAGTGCAGCCAGAGTCCTCTGGTCGGTCAGCCAGTAGCCGATTCGTTCAAGTTCAGGATTGGCAGCGAAGCACTCGGCCAACTGTTCCTGGGTGGCCGCCTGAAGCCCCAGTTGCAGGGCCAGGGCAATCCTGGCTCGGTGAGGGCCCAGCGATGACAGTTCGGCTTCCAGTCCATGGAGCGTGCGGTTGTTGGCGTCTGCAGCCGCATGACACCCGACAAAGGCATCCAATTCGCTGCCTCGACTGGCCACATTCTCGTAGGCCTGAAGGAATTCGGACCAATCGGCAAGCACGCCGGGTTGCGTCGGGTCCAGGGCCGGAAGGGAATCAGCTCGATTGGCCAGGTCCAACAGATCGGTGCGGTAGGCAGCCAGCAAGTTCGTGAAATCTTCGGTGTCAGGCGCCGGGGCCAACGTGTCGAGATCCCAGTTTTGCGCATACGGGGTGGATGCCGTCATCAGTTTACTGCCATTCGTGCCAGGGTGTTTTTGAGAACTCCGACCGTTTCTAACGGTCTTGTTGGCATCGCGCCAAGCCACGCTGTAATCCCTGTTCAGTGAAATACTTGACAGTGCAATCGGCAAACCGCATGATTCAAATGGAATGGCCGGGTGGCTGTTCTCGAGCCAATGAAAAGGGGAGTAACGAATGGCGGCAAGTCATCGCCGACTTGATCTTGAGGACGTCGGTGAAGTCACCGTGGCGCGCTTCATCGACAAGAAGATCCTCGACGAAACGAACATCCAGGTCATCGGAAACCAGATGTTTGCACTGGTTGAGGATGATGGGTGTCGAAAGATCTTGCTGGATTTCAGCAACGTCGAATACCTCTCTAGCGCCGCGTTGGGCAAGCTGATTGTCATGGACAAGAAGGTTAAGGCAGCCCAGGGTCAACTGAAAATGTGCTCGGTGCGGCCCGACATTCTCGAAGTCTTCAAGATAACGCGGCTCGACAAACTCTTCTCGATCTTCGATTCTCGAGAGCAAGCCCTTGAGGGCTTTTGATCTGGCGGAGTGGCCGTCAAGGCCATTGTCGTCGTCACGTCCGAACAGCTGTAGCGTCCTGAACCCTGCTGTCTTCACGTCCTTTCTCTCGCTTCTCAGCGCACCCGAGCAGACCCCTGATGAGTTCTTCAGTGGACGATTTCGCTGTTAAAATCCCTAGCGAAACGTCGCAGGGCCGAGAAATCCAGGAACGGATCATCGGCCTGCTGGAGTCGCGTTCCTACCCGGATCGGGATCTCTTCGGAGTCCGCTTGGCGCTGGAGGAAGCGCTTGTCAACGCGATCAAACACGGAAACGGCATGGACCCGTCCAAGCAGGTCCGGGTCGACTGCACTTTTGATGAAGACCGCGTGACGATCGTGATTGAAGACGAAGGGCCGGGATTCGATGTGGGCAATGTTCCGGATCCAACTTCGGAAGAAAATCTCGACAAACCGGGAGGACGCGGCATCATGTTGATGCGTTCGTTCATGAGCCGAGTCGAGTACAACGACTCAGGCAACCGGCTGTTGCTTGAGAAGATCCGCGCCACCGAAGACGAATGACGCCCGGCTCGTGAAGTTCTTGGTGCCGCGGACGTCCTTCAGGCCGGTTTGGACGTAAACTGCACGATCTGCAACTTGCGGTCGATTTGTGCAACAGCCGCCTGCCTGCCGTCGGGAGACAGGTCGATCGCGCGTCCGCCACCGGTCAACTTGAACGTGTGGAACGGTTTCTCTTCGTCGGGTTTCCAGAACCAGAGCGCGCCGGAGGGGGCCCCGGACCCGACGAGGAAACCGTCGGGATGAAAACGGATTCCCCAGGCCATTCCTCGGGAGTCGATTCGCAACTTCTTCCGAAATTCGCCTTTCTCCCAGTCCATCAGAAGGACCATCGGCTTGTGGGTGCCGGCGAAAGCGTTGGTGACTTCGGTCAACCCGGCAACCGCCAGGTATTTGCCGTCTGGGCTGAATCTCATGTCTCGGGCGCCGCCCATGTCAGCGCGGAACTTCTTGTCAAAGCCCCACATGAACTTCGCTTCCCACTGGCGGGTCACCTTGCCGCTGGACAACTCCCATTCCTTGATCACGCCCATCAGGTCAAAAGAGGCCAGGCGTTTTCCGTCAGGGTGAAACACCACCGCATACGGGTACCGCTGGTGTCCTTTGAAGACTCGCACCAGGTCCCAGTTCGACGTGTCCCAGATTTTCAGGAGGTTGTCATTGCCGCAGGAGGCCAGCAGGCGGCCATCCGGACTGGTTCGCACCCAGCGAACCCAACCGTCGTGTGCGACAAGCATACGTTGTGGGCTGGGTGTGGGGTCGGTGAGCGGCCAGATCCCGATGCGGTCATCGTAGCCACCTGAATACAGCCATTGTCCGTCGGGAGAAAAGTCGAAGGAACGGACCCAGCTGTTGTGGCCGTGAAGGACGGTACGCGCCGATTGAGGGCCGGCCAACGGCCAGCGATAGATGTGGAAATTCTCTGCCGCGGCAACCACGTACTTCCCGGCAGGATCGATCCGGCACGTGGTCAACGGCACATCGTCGATAGTGAAAGTCCGGACGACGTGCGTCTTCTTCGGATTGATCGAAGGGGGCAGATCGCGAACCAGTGGTGGCGCGGGAGGGGATGGGTTCATGCCAGCAGTTCCTGGATGGGCTGTCTCGCCGGGTCACCGATCGGGACAGAACGGCCTCCCAGTGTGTGGTAGGAGGAACTGTCGATTCCGAGCGCCCGGAAATAGGTGTGGAACAGGTGTCCACCATCGACCTCGCGTTCGGAAACGGCTGTGCCCTTCTTGTTGGTCGCTCCGACGATCGCGCCTGGAACGATTC
>MDTE01182723.1_pt1 | contig 21548 bp, 22 predicted proteins | sample 811231 | NCBI WGS metagenome assembly MDTE01 (sample SAMN05326651, study PRJNA326480) | marine metagenome | isolation source: seawater | place: Indian Ocean: Red Sea | collected 2010
GAAGTCGACCCGTGCCATTGCCCTGGCCGTCTCAGAAACGACCGGCACCGTGAGAGCTTTTAAACGAGGAGAGATTGTGATGCGCATCGATCCTCCACGGCGCCGTCTGAGGCATTAGGGCGGATGGAAGTCATCATTGTCCGTGCGGGGCAGGGAATTACATTGCCAGTGCGCTGACCCAGGAAAAATGCAATGTCACGATCGTCGACACCGATCGGAGTCTTCTGGACCGGTCGGAGGAGATGCTCGACGTTCGGACGATCTGCGACCACGGGGCCAAGTCCCCGGGTTCTGGATCGGGCCGGTGTAGCCGACGCCGACCTAGTGGCGGCGGTGATCAACAGCGACGAAGTCAACCAGATACCGGCCGTGACCGCCAAGGAGCTTGGGGGGTGACACTCACGGCCGCTTGTGTGTACAATCAGGCCTACCACGGGGGTGAGAAGGTCGAGTATCGCAACTTGCTCGGGATCGACCTGATCATCTTTCCTCAGGCACTCGCCGCATTCGAAATCGCCAAACTGATCGAGAACCACGCCGCTGTGATGGTCGAGACGTTCGCGCAGGGGCGTGTCCAAATACGTGAGGTGGTTGTCAGGCACGACTCGGCCGCCGCGCCCGGCTCAGATGACTACGCCCGCGATGATGCTGGCACAGACGCTCGAGAGCCGGCACAAAGAGGCCAAGCTGATCGAGGAGGACCGTCGGCGCTGCGACGAACTGTTGCAGATCGCCACGCGGAACAACACTGGGCCGGGTCTGGCTGCAGTCGGTCCGGTACAGAATTTCTCCACCATCCCGGAGGCCGGGAAGTGGCTGCCGTTGCTGTGTATGGTTATGGGCTGGCTCGAACTGTTCGCCATCCTGGTGCTGTTCGTGCCGTCGTTCTGGAGAGGACGCTGACGTGGAGTTGTTCGGGGAGGATCTTGTGTTCAGGAAGGACGGTGACAACCTCGAGATCGTGGTGTCCGGAAAGTCCTACAAGGTGGATCGGGTGGTCCGTGCATTCCCCCAAACCCAATCCGAAGAATATATAAGCTTTCTCGACAGGTTCGGGCACGAGGTGGGACTCCTGGAGAGTACCGATGGGATGGATAAGGACTCAAAGACCGCGCTACTAGATCATCTCAAGCAGGTCTACTTCGTGCCGACAATCGAGGAGATCCTGTCGGTCGAGACGACCGGGACGACCAGCAAGTGGACAGTGGTGACCGACGATGGGGAGCGTGTGTTCCAAGTCCTTGGTCGGGAGTCGCTCGACGGGGGAAAACCACCCTTGATCCGCGTAACGGACGCCGATGGTCGGCGATACCAGATCTCCAACTACTGGAAACTGGACAAGGAAAGCCGGGCCACCATCCTGGAGTTGCTCCCCGACAAGATCCTGAAGTGGAGGCTAGTTGCCCGCTGATCCAGCGGCATGGTTGTTCGGATGCGTTGACACGCGGACGGAGATTCGATTCGCGATCGCTGTCTGCATGACGGTCACCCTCGTCGCCGAGGGGACGATCGGGTATGCGCTGATCGAGGGCTGGTCGCTTAACGACAGCCTGTATATGACGGTCATTACCATCACGACCGTTGGATACGGGGAAGCCCAGCAGTTGTCTGAAAGCGTTCGTGTTTTCACCATCGTTCTGCTTCTGTGCAGCATCGCGACTGCCGGCTACTCGGCGTCGACGGTGATCAGTTTTATTTTCGAGGGGCAGATTTTCCAACTGATGCGAGATCGTCGGATGAACCGATCCATCGCCAACCTGTCTGACCACTATATCATCTGCGGGTGCGGCGTTGTGGGGAAGGAGGTCGCCCTCAAGTTCCTGGCCGCCGGTGTACCGTTCGTGATCATCGAGCAGGACCCGGAAATCTCTGAACTCGGGCGCGACGAGTCGATCCTGTTCGTGGAGGGTGATGCAGAGGAAGAGGAGACGTTGACGGAGGCGGCGATCGAGCGAGCGACAGGACTCGTGTTGACCCTTCGTCAGGACGAAAGCAACGTCTTTGTCGTCATGACGGCGCGACAGATGTGCTCAGACCTGACTGTCGTCGCCCGGGCAGCTTAAGGGAAGTCCACGGGAAAGCTGATCCGGGCAGGCGCTGACCGAGTGATATCGCCATACCAGATTGCCGGGTGCCAGATCGTCTCCGTCATCTAGGGGCCGACGGTGATGAAGTTCCTCGAAGTTGTGGTCTAGGGCGGGGACGTGACCATTTGCGTCTCGAGGAGGTCGCCCTTCGTCCGGGTAGTGGCCTGGTCGGAAAGGCGCTCCGAGATTCGGGGATTCGGCAGCAACAGGTGCGATAATCTTCGGTATTCACGACCAGACCGGACAATCACGCGTTGATCGCGCCTCGGATGCCCAGATATCTGACGTGGTGATCGAGGAGGGCGACATCCTGATCGCATTGGGGAACGAGGATCAGCTCAACACCCTGAGGGACCACGTGGAGGGCGTCTGATCGACCGGATCCGACCGTGGATGCCGATCGGTTCGGTCTGCCTGATCGAAGCCGGATGTGTCGGCACGTTCCTGCTGGGGGACCTAGGCCTGAATGTGCCGCTTTTCTTTTTGACATTCAGCGCCGCCTTTGGCGGATATGTACTGGCTATCGGCGTGTTCGATCGGTGGTCGACCCGGACGATCATCGGTGCCGGATGTCTCTTCCGGGCGACCCTTCTGCTTACCGAGCCCACCCTGTCAGATGACATTTATCGTTACCTTTGGGACGGGACGGTATCGCTGGCCGGCATCAACCCCTACCTGCTGCCGCCATCTTCACCCGACCTTTCCGGTCTGGCTCCTGAGCTGCTGTCGCGCGTCAATCACTCTCACCTTCCGACGATCTATCCGCCGCTCGCGCAGGCTTTCTTCGCCGTGTCCGTGTGGGTGTCGCCTGAAACCTGGACCATCAGGTTGGGGCTCTGTGTGGCGGAACTGGTGACAGTCGCCTTCCTCATCGGTATTGCTCGATCCTACGACCTGTCACCCACGGTGGCCATCGTCTACTTCTGGAATCCACTCGTGCTCGTCGAGGGGGCGGGGCAGGGACACATCGATGTGCTCTCCGTCAGCCTGCTCGTTGTGGCGCTGCTGTATGCGCGGGGCCACGGGTATGGGCGAGCCGCCGTCGCCTTTGCCCTGAGCGGCCTGACCAAGCTGCTGCCAATGGTGCTGCTTCCCGCATTCTGGCGATGGGCGGCCGTCGCTGAGGCGGACGGGAGGAACGTGCTGGTTGCTGCATTCACGACGCGTGCCGTGCTCGTGCCTGTGGTGGGGCTGGGTGTTTTTGTTCTGGGGTATGTGCCGTATATGGACGTGGGCTGGCAGGTACTGGGATCCCTGTCAACGTATGCGTCGACGTGGTCTTTCAACGGGGCGGCATACGACATTCTTACGAGGGCAGGCCTGGACGAGGTCCTGACCCGGATGGTGCTGGCCTGTGTGTTCGGGCTGGCAGTGGTGGTGGTGTCCATCCGGAAGATCCCGCCGATTCAGGGTGCCTATGTCGTGATCGGGACGTTCCTCGTTGTAACACCGACACTCCATCCCTGGTATGTCGTGTGGATCGTCCCGTTCCTGTGCTTCTACGGGAACGTCGGTTGGATCGCCGGGAGTGGACTGGTCGTCGCAAGTTACGAAGTGCTGGTCGACTACAGGGGGGCGGACATCTGGGAGCCGACTGCCTGGGTCAAGTACGGCATCCTTCTGGCTGCCCTTGGGATCTGGTGGGGATCTCAGTGGATGTCAAAAAGAAAGGGAGCGTCTCTCGACGTTCCCCATTCTTGAATCTCTTTTCTTCTAGTCTGCGGACGCTGCCTCCTGCTTTGAGGACGCTGCGTGTCCGTTCGCTCTCTGCGACACGTCCTGGGTAGCCGTACCTTTGTCCCGCGCCTTGACCAGGTTGCCGGGTCCGAGGACAAAGTGACGGTGGTCCTCCCGCGTCTCGTGGACATCGATATCCAGTTCGTGCTTGAGCGCACGAATCCCTCGCTCGAAGTAGTCCCATACCCGATACAGCACGACCCATGACAGGAAGAGTTCGAGCCCAGTTGCTGTCGACGTCATGGCCGTCAGCGTGGACTTGAGGTATCCGAAGATCCCTACCCAGAGCGACGTGAGAAGGAGGACTCTGAGTCCGAATATCACGTTCCGCTTCTGATACTGCAGGTCTGCGTTCCAATATCGCTTGATCTGCTGGTTGCGGACCTTCTCGAACTGGAGGACACGCTGGTAGGCGGCCTCGGTAAAGGTCTCGTCCGGGTTCGTGCTCCATTCCGAGATCCATCGCTAGAACCGGTAGAGCTGATACTCGAACTCCACGTCCTCGATGATGTCGGGCACGAGGAACGACTTTTTGCCGAAGCTCTTGTGGATGTCCGGGATATACTTGCAGTTGAAGGCCGCTCGTCGGATCGTTTTCTCGCCCGACCGCAGGTGCGGGTCCTTGTTGAGCGCGATGAACGGCTGCTTGATGTTGTAATCGCCGTTCTGCGTGTTGGACATGGCGAAGGACATCGTGTAGCCAGTGTCTCGTCCATCGCCTCGAAGGAAATGTCATCCGCTTCCGATGCAACGACGACAAAGGGGGACAGGATGGCCGCGGCGAGACCGATGTCCTCCAAGGCCGAGGCATAGTCGACGACAATATAGTCGTATCGGTTCGGAGACTTCAGGCTGGCGAGCAACTGTGAGAATCGCTCTACCACGTAACTCAGGTTGTGGCTCCGATACTCCTGGAGGAACAGGCTGTTGTTGTTGTTCGACTGCTGCTCATTTCGAGTGCGACTATGCCTGTCAAGGTCAAAAGCCCCAATCAAGGGTAGGCGCTCAGGTCCAGTAGAAGGTAAGGACAGATCTCACGAGACAAATAGCCCGGAAGGAGGCAAGTGACTGTATATTATAAGTTTAGCATCCTTGACTCTCCTTGGGGGGTTTTATACATTAAAATGTTGTTCAGGAGACCCTTACGCGGAGCAACTATGCCTACATATGAGTATCAGTGCCAGAATTGCGACCACCTGTTCGAGGAATTCCAATCGATCACGGCCAAGCCTTTGAAGAAGTGCCCTGAGTGCAAGAAAATGAAACTCCAGAGGCTGATCGGTGGTGGGGCGGGCCTGATCTTCAAGGGATCTGGCTTCTACATCACGGACTACCGTAGCGATAGCTACAAGGCGGCAGCAAAGAAGGACTCGGGATCCGGGTCGGGTGGTGGGGAGAAGTCAGGGGGCGGAGACAAGAAGTCAGGGAGCGGAGACAAGAAGTCTGGGGGCGGAGACAAAAATTCGAGCAGCAAGAAGACCACGTCGAAGTCGGACTGACGGGCAAAAAATAAGCAGAACTGATTGCGAGAACCACAAAAGCGTTAAGGAGTTAATCGTAAGATGCCAAGCGTAGTCTCAGGGAGTGGTGTAGTGAAGGGCACACATTCGATCCTTAAATATGTCTGGTTTCTCTCAGCCCTGATGCTGGTCACCGTCGGCTGTAACACAGAGTCGGCTGACGACCTGTTCACGAATGGCGAGTACGCGACGCACGACGTCGAAACCTACGATGAGGCCGTCGGTCATCTGACCAAGTTTCTTGATCTGTTCCCGGATGACCCGCGGGCCGATGTTGCATTGCAGGCGATTGCCCGTGTATACCAGGCTCAGGGGAAAAGTGACAAGGCGATCACGTCTTATGAAACGCTCATCTCGAGATTCCCTGACAGTCGATATGCTGACCAGGCACAGTTTATGGTCGGCTACATACACGACCTGAATGGCAAGAAGGACGCAGCAATCAAGTCGTATGAGGCATTGATCGCCCGGTTCCCGGAATCGAGTCTCGCCGACGACGCTCGCGTCTCGATCAAGAACATTGACAAGCCGTTGGAATCGTGGATCGGCACGCAGAAAAGCGATCAGTAGTCTGGGGAGGGGAAGGACAACGTGACGATAGCAACCGACGTTCAAGCGATCAATGAACGTGTGATCTCCGAGGGCGCCTTTGTGGACCGGCTGCTCACCGAAGTCTCCAAGGTGATCGTCGGGCAACAGGTCATGGTCGACAGGCTTCTGATCGGCCTGCTTTGCGGTGGACACGTATTGCTGGAGGGCGTGCCGGGTCTGGCCAAGACCCTGACGATCAGCACGCTGGCCGGGACGATGTCCTGCACGTTTAACCGAATCCAGTTTACTCCGGATCTACTGCCTGCTGACCTGATCGGCACGATGGTCTACAACCAGGGGAGCGGCGATTTTGTCGTTCAGAAGGGCCCGATTTTCGCCCAACTGATTCTGGCGGATGAGGTCAACCGAGCCCCGGCGAAAGTCCAGAGCGCGATGCTCGAGGCCATGCAGGAGCGTCAGGTCACGATCGGCACTGAGACCTTTCCGATGGCGGATCCCTTCCTGGTGCTCGCCACGCAGAACCCGATCGAGCAGGAGGGGACATACCCGCTTCCCGAGGCGCAGGTCGACCGGTTCATGCTAAAGGTGCGGGTCGGGTATCCAACTCGAGACGAGGAACGGACGATTATCGAGCGCATGGGATCCGGCCAGGAACCTAATCCGACGCAGGTCATCCGCCCTGAAGATGTGATTCGTGCTCGGACCGTCGTCGACGATGTTTATGTGGACGACAAGGTCAAGGACTACATCGTCAATATCATCCAAGCGACCCGTTATCCGTCGAGTGTCGGGCTCGCCGACCTGGACCAACTGATAGAGTTCGGATGCTCACCACGCGGGTCCATCGCGTTGCTCAAGGCCAGCAAAGCACACGCGTTCCTTCGGCGCCGTGGCTATGTGACGCCGGAAGACATTAAGGCGGTGGGAATGGATGTGCTCAGACATCGCGTGGTGCTGACCTACGAGGCAGAGGCGGAGGAGATGACACCGGAGGATGTTGTACAGCGCGTGCTCGATCACGTCGAGGTGCCCTGACTCCGTGATTCCCGCCGAGATCCTCAAGAAGGTCAAACGGGTCGAGCTCCGTACCCGGAAGCTTGTGAACACGGTGTTCTCCGGAGAGTATCACTCGGTTTTCAAAGGCCAGGGGATGGCGTTCTCGGAGGTGCGGGGCTACCAGCCCGGGGATGAGATCCGGACGATCGATTGGAACGTGACCGCCCGGATGGGGGAACCCTTCGTCAAGGTTTTCGACGAAGAACGAGAACTCTCGGTGATCCTCATTGTCGATGCGAGCGGGTCCGGGGACTTCGGAACCGTCGACCAGATGAAGGGCGAGATCGCCGTCGAGATTTGCGCGCTTCTGGCATTCTCGGCCATTCAGAACAATGACCGCGTCGGGCTAATTATCTTTACCGACGAGGTGGAGAGGTATGTTCCGCCCAAGAAGGGCAAGAAGCACGTTCTGCGAGTGATTCGTGAATTGCTGTATTTCCAGCCCGAACATCGTCGCACCGACGTGGCGGAGGCCTTGGACTATCTGAATTGCCTAAACCTGCGGCGCAGTGTCGTGTTCATGGTTTCGGACTTCCGGTCAGGCGATTTCGAGTCGGCCCTCAGGGCTGCGAAGCGGAAGCACGATGTGATCGGGATCTCGGTTCACGATCCACGTGAAGAGGCCCTTCCGAACGTGGGGATCGTCGAGCTGGAGGATGCGGAGACCGGTGAGGAGATCCTGCTCGATACGTCGGACGCCGAGACCCGGGCTCTTTTCGAACGCCAGTATCAGGACCGGGCGGCGGCTCGTGTCGAGTTGTTCCGATCGCTCGGGGTCGACACCATCGATGTGACAACGGCGGAGCCCTACGTGGACCCGCTCATGCGGTTCTTCAAGGCTCGCGCACTAAAGATTCGGGCATAGCTGAGGCAAGCATGATCGAAGTCGAAAACCTAACGAAACGTTACGGGTCCCTGACGGCCGTGCGAGACATCTCGTTCACGGTCGAGAAGGGTGAGATTGTCGGGTTCCTCGGGCCAAATGGAGCAGGGAAGACGACGACGATGCGTGTCCTGACGTGTTTCCTGTCTGCGACCGAAGGGTCCGCCCGTGTCGCCGGGTTCGACATCTTCGATGAACCTCACGAGGTCAAGAAACGGATCGGCTACCTGCCGGAGGCTCCCCCGATATACCGAGATATGCGTGTGCGGACCTACCTGGAGTTCGTCGCGAACATCAAAGGGGTTCCGCGAAGCGGTCGCGCGAAGCGGACGGACGAGGTGATGGAGCGGACTGGACTGACGGAGCGGGCGCGGCAAGAGATCAGCCAGCTGTCCAAAGGGTATCGTCAGCGCGTCGGGCTCGCTCAGGCGTTTATCCACGATCCCGAAGTGATCATCCTTGATGAGCCGACCTCCGGCCTTGATCCGAATCAGACGCGCGAAGTACGGGCGCTGATCGAGGAGCTGGCTGAAGATCGAACGGTTATCCTCAGTACCCATATCCTTCCGGAAGTGTCCGTGACCTGCAGTCGGGTCATCATCATCAACAACGGTGAAATCTCTGCCATCGACTCACCGGCGAACCTGTCCCGCAAGATGAAGGGAAACGAGCGTATCTATGTGGAGGTCACGGGGAGTGTCTCTGAGGCGGCTGCGGCCCTGGAGACCGTACCCGGCGTGTTGAATGTCGAGGCTTCAACGGATGGGGTGGATGGCTTCCTGGTGGACGCGCAGATCGAGGAGGATGTGCGCCCGCAGATTGCGTCGGCCCTGGTCGGAAAGGGACTAGGCGTCTTGGAAATGAGACGAATGGAGATGTCACTGGAGGATATCTTCGTGGAGCTTACGACAGAAGAAGGCGAGGGGAGCGTGCGTAACTTCGCGGCGATCTACTTGAAAGAGATGCGATCCTATTTCGGGTCGCCCATCGCCTACGTGATGGCGGCGGTCTTCCTGTTCTTTACCGGCTACATCTTCCAGAACCTCGTGTTCGAGTTCCACCAGATGAGTCGCTATTTCTCACAGGATGTCATGGCCGGAAAACGAGGAGGCGTAAACACGAACGACGTGATCATTGCGGACTTCTACAGCCTCCAGTTCTTTGTCTGGTTGATCGTGACCCCAATGCTGACAATGCGTCTCTATGCAGAGGAACAGCGACAAGGGACGTTCGAATTGCTGATGACTTCTCCCGTGACGGTGTTTCAGGTCCTGATGGGCAAGTTCGCAGCCTGCTTCAGCCTGTATGCGATCATTGAAATCGGTGCGCTCAGCCTACTCGGCGTACTGTCGATGTATGCTACGGTCGAATGGGGGCCCGTCCTGTCGGCACAACTGGCCGTCCTGCTGCTCGGCGCGACGTTCATCAGTGTGGGGATCTTCGCCTCATCGGTAACCGAGAATCAGATCGTCGCGGTGGTGGTATCCTTCTTCATCCTCCTGTTCTTGTGGTTCATCGACTGGTCCTCTCGGTTTGTCGACACGCTATGGGCCGGCATCCTCCGGTATCTGTCAATCCTTGCCCATATGGAAGATATGAACCGCGGTGTGATCGACACGGTCGATATCGCGTTCTTCTTTAGCCTGACCGCGTTCTTCCTGTTCCTCACCCACACCTTGATCGAATCCAGAAGGTGGAGGGTGTAAGGTGGCGAACCAGGTACGAAGACGCGCGATTAAATACGGCTCCAATGCCCTGACATCGATTCTGATAGTTCTGGGATTGATCACGGGCATCAACTTGCTCGGGATCTTCTACCAGGTCAGGTTCGACACGACTGAGGGCGGAATTTACAGCCTGTCGGATCAGACGCTGACCCTTCTCAGCGGTTTGGAATCGGATGTCAGCGTGATCTCATTCTTCCGTGAGCAGGAGCGCAAGGCGGTTGAACCGCTTCTGCGCCAATATGCCTACCATAGCGCTCGATTCAGTTACCGGGTGATCGACCCCGATCGTGAACCCGTCGAAGCAAGACGGTTTAAAATCAACTCCTATGGCATGTCGGTTGTGATCTCCGGTGATCGTGAGGAGCGGATCGCTACGACCGAAGAGAAGGACCTGACGAACGCGATCGCCAAGGCGGTGCAGCAGGAGAAGAAGGTGATCTACTTCCTGACCGGGCACGGCGAATCTTCGGTAGGAAGCACGGGGCGCACGGGCTACAGCCGAATCAGGAACCTGCTGCTTGAGGCCAACTACGACGTCCGGGATTCCCTGGTGCTGGTGACCGAGAAGGTCCCTGAGGACTGTGACCTTCTCGTGGTCCCCGGGCCCAAGACCAGGCTGTATCCGACCGAGGTCAATGCGATCCGGTCACACTTCGAAGGAGGGCAGTTCGCGGGGATCTTTCTGATGGATCCAGGGTACCGAACGGGACTCGAGCCAATGCTTGAATCCTGGTCTGTGGTGCTTAACGGCGATCTCGTGATCGAGCAAAGCGCTGTAGGAAAGACACTGGGGATGGATTACTCCATGCCGGCTGTGGCAACCTACGCCGTACACCCAGTGACCGAGAAGCACGAAGGGCTGATGACGGTGTTTCAGTTCGCCCAGTCCCTCGGACGGCGGGGCACCGTACCCAACGTGAAGCACACGAAACTGGCCATGACAACCTCGTCCAGCTGGGGTGAAACAGATCTCTCGATTCTCTGGAAGCCGGGGAAGCCGGAGTATGATCCGGCCACGGATACCACGGGCCCGCTTACGCTTGCCGTCGCGCTCGAGGGGGAACTCAACACCCGGCTTCGTGAGAAGACGGATCACTCCAACCGGAACGCCCGCATCGTCATCTTTGGCGATTCCGATTTCGCGAACAACCAGCTCCTCAGCATGCAAGGGAACGCAGATCTGTTCCTGAACGCCGTCAGTTGGGCACTCGATGAAGGTGCACGGATTTCGATCCGGCCAAAGGAACGTGGCTACCGTCCGATCACGTTGTCCGTCGACGAAGGTCAGTGGATTAAACTGCTGTCATTGGTGTTCATCCCTGGAATACCTGTCATTTTGGGTCTCCTGGTCTGGTATCGCCGTCGCTAATTGAAAGGTCTCGAGGACGAGATGAGCTTCAAGACGACCGGAATCCTTGCCCTGCTGCTCGTGCTGCTTGCGGGTTACATCTATATCTACGAGATCAAGGGGTACGAAGAGCAGGCGAAGGCCCAGGAGGAGGCGCGAAAAGTAGCGACCGTCACAAAAGGAACCGTTGGCAGGCTCAGGCTCGATAAGCCGGGGGTGTCGATCTCGGCGGTCAGAGACTCTTTAGAGTGGCGCATTCAGACACCGATCGAAACGCTCGGCGACTACGAGATGTTCGAAGAATTGCTGGTGTCGGCCGGGACGCTCGAGAAGGCAGGTGTCGCCGCAGACTCTTCGCAGGTCAGCCTGCCTGATTTCAGCCTGGCCGATTACGGGTTGGCAAGCCCGGCGATCCGGATCTCGTTCGAAGACGCAGAAGGCGGTCCCCAGGAGGTGGCGATCGGCGACCGCAGTCCCACCGGTGTCTACTTCTACGTGAAGATCGCAAGGGACGACCTGATCTACCTGGCTGAGAGTCGCTACTACTTCCAATTCGACCTGACCCTCGATGAGCTACGGGACAAGCGCTATGTCCGATTCGATCCCGACCGTGTCGTCGGGATTGAACTGCTGCACGGCGAGCAGCGGATCGACGTCAAACGGGAAGATCTCAGGTGGTTGATGGTCCATCCATTCGATGACCTGGGTGATGACGTTGGAATTGGCACCTTCCTTACCGACTTGAGAGACGCTCGGATCTCTTCGTTTGCCTTGCTGGACGATGAAGATCCAAACGGGTTGGAGGATCCGTGGTTCCAGATCGTCATCGATGAGGGGAAAGATGGCGAGAAGAACGGCGTCGTGTTCGGTAACAAGACGGGGCCGCGAGCCTACCGTAGATATCAAGCGAAGGCCCACGGAAATCCCTATATCTTCGAAGCTGACTCTTCATTCGTGCATCATCTGCTGGAATTAGGCAACAGCTTCAGAACGCGTGATGTTTTCGCGTTCAATCGGCACGCGGCTGACCAGGTTGAGTTCGTCTACCCTGATTCGACACTGTCTTTCGCGCGACAGGGCTTTGAGTCCTGGTCGGTCGAGAGCCACCCCAACCACCAGATCCCCGGGAGGCGCATCGAGGACTTCCTGGATGAACTGAACGGACTTCGGGCGACCTCCTACGTCTCGGAGGGTATGCACGAGCAGGGGCGCTCGGTGTTCGAGTCCCAGGGGATTCGCATCCGAGTTCTGGAGAAGGGCGCTTTGCTCCGTGAAGTCGTCGTGGGTGCGTTGGACAAGCACCTTTTCGCCGCAACAAACGATCGAGAGCAGATCGTGCAGATCGATCCTTACTTCCTTGGCAAGATCCGCGATGTCCGCATCCATCCCAAACTGGGCGCCGAACAAGGCTGATCGACCACACGGTGTGACTGGTCGACTCCCGCAGTACTTCGCCGCGTTTATCCTTTCGGTGGCCTTCGCTTCGGCAACGACTGGCGAGAACTATTCCTTCCGCGCCACCGTCGACAGAGACTCACTGACGGTCGGCGATCCTGTCCATCTGACCCTGACGCTTGATTACCCCGAAGGGACTGCACCCGAATTCATCCCCGACTTGGAGCTGCCGGACGCACTTCGCACGCTCGCAGCGCCGGATGCGGTCGACCGGGCGAAAAATGAAGGGATGCGTCGGCGGGTACAGACGATTCGGCTGGCCGCTTTCCGTCCGGGCGAGGTGTCGATCGATCGCCTCGCTGTTTGTGTCGTTCGATCACCCGGCGATACGGTCAGGCTGTCTGACAGCCCGATCTCGCTCCTCGTCCTGAGTGTGAGACCCGACAGCCTGACTGACATCCTGGATGTGAAGGGACCCGTTAGTATAAACCCTGAGATACCGATCTGGGTCTGGGTCAGTCTTGGGCTGCTCGCCGTTGCGATTGTCCTCCTGGTATTGTGGCTACGACGAAATCGTTATAGCCCGGGGGAACCGGAACCGGTCGTGATGGTGGTTGACTGGTTTGCCGAGATCCGGAAACTGAGGGAGTCGGACCTGGTCGACTCCGGGGCCTACGACGCCTACTACACAAGGCTGTCCGAAGGGGTCCGCCGGTTCGTCGAGCAGCGGACGGGCGTGGAGGCTATGGAACGCGCCACATTCGAGATTCGGGGAGATCTGCAGTCGGCGGGGATGGCCGATACGAGGATACTGGAAGTCGAGGCGTTCCTTAACGAGGCGGATCTGGTAAAGTTCGCAAAGTTCCAGCCCGGTGCCACACGAGCCAGACAGGACGCGGATCGTGTCCTGACCTTGATGACGCAGATCGACGGAGAACACCCGCGTCCGGAAGGCGCGTTGGAATCGGCGAGCGTGTCGTGATCAGATTCGTAAACCCCGAAGTTCTTCTCGCCCTCCTAGTCATACCGCTGCTCGTGTACGGCTACGTCAAGCGGCAGCGGATGCGTGGGGGCAGCATTCGATTTTCGGACCTGAGCGCCGCCCGTCTTATCGTGCCTTCACTGATGCTTCGGTTGAGACACGCCCTTCTGGTGCTTCGATGTCTGGCGATCTTCTGTCTGGTAGTCGGTCTAGCGCGGCCGCAATCGGGCCGGGAGGGTCGGGAGGTCCTGAGCCAAGGGATCGACATCATTATGGCGATCGATTGTTCCACGAGTATGGAGATCGAGGACCTGGGGGATGCTTCCCGGCTTGAGGTTTCGAAGCTGGTCGTGGCCGACTTTGCCGATGGGCGCGTGAACGATCGTCTGGGGTTGGTTGTCTTCGCAGGCGAGGCATATACCCAGTGTCCATTGACGCTGGACTACGGCGTGTTCCTGTCCTTCCTGAAGGATGTGCGTCCTGCAGAAGAAGACTGGGACGGGACCGCGATTGGGACGGCGATCGCGACCGCCGTCAACCGACTGCGTGACTCCTCAGCCCAAAGCAAGGTGGTCATCCTGCTGACGGACGGACTCAACAACCGGGGCGAGATCGATCCTCTAACCGCCGCAAAGGCCGCGGAGGCCGTTGGCATCCGGATCTACACGATCGGAGCCGGGTCGGACGGGGAGGCGTTGCGTCGTGTTGATGGTGGGTTGTTCGGTCCCCGACAAGTGCGGGTCAAGGTGGAGATCGACGAAGAGACGCTGGTCGCCGTGGCCGAGTCGACGGGAGGACTATACTTCAGGGCAACGAGCGCGGAGAAGCTGGAGGCGATCTACGCCGAGATCGGCGAGATGGAGAAGACCGAGATCAAGACCAGGGAGTATGTGAACTACCGCGAGCTGTTCTCGATGTTCGTCTGGTCGGGTGTCTTCCTGTTGGGCCTGGAAACGGTCCTGGCCAACACGCGATTCCGGAGGATCCCTTGATGCGGTTTGGTGATCCCGGCGCGTTCTGGTTTCTCCTGGCTCTGCCCGCGCTGGCTGCCATATATGTCTGGTCTTTCAGGAAACGCAAGCAGGCGTTGGCCGGGTTTGGTGCCGGCCACCTGATGGAGAAGTTAACTGCGGCGACCAGCAGCACGCGACAGATCATCAAGGCTGTGCTCCTTCTGTTCGCCTTCTTCTTCCTGGTGCTTGCCCTGGTCCAACCACGGTTCGGGACGCGTCTCGAGATGGTTTCCCGACGCGGGGTCGATGTCATGGTCGCACTCGACACGTCCTTGAGCATGATGGCCACGGACGTGCCCCCGAACAGGTTGCTTCGGGCACGTCTGGAAATCGAGTCACTGATCGATCGTCTGGAAGGTGATCGTGTCGGGCTGGTTGCTTTCTCTGGTCAGAGCTTCGTACTGTGTCCCTTGACGCTCGACTATGGCGCAGCCAAACTGTTTCTTGATTCGATCGATACGGGACTGATCCCGACCCAGGGAACGGCGATCGCGCAGGCTGTTCGTACGGCCACAGATGCGTTTGGGGGTGAGGAGCAGAAATACAAGGCTCTGGTGTTGATCACCGACGGTGAGGATCACGTGGGTGAAGCGATCGAAGCGGCTGAGGCGGCCGCCGAGGCCGGCGTAAGGATCTTTGCGGTGGGGATCGGGACTCCGGACGGGGAACTGATTCCAGTCAAGCGCGATGGCAGAACGGAATTCCTGAAGGATCGAGATGGGAATATCGTGAAGACTCGTCTGGATGAAGCGACGCTCGTAGAGATGGCAAAAATTACAGAGGGTGGATACGTTCGAAGCCAGCGAGGTCGTATCGGACTTGATGAAGTTTACGCACAGATTTCATCGATGGAGAAGCGGGAGCTCGGCTCTCGCAAACTGTCCCAGTACAAACACCGCTACCAGTGGCCATTGGGAATTGCTGTTGTGCTGATCATTCTGGAGACCCTGCTGTCAGACCGCCGTCGCGTGTCGGAACAATGGAGAGGCCGGTTTGCGTAAGATCGACCACATCCCGGTGGTAGCCGTTCTGTGGACGGTACTGTGTGCGTTCTCTTTCCTCGATGATGTCGCAAGGAAGGTAGAGCAGGGGAACGAGCACTTCGACCGCGCAGAATTTCAAGAGGCGCTGAAGGCTTATCAAGAGGCTCAGACCGATCGTCCGGACGCCCCCGAGCTTCATTTTAATCTGGGCGATGCACTCTACAAGACCGGGGCAGTTGTCGAGGCGATGTCGGCTTTCGAGCAGGCCGCAAAGACAGGCGACAAAAACATGGCGGCGAAGGCGTATTACAACGTGGGGAACTCCCTCTACCGTCAGCAGGCCTTCGACAAGGCTGTCGGTGCGTATGAGAAGTCGCTCGAACTGAATCCTGACGACCGTGACGCAAAGGTCAACTTGGAGATGACGCTCGAAAAGCTGGAGGAGCAACAACAACAGGATCAGAACCAGGATCAGCAGGACCAGAACAAGGATCAAGATCAGGAAGACGACGAGCAGCAGAATCAGGACCAAGCGGATGATGAAGAGAATCAGGATAGTCAGAATCAGCAGCAGCAAAACGAGAACGACGAACAGGATCAGAGTGAGCAGCAGAATCCGAATGACCAGCCCGAACAGGGGCAGGACGAGCAGCAACAACAGCCGCAGGAGCCGGGCGAGTTGAGCCCTGAGGAGGCACAGCGGCTGCTCGACGCGATGAAGGATCGCGAATCCGAGTCGCAGAAGCGGCGTCGTGTACGGTTGCAAGGGAAGCGATATAGAGGGAACCCGTGGTAAGCCTGCGTATTCTTGTCGGGGTGGTGTGTCTGAGTCTCGTGAGCGTGCCTGTTCAAGCGATGACCGTCCAACTGTCTGCCGACCGTACCCGGGTGGGGGTCGGCGAGGTCTTCTCTTTGACGGTCGCCATGTCGATCGAGGAGGTTGCAGTGCCGACGCCCGACCTCACACTTCCGGATGCGTTCGACCTCATCGGGTCAAGGTCGTCCACGTCGACCTCGATCTCGATCGTACAAGGTGCCGTAAGCCAGACAAAGACGGTAAACGTGGTGAACTCCGTTCGGGCCAAGGAAGAAGGAACCTTCACGATCGGTCCAGCAAGTGTGGTCTCTAACGGGCAGACCATCCGGTCGCAAGCGATTCAGGTGGAAGTCGTAAAGGGTGCTGCCGCTCCTCGTGCATCGTCGCCCCTGTCCGGGCAGGATGCGGTCACGGCTGACCAGCTCCAGGAGATTGAGGAGAACCTATTCATCGAGGTGAGCGCGGACAGGGAGTCCGTCTATATCGGTGAGCAGATCGTGCTGACATATGATCTCTACTCCCGGTATCGCATCCAGAACCCGAGATTCGGTGTGGTACCCTCATACACCGGATTTTGGGCTGAGAAAATTTTCGATGCGAGCCGCCTGGAGCAGCGGTCGGAGGTCGTGAACGGCCGCTCATTCAACCGGTCGAGGCTCAAACAGGTCGCGTTGTTTCCAACCGTTCCGGGCAAGCAGAAGATTGAGCAGCTCGAATTCGTGTGTGACATCCCGCTCAGGTCTCGGCGACGCAGCCTGTTCGATGTGGACGATTTCTTCAGTTGGGATCCCTTCCGGTCCCGCCAGGTGACGATTCGGGCCACGGACATCGAGCTCGACATCAAACCGTTGCCTGGAAATGTGGCCGCATCGTTTTGTGGCGGGGTCGGCCGGTTCGACATCGAGGCTGTGACGTCTTCGGAGATGGCAACCCAGGGCGATCCTGTAACGGTGACGATCACAGTAAAAGGACGCGGGAACCTACACGGGGTGGGCGAACCGCGCAGGCCTGACACGCAATCCTTCAAGTTCTACGACCCGAAGAGCACGGTGGAGACACGGCTGAACGGCACGGTCCTTGAGGGTGAGAAGACGTTCGAATACGTGGTCATCCCCGTCGAGAGTGGGACTGTGGAGTTGCCCCCGTTCGAACTCGCTTATTTCGATCCTGATCGGAAGCGCTACGTCACCGCGAGATCTCAGCCGGTGCTCCTTTCGGTTGCTCCGGGCGAGCAGGTCGAGGAAGTATCCATGAGTGCTCCTTCTGGCCGGGCCGTCGAGCTGATGGCTCAGGATATTCGCCACATCAAGCCCGATGCACGGAGCCTGGAGCCCCAGGGGGCTTACCTATACCAATCGTCAACGATTTGGGGGCTCAACGCGCTTCCGCTCCTTGTCCTCGGGGTTGCCATCGCCTGGAGGCAGCGGCAGGAGCGGCTTGACGTCGACGTTGCCTACGCACGTAAACGCCGTTCACGTGGTGAGGCCCGCAAGCGGTTGGACCAGGCGCGGGAGGCCAAGTCTGGAGGGTCAGCTGAATTCCACTCGGAAATACGTCAGGCTATTGCCGGATTCCTGTCGGATCGCCTGAATCTGGAGAGCGGTGAGCTGACAGAAGGGGATGCGCGTCGACACCTGGCTGAGCGAGGAGCTGCCGCCGAAATGGTCGACGAGGTGGCGGCTATCTTGCAGGTCTGCGACTTTGCGAGGTTCGCGCCCGGCGAGAACAGCCAGTCGGACAGAGAGGCACTTCTTGTCCGAGCAGAAACGGCGATCGAGGGGTTGGAGGGATCCCTGTGAGACGGTGGATGATCCTGACTGCCCTTATCCTGCTTGGGATGATCTCCTCGACAGGGGCCGCGACCTCGGCATACAACGAGGGTAACCGGCTGTATCGCCAGGGCGACTACGCAGGCGCGATCCGACAGTATCAGGGCGCGATCTCGTCCGGCCTAGAGCACGCGGATCTATACTACAACCTAGGGAACGCACATTTCAAGGCCGGGGAGATTGGACTTGCCGCGCTCAGCTACGAGCGCGCCCGCCGGCTTTCGCCATCCGACCCGGATATTCTAGAGAATATCGCGTTTGTCGACGCAACCAAAGTCGATCGTTTTGACGTGGATTCCCCGAATGCGGTCACACGATTCCTCATCGGGATCTACCAGGCGTTTTCACCTGATCTCTTGATGGTTTTTCTCTCGCTCAGCTTCGCAGGGCTTTGTTTCGCCGTGGGGGCATGGTTCTTTTCCGGGCGACGGACAGTTTGGTTTCTGGTCGGTGGGCTGTGTCTGGTTGCGTGTCTGGCGTGGGGGGGACTGTTGACCGCCAAATCAGACGAGCTATCGACACGAGAAGGGATTGTCCTGATCGATAAGGTTCAAGGCCGCAGTGGTCCTGGGGGCGAGTACCTCCAGGTATTCACGCTACACGAGGCCACAAAGGTCTCCGTGGAGCGCGCCGAGGGGCGCTGGACCCTGGTTCGCCTGCCCAACGGAATTGGGGGATGGATTCCCACCGAGGTTCTTGGCATGATCTGACGCTTTGAGCTTCCCACGAAGATTCTCCTCGTCTATATTCGCCGTGTGCACCACACCCGCTCAATCGACCACTGAACGTATGACACCCAACGCCTGGTTCCAATGCTTCAGAGGCTGTGAAGGTCGCTATCCTCTGACTCAAATCATCTACGAGTGCCCGAGCTGTGGCGGCCTGCTCGAGGTCCGTCACGATACCGACGCTCTCAAGACACGGTTAGGCAAGGAATGGCGGGGCCTCTTCGACGAACGCTTCATGCGGACGGACTGGCCGTACGGGAGCGCAGTGTGGGGTAAGAAGGAGCTGGTCTGCCCCGTCATCGAGGACGATAACGTCGTGTCGATGTGGGAGGGAGGATCCAACCTCTTCTGGGCCGAGCGGCTGGGACGTGAGATCGGCTGCGAGGACCTGTGGATCAAGCAGTGCGGGAACAGTCACACCGGGTCGTTCAAGGATCTTGGCATGACCGTTCTTGTCTCGATGGTCAATCAGATGCTCCACGAGGGACAGACTGTTCCAGCGGTGGCCTGCGCGTCTACCGGGGACACTTCTGCGGCGCTCGCAGCGTATGCGGCGGCGGCCGGGATCCAGTCGGTCGTCTTTCTGCCGAAGGACAAGGTGTCGACCGCTCAGCTCGTTCAGCCGGTCTCGAATGGGGCCCTGGTAATGAGTCTGGAAACAGATTTCGACGGATGCATGCGTCTGGTTCGCGAGATATGCCAGAAGGAGAACATATACCTGGCCAACTCGATGAACTCGCTCCGGGTCGAGGGACAGAAGACGGTGGCGATCGAGCTCGTTCAGCAGGATGACTGGAACGTGCCGGACTGGGTGGTGATTCCCGGTGGGAACCTTGGTAATTCGAGCGCCCTGGGGAAGGGCTTCCTCGAGATGAAGGAGCTGGGCATCATCGACAAGCTGCCCCGAATCGCAGTCGCTCAGGCAGCCAATGCGAATCCGTTGCATACGAGCTACCTGAACAACTTCGATACGTTCGAGCCGGTTCAAGCCAAGACCACTCTGGCAAGCGCCATCCAGATCGGGGATCCGGTTTCGAGAGAGAAGTCGATCGCCACCCTGAAGCAGTTTGGAGGCGTGGTCGAACAGGTTACGGAGCAGGAGTTGTCCGAGGCCTGCGCGCAGGCGGATCGCACGGGGCTTTTCTGCTGCCCTCATACTGGTGTCGCATTTGGGGGTCTCCTGAAGCTGCTGGAACGGGGGGAAGTGAAGCCGTTAGACAAGGTCGTGGTGATATCGACCGCACACGGCCTCAAGTTTACGGATTTCAAGGTGCGGTACCACCAGAACGAGCTCTCTGAGTTCGGCGTCGAGCCGACGAGGCCAAACCTTCCAGTGGAGCTTCCAGCCGAATATAATGTGGTGCGAGATGCTCTGTTCCGGAAACTCGATTCAGCGGCATAGTTGACACATCGGGGACGCGCCTATATATTCCGGGCGAGAGGATATGACTCCAAAGTGGTGATTTGCGGCATATTGCAGCCACTCTAAACAATGCGCTAAAAAGCCCTGTTCGACCTAGATTGCATCATTGCGACGCAATAATGACTCCCGGGTGCTTAAGGCATTCGGGAGTTTTCGTTTATAGGCAGGCTATGTCAGACGAAACGCGACTCGGGACACGTGCCGTCCACGGTGGAGAGCAGTATGTTGACGGGGTCAAGGGGCACTGGGGACACGCGCTAACGGTCCCCATCGCCCAAACCTCGACGTATGTATTCGAGGATACGCAGGCGGTCGACGACTTTGTCGCCGGTCGGTCCAACCGCCTCGACTACGGGAGATACGGCAACCCCACCCAGCACGTGGCTGAACAGAAGCTGGCTGACCTCGAGGGGGCAGAGTCAGCAATTCTGTTCTCATCCGGAATGGCCGCTGTGACCACAACCCTCTTGGCGATGATGCGGTCCGGTCAGCACGGTGTGATCATGGATGACTGTTACCGGAAGACGGCTCAGTTCTGCAAGATGGTGTTGAAGAAGTTCGATATCGAGACCACTTTCGTTCGTGCGGGAGATTACGAGCAGCTCGAAAGCGCGATACAGGAGAACACCCGGTTGGTCGTGTCTGAATCTCCTACGAATCCCCATCTTAACGTGGTTGACCTAGAGGCAACAGTCGCACTGGCCAAGAAACATCGACTAAAGGTCGTGATCGACAGTACGTTCGCTACACCCCTGAATCAGCGACCACTCGAATTCGGCGTCGACCTGGTGATCCATAGCGCGACCAAGTATCTGGGCGGCCACAACGACCTGATGGCGGGAGTGGTCCTGGGGGACGCGCCGCTGGTGTCGGCGATCCGGGACTATCGTGGGATCCTCGGCGGGGTTCTCGACCCGCACTGTGCTTATCTGTTGATTCGGGGCCTCAAGACCTTCCCCCTTAGGATGGCTCGGCAGAACGAATCGGCCTTACGGATGGCCCAGTATCTGGAGAATCATCCCAAGATCCGTCAGGTCTATTACCCGGGACTCCAATCGCATCCGCACCACGAGATCGCCCGTGCACAGATGACGGGATACGGTGGTGTCGTGAGCTTCGACCTGGCCACGGATCTGGACGGCACCATGCGGTTTCTGGATGGTCTCCGGGTACCGTGTATCGGGGCCAGTCTGGGGGGCGTCGAAAGCATCATTTCGCACCCGTCGACGATCTCCTACTACGAACTGGATCGAGAGGATCGGATCGCGATCGGCATCCTGGACGAACTCGTTCGTTACTCGGTCGGAGTTGAGGATGTCGAGGATTTGATTGCCGACCTAGATCACGCCCTCGGCGCCATCTAGTGAACGAGCAGCCGGAAAACTATGCGGCAACTCTGGTCGCGGGCCGGAAGTCGCTGTTTGAAGATCCCGACTGGATCAAGAAGGTGCTGGTTGGCGGACTGATC
>MDTE01043371.1_pt1 | contig 21547 bp, 11 predicted proteins | sample 811231 | NCBI WGS metagenome assembly MDTE01 (sample SAMN05326651, study PRJNA326480) | marine metagenome | isolation source: seawater | place: Indian Ocean: Red Sea | collected 2010
GCCGTCGCGCGGGCGTCGTCGTCGCGGCACACGCCCGTCAGCGGCGATTACTCGACGTTCGGGCACACCGCGGATGGGCGGGCCCGGCGCGAGGGCGGGGGCGAGGGCGGGGGCGGGGGCGGGGTTGGCGCGGCGGTATTGGAGGGGCCTCGCCAGTCAACGCCGGAGCGGCGGGGGGGCTCCGAGGGATCCGCGCCCCTCGGCGGGTTCGCGAGCGATTGGGGCGAAAAGCTCGCTGGCATGTCCGCCGGTCTCATCGAGCGATCGAGGATAGACAAGCTGGTTCGCTCGTACAAGGGCAGCGCCAGCGGGAAGGGGACGAAACCACAGCAGCAGCAGCAGCAGCAGCAGCAGCAGCAGCAGCAGGAGGAGGAGGAGGAGGAGGAGGAGCCGGCGAAGGTTGAGAGCAACGTCGTGCGCGCGCCCGTGGCGTCGCCGCCCGAGGTCGAGGTCGACGTCGAGGCGGACGCGGCGGAGGACGAGACCGACGAGGCGAAGGCCCCGGTCGACGCCGAGGAGCGGAAGAGGCGCGAGATGGCGGCGCGCACGATGGAACTTCAGAGAGCCGCGCTGGAACGCGAGAGGGTGGCGCGCGAGGACAGGGAAGCCGCCGCCGCCGCCGAAGCCGCCGCTCAGGAGCAGGCGGAGCAGGTGGAGCATTCGGAGGAAGCCGCGGTCGAGGAAGATATCGAGTCGGTCGAGGAGGAGGAGCCGCCGATGACTAGGTCCGAGGCTGAGTTTGAGGCGATGGCCGCCCTCGAGGCCGCCGCGCAGGCAGCCGCCGACCTTCAATCCGTGATCGAGGACGACTCCATCGACGAGGAGGAGAAGGCCTTCCTCGCCGCCGAAGCCGCGGACGCCGCGATGACCATCATGGACGAGGCCAGGGAGGTCGTCACGACGCAGTCCGACATCGAGAAGCTCGAGAAGTTCCAGCGCGAGCTCGAGGAGCGCGAGGCGGTGCGAAGGCGCGAGCAGGTGAAGCGGTACAACGAGAACCGCGAGCGAGAGCAGCGCGAGAAGCAGCGAATCGAACGCGAACAGAGGGAGCAGGCGCAGCGGAAGATCAAGGAGGAGAGGGAGGCCAAGGAGAGGGACGGCCGCGTCGGTCACGCCAAGTTCGCGGACGGCAAGAAGGACGAGGACGTCAACTTTGCGCAGCGGGTCCGAGCCGCCAGCGTGGACGCCGAGAGGGTCAACAAGAAGGCGGAGATGACGTTCGAGCAGAAGAAGGAGATGGACTTTGCGGCGCGCGTGAAGGCGGCCATGGAACAGGCGCAGCAGACGCCCGATTTCAAGTTTGGGGCGGACCCCGAGGACGACGAGGCTGAGAAAGATGAGCCAGAGTCTGAAGCCGAGACCGGGAAGGAGCCCGATCCGGAACCCGAGAAGGAGGTGGAGAAGATCGAGTCCGCCTCCGCCGCTGTCGTCGAGAAGGTTGAGAAGAAGGAACGGAAGACGGTCGAGGAGAAGAAGGTCGAGGTGAACGCGAAGAAGGAGGAGACTCCTAAGGTCGAGGCCGAGAAGGACGTCGAGGCTGACAAAGACGTCGAGGCTGAGGAGGACGTCGAGGCTGAGGAGGACGTCGACGACGATGCCGACTCCTGCGAGGACGGCGAACTGACCCTGGAGTGCCTCGGCATGCCGGATGACGATTTCGCAGACGATGACTTCTTCTCCCGTGTCGAAGCCGCCGCGAGGGAGGCTGAGAAGATGGACCTCGCCGAACGCATCGAACGCGGCGAGGCGATCCCGACGCCCACGCCCGAGCCGGAGGATGACGAGGACGAGAAGGCACTCGCGGCGCTCGAGGCTGACGAGGACGAGAAGGCCCTCGCGGCGCTCGAGGATGACGAGGACGAGAAGGCCCTCGCGGCGCTCGAGGCTGAGCGCGAGTGGAAGGAGGAGGAGGCGCGTCAACGCCGAGAGCGCAAGAAGGAGGAGGACGAGGTCTGGGCCGCCGCCGCCAAGGCCAAGCAGGAGGAGATCGCCGAACAGATGAAGAAGGCGGCCGAGGCTGAGAAGGAGTGGGAACAGATGATGGCGGCCGCGGACGACGACAACGTCGGCGCCGAGGGCGCCAAGGCTTCCGCCGAGTGGCCGATACCCGGGACGGCGGCGTACAAGGCTCGCGAGATCATCGCGCCGCCACCCGCGATGCCCCCGGGTCTCAACGGAACGGACGCGGAGGTGGACGAGGAGGCGGTGCGCGCGTACTTCGCCGACGAGGAGAAGAGGAAGGCCGAGGCTAAGGCTGAGAAGGAAAAGGAAAAGGAAAAGGAGGAAGCCAAGACTAAGGCTGAGAAGGAGAAAGACGTCGCTGACAAGAAGGGCGACGAGGCGCCTTCCAAGAAGAAGAAGGGCGGTAAGTTCGCGGCGATGCTCGACGACGACGCCGTCGAGTCCGACTGGAAGAACCGCAACAAGCCCCCGGCTTCAAGCCTCGACAAGAAAAAGAAGGAGGAGGAACCCAAGAGGGAGGAGGAACCCAAGACCGGGCAGAAACCCAAGACGGACCTCGACGCCGCGCAGGCCAAGGTCGACGAGAAGAAGGCCAAGCTCGCGGAGCTCCGGGGCGAACCCGTGGCGCCCGAGACCCCCGAGGAAAAGAAGGAGCGCGAGCTCGCGGTATCGCGACTCGTCGGCGACGCCATCAACAACGTGGTCGACAAGCTGAACGTCGAGACGCTCAGCGACTGCGACGACGACGACTACACCGTCAGCGAGGAATGCGCCGAGGATTTCGTCGAGCCGCTCGAGCCCAAGGGGGAGCCGGAGCGGAAGCCCGAGCCGCCCGCGGAGGAGCCCAAGGCTGAGGCCGAAAAGACGGAGCTCCCGCCGCTTCCCCCGATTGGCACCGAGGAGAGGACGTACTCCCTGTTCGGCGCCGATCCCAACGCCCCGCGCGAGCCCGAACCCGTGGATGAGGTTCCCGAGGAACCGCCGGGCGGGTGGCCGGCGTCCGCGCTGCTCAAACCCGGGGAGCACGAGTTGATGACGCCCGGAGCCGGGATGGGCCACGCGATGGATTCTTCGGAGATTCATCCGGAGGATGCCGGCGACCACTTCTTCGACTCGCGCGTCGCGCAGCAGCTCGCCAGGGCAAAAGAGATCAGCAGCGACTCGTCCTTCGACGAAGATGACGACGACGACCTGGACTTCGACGAGCGCGTGGCGCGGGCGCTCAAAGAGGCGGATTACCGCCAGCGCCCCGTCGACTCGGAGGGCGATGCCGACTTTATCCAGTCGCAGGTTGACGCGCAACTGGAGGAGGAGGGCGAGCGCGCGGTGGAGCTCTGGTCCGAGGACGCGGATCACGTGGGATGGGAGACGCTCCAGTCCCTGGACGGGTCCCCGCGCGAGCCCTGGTTCGTCAAACCCGAGGAGCACGAGCTGGGTACCCAGTGGGACCACAAGGTCCTCTCCGTCCTCTCGGAGCGGTACGGTCCGGGGTACCTCGGCGAGGGCGTGGACCCGCGCTTCGGCGTCGCCGCGGGATGGAACTGGAAGAACGGCGGGCTGAAGCCCTCTCCCGCCAAGCTCGAGATGATCGCGGCGTACGAGGGTCTGGAACACATATCGCCGCCCCCGTTTGATTTCGAAGAAAACGACGAAGAGATCGCTCGGCTGCAGCGCGAGCGCAACTGGGAAAAGGAAAATCCCAACCAGGCCGCCCTCGGCGTCGTTCCGCTGACATCGGGCCCGCCCGAGACTGGTCCGCCGTCGCCCAATAAGTCGTGGGACGCGGACGACGTGAGGGAGCACATGGCTCCGCCCCGGCGGGGTAAGTTTGGCAAGCAACCCGATCCCCCCGAGCTGTACTATCAGCCCACCCGCGACCAACTCAACGAGGACCAGGCGAACGAGACCGAGGCGCCCGAGGGGTCCCAGACTCGGGAACAAGAGGTCCCCGAGACGATCGTCGAGGCTGTGGAGAAGAAAGAGGAGAAGAAGAACGGCGCCGCCGCTAAGGCGGAGGCGGTGCCTTTCCCGGAGGAGGGCGCGGTGGGGTCTGGCAACAGGAAGTCGAGCTTCTCGCCGCCCGCCGCGGAGGCCGTGGTGAAGGAGGAGGAGAAGAAGGAGGAGAAGAAGAAGGAGAAGAAGAAGGAGGCGGCGCCAAAGCCCAAGAAGAGGGGCAAGTGGGGCGCGCTCATGGAAGACTAATGAGCTAAGAGTTAGTGTTGATGAAGGGAAAGATCATGAAAACCTGCACAAGTTTCCCCGAACTGGACTCCCCCGGCCCTTTTTGAAATGCGGGCAACAACGGCGCTGGCCACTTCAGCGCGCGCCGGCCCGATGACGTCGCGCAGGCAGGCGCTCACGCTGCTCGCGCTGCTGCTCGCGCTCGGCGTGGCGAACGCCCAGATCAGCACGGTCGACCCCAACACCGGCGGCGGCGGCACTGGGGGAGGAGGCACCGGCACCGGAGGGGGCGATGCGTCAGGCGGGGGTGCGGGCGCACCCGCGGGGGACGACGCCACCGCCGGGGACGCCACGCCGCCTCCTCCTCCTCCCCCGCCTCCGCCTGAGGTCACGATGTACGGCAGCGTACCTCTCGTCGAGGGCAGGGACCACGTCGGCCCGGTGAGCGAGCAGACCGGGTACAGGTACAAGGATCTGCAGGACGTCATCGACGCCGCCGAGGCGGACCCGCGCGTGGAGACCCGCGACGCGCTCGTGGAAAAGTACGGAGAATTCGGCGAGGACACCGCCTCGAACGAGACGGGCGCGGACGGCGAAGAGAAGGAGAAACCCTCCCCGCTGAGCTTCCTCTACGGCGTCGACGAGAGCTCGGCGGAATTCAACAAGAGGCTCATCTGCCGGCGCGGTTGCGTGGACCCCCTGCTGGACGTGAACCTCGTGTGGTGCGCGGGCGTGGTCAATTACCAGTTCTGCAACCGCACGATAATGGGTCCGAGCGAGGTGAGCGTCTTAAACATGGAATCGGGCGCGATCGCCGCGTACATGTCGCTGTCGCGCAAGGTGCCAGACACGGGTAGCGCGTGCAAGATGATGCTGCGATCGTGGATGTGCTACGAGTTCTTCAACCGGTGCAACGCGGACGGCACCCAGTTTTACCCGGTGTGCTACACCACCTGCCAGGCCGCGAGGTTCGCGTGCGGCAACCCCGACTGGATAGACTGCGACCAGGAGGTGGAGGAGCTCGAGGGGGGATACCCGGATGAGTGGCAGGGTCCCGACGGGTCGTACATCCGGGGGCTCAAACCGGACGGGCAGATGGGAAACCCGGTGTTCGAGCTGGACGCGCTGCGTTGCACGGGGGGGTCAGGGAGGAGGTACGGCGCGGCGCCTGCGTTTGCCGCGTTCGTGTCGTCGCTCGTGTCGGTGGTTTTGATAGTTAGTCGCGAGGCGAAGTCGTAGTTTTCAGGACTCCGTCGTCTTCATTTTTAGACTAGGTACGTACAAGCTTCAAAGGGCGTGCTCTGTTATTCCTCCTCCAACGGATGCGGCTGCTCCCACGGGAACAGCCTGATCGTCGGCGCATCCTCCCTCGCACGCCGCCTTCGGCGCTCCTCCTCCTCCTCGCGCTCTCGCTGCCTCTTGCTCGTCCGCACGCCGGCCCTGTGCGCGTTCACCTTACCGAGCGGAGCCGACCCGTCCATCGTGGGCGTGATGAGCGCGTCCACGGCGCATATGGTCGCGTGAAACGAATTCTGCAGGTCGTGATCGCGAATCTCCCACCCTCCGGTCCGCTTATTCTGCGCGTTCGCGATCCACTCGACCGCCTCGCGCACCTTCTCGTCGTTCGACGCGTACAGGCCGAAGGTTCGGAGGCAGCACACGAATTCACCGCAGAGGTGCACGTCGCCGCGACCGTTTTTCACGCGGACGTGGTCGATGTGGTCGCGGAGGAAATCGAGTTCGACGCTCCACTCCACCGGGTCCAGCCGTTTCCGACCCCAGTCGCTGTAGTTGAACACCTTGTGCGTCACGAAATACGCGAGTTGATCGAAATCCGGAGCGTTCCTCACGTCGTCCAGTGGCATGTGCTCGCGAAGGTCAACGTCCGTTTCGCACAAGCGGCGGATGTCCTCCAGGGTGTCCCCTTTGATGCACCTTCCGTCCATGATGCCCGCGTCGTTGAGAAAATAAGACCAGATGAGCGCGGTGGTCATCTTCTCGTAGTTCTCCCTCTCCTCGGTGGATTTATACGTGCTCGGCTTCTTGCTGTTCACGCCCCGCAGGTACCAGTCGCTGGGGAACTCGGCAGCGACTTGGCGCAGAGCCGCGCGAGTGTCCTCGCACTCGATGCCGAGCTCTCTGATCGCGTGCAGTCCCTCGGAGACGAAGTTAACGTCTTCGCTGCGCCACTGCGGGTCCACCTCGCCGTAAATCTCCAGCCACTCCCTCGCCACGCGCCTCGCCGCGCGTTCCGCGATTTCCTTCACGGGCCCCGCCTGCGCGGTGGCGCACCATCCCGCAAATTTTCCCAATACCCCCGACGCCCACTTCTGGAAAAACGTCTCGTCGCTCATCGCCTCGCGGTATATGAACGCGACGGCGGTGACGATCGCGGCGTCGTCCCCGTTGAGGCAAAGCGCCGCGAGCGCAGCCTTGGCCTTATCGCCGTCGTCGTCGAGGAGAGCGGCGTAGTGGTCCCTGTCTCGGGCCATCCACACCAGCCTACCGTCGTCCTCCGCGGCGTCGTTTGGATCCGGTTCCTCGTCAACCCCGCCCCACGCCCTGAACGTTTTGAGATCGAACTGAACCACGAACGTCTGGGTCAGATAGTTTTCCTGGTTGGGCGGGCCGTCCGCGGGGCCGACCCGGCCGACGCTCGATTCGCGCCACTTGGATCGGTCCTCCTCCGGGACGATGCGAGCGTTGCCGCCGTGTACAGCCGTGGCGAGGTCCAGCATACCCTCGACGCTCTTCGCGAAACTGTTCGGATCGAAGAAACAATCCTTGAAATCTCTCGCGCCGTCGTCCTTCAAACTCCGCTGCAGCCTTCCGATGCGAGCGTTAGCCTCGCGCTCCAGCAGTTCCAGTCGCTCCTCCGCCGTGGACTCGTCCGTCTCTTTTCCAACCGTCTCCGGGCGGGATAACCTGCCCATACCCCTCACGTTCCCCGCTTTCATCAGTCGCCTCCCGCCGGACCACTCCCCGAGCTCCACGCCATGTTTTCTCGCGTAGCGCACGCTCAGTGCGACGGCCTGCTCCTCCGCGTCTTCGAGCGATGGCGATGCGGCGAGCGAAGGCTCCCCGGCGAGTGTCCCGCCGAGAGCGCGAGCCAGCGCCTCGGATTGGCTGAGGTGCCGCCCGATGCTGCCTGCATCTCTTCCCATGGCAGTCCAGTCAACCTCGCGCCTGGCAGCCTCGTGGCCGGGTTGCACGTCCCTGTCGCCGGGGTACTTTTGTCTGAGGTAATCGACCAACATCATGGCGTTTACCCGGCACAGCGGCTGGAAAAACTTCTTCTGCGCCTCGCTCGCGATTTCGGTGAGAAACTCGAAAGCCTCGGCGTCGAGCTGCTGGAGCCGCCGACGCTGCATCGTGACGCTCCCGCCGCGCTCCGCCGCGTTCGACGATGCCTCCATGAGCCTCCATCGCCGCTTATCGATTTCCTCGATGATTCCTTCCGCCTTCTGGAGGTGCCTATCCAGGAAGTGTCCTATCGTCTTTTTTACTAAGTCTGTGTTGAGCCTGTCGCCCTTGGTGTTCTTCTGGAACGTGTGTAGCTCGTCAATCCATCCTCTGAGGCAGCCGCTCATGCCGCGCGGGTCGTCCGGGTCGTAATCTTGGTCCTCAGATGGCGTCTCTCGCTCCGAGCTGGTGGCGGGCGCGGCGGTGACGGCGGTTGGATGTGACTGCTGCGGCGTCCGCACGTGAAGAGCCTCGGGCTCGTATTGGTCCTGATCGGATGTCGGCTGCTCGGGATCAGCATTGCGAGGCTCCGGGTCACGCTCTCCCGGTATCTTGGTGTCGAGAATCCGAAGCCTTCCCTGCATCTGCATGCGGACCATGTCGATTTTTCCGGACCACTGTTTGGGAAGAGGGAGACGGGCAGTCCGGGTCAGGGGCAATTATTATCGTCGGGAGAATTGGAGTCGTTCCGGCGACGCGATGCGGGGCAGGTTCGGGTTTTCGGGACGAGCATGAGCGGTTTGTAGGGCGCGCACCTCTCGTTCTTTCGCGGGTATCCGCATGACGTCCTCGGTGCGGTCGAATTTCCCCCACACCACCATGTACACCCCCGTCGCGCGCTCAATCCCGTCCACCACCTCCGTGTGCACGTGAGCCACGATGCCGTCGCGCCAGCTGTGTCCGGGTTCGTCAACGCGGAGGGAAACGAGCCGACCGAAGAGCGGGTCATTGTCTGGGTCGTATTCCTCCATGACGTCATTCGACGCCGCCACCGCCGTGGCCATGGCACCCCTCGCTGCCAACGCGCCCCGGAGGTGTGTGGGACCGGTCCGAGACCTCCGGCGAAATTTGACAGGGAAAACGAGCGGACGGCGGGAATCTTGACTGGAAGGTTTTCGAAGGCTGCGACGAAGGGTCCACTGTTCTGGACACGACGGATCATGGCGCCGAAGGTCGTGGAGACCGTCGAGTTCGACGCGGACATCCATCCCAGTCGGCTCGGACGTCTGGTCAAGGTGCGCCACCGCGATGAGGACGGCGCGCTCTCGGCATGGAGCCACGGCGTTTGCACCTGGGCCGAGACCCAGTGGATCGAGGAGGAGGTGCCCGGCGGGATCAGGAAAGTTGAGATTCCCACGGGCGGGTACCAGCTGCAGTGGGGGCTCTTCGAGACTGTCGAGATGGCGCTCCAGCAGAAACGAAGCAGGCAAAGGGTGCGTCCTTCTTGCCGGACCCCAGTGCCGATTCCTCCCGCCGAATTTCCCTGAATTTCGACCTTCCAGCCCTTCCGCCCTAGATCCAAGGCGACCCGAACCTGACCCCGCATCCCTCACGCCCATCCATCGACGCAGTTCTCCAACGAGAAGGAGCCGTATTACATCGAGGAGCTCATGCAACTGAACCCACCGCTCGCCGCGTTCACGGACCTCGACAACGAGCACGGAACCCTCGACGTGAACAAGTGCGACGACGACGACGCTCCTTGGATCGTGGCGAAGCGCGAGAAGGACGCCGAGGAACGCGAGGCGCGCGCGATGATGGCCAAGAAATCCGCGGAAGCGTCGCTCCTAAAGGCGGAGGCCGCGAAGCGACGCGAGAAGGACCTCAAGGCCAAGGCGGACGCTAAGCGCAAGAAGGCCCAGATGCTCACCGCCGTCGCGGAGAAGGCCAAGAGGCGAAAGGAAAACGAGTCGCGGAGAAAGTCGTTCCAAAACGCCGCAGCCGCCGAGTATCGCGGCCCATCCGCGTCCTTCGGCGAGACCGGGGAGACCAACGACGAGGAGGACGCGGCGTACGCGCTCCTGGCGGCGCTCAGGGGCGGCGACCGCGGTCGAGACGCGGCGTTGCGTTCGAGGCGTTCGGAGCCGCCGCGAAAAAGTAAGCCGCGGTCGGAGCGGAGGCGGCCGCCGGTTGAAACCGTCGGGGAGTCGCACGGGCGCGCCGCCAAGCCGAGGTTGAACAGGAGGTGCATGCAGTGCTCGACGTGCGTCAACCCGCCGCTGAAGAAGCGGTGCCTCGGCCGCGAGGAGGGATTCATCGAGGACGAGCCCGAACCGGCGAGGAACGAGGAGGATGAAAACTCGCCGGAGAAGCTCCTGGAGGAGGTGGAGAGGGACCTCAACACGGTGGTGTTCCCCCGGGAAAACACGGTGATGTTACCCCAGGAATACGCCGCGAGGGCCGCGCACATCGCGCAGCTGCAGAGGAGCCTCGCCATCCGCAACGCGGAGACGGCGTCGAGGTCGATGCCCCCGCCGGTGAAACTGCGCCACAACATGAGGCCGGCGTTTGTCAACAACGAGGAGGAGCCGCCGCGCCACGACCCGATGCCGCAGAACGTCGACATCGACGACGAGGAGGAGGAGGAGGAGGAGCCCGCGCCCAAACGCAAGCGCGGGCGTCCCCCCGGCAGCAAGTCCAAGCCAAAACCCGACACCGCGTCGCAGCCGCAGCACAGCCAGCCGCCGCCGCCGATCAACGCTCCCGTGAACAACCAGCCCGTCAACGACCGGCTCGTCGTCACGACGCCGCCGTCCGGCTCGGACGTCGACGAGCTCGCGCACGAACCCGCGGTGCGACCGGTCCCGGGGCTGCACGGCGCGGACCGTTGGGACGTCAACCCCCTCACCGGCGTGGACGACACCACCGGCCGCGTCATCTCCGACGTGTTCGCCGGGGTCAGGCCCTCGAGCTGGCTCGTCCGCCTGCTGGCGTCGTACATGGCGACGGATAAGCTGGGTCGGCAGCGAATGTGCGTGATCATCGCCGCGCTCGAGGAGCAGCAGCACAACTTTGCCGAGCGATTGATCCACGATTTGAACCTCGAGGCGCAGCCGGGCAAGAGCGGGGACCCGATCGTCGCGGCGTGGACCTACCGCCTGCTCCAGTACGCGTACGTGAAGCAGGGCGAGAGGGAAGGCGACGCCCTGAAGGCTGGCGAGATTGCGGAAAAGATGGAGCGGGAGATTCGCGCGGCGCAGGAACAACACTCATGGAATAACATCACCGGCCACGGCGGCGAGTTACCAGTCGGCGGGTGGCGCACGAGTGACGGATCGCGATCGACGGCGATCGCCACCGCCGGGTCCGCGGGCGCCGTCGGCATCGTCTTCGACCTGATCATGTCGGGCATCCTGGGGAAGAGGCCCACCAAGGAGGACTGGGCGCGGATCAGCCACACCGCTCACGCCATCGCCATGCAGCACCCCAACGACGCGCTCGTCCTCCAGCTCTACGGGGGACTACTCTGGCGACGCGGCGAGATGCGAGCCGCGTCGATGGTGCTGATGAAGGCGTACCAGCACGACGGTCAGCAGGCGCGCGCGGCGCCGTGGGCGTTCGAGACGCTGCTGCTGATGGGGGACAAGGAGGGCGCCACCGCGATGTTCGAGCGAGTGCACCGGTTCAACCAGGCTATGTCGCTTCGGCTGAAGCGAATCGCGGAGAGCACGACCAGCGCGGTGGAACAACGCGGGCCGTGGCCGGAGAGTTTACAGGACCAGAACCAGCAGTATCACCCCGGCGCAATCGAGAGATTCGCGGACAGGCGTCGTGTCTGACGCCTACTAGCTACGAAGGTAGAAGAGATTATACGAAGCACTGTCAAGACTAATCGAAAGACTAAGGGTTAAGACTAATACGAACCTCTTTCCGAGGCGAACCACGACAGCAACGCCAACGCCAACGCGTACACCATCGACGCCCCCGGACTCCGCGCCCCCGACACGCACGTCACGTCCGCCCGCGGAGGCGCCACCCGCCCCAGCACCACGGCCTTATCACACGCCGCCTGCGACAACATCTGGTCGCCGATGCACGCCATGTGCGCGTTGACGCAGTAGTCGAAACACAGCGGCAGTTCCAGAAAGCTCCCCAGGTTATCGGTGTCCTCCTCGCATCGCGGAAACGCCAACAGGCAGAAGTAGAGCTTGAACGCCTCGGTGCATTCGGTGGTGACGAGCGCGGGGAACTCCAGCTCCCACCGAGCGATCCTCTCGTCGTGCGACTTTGCAATCTGCTCGTCGTAGAGGATGGGCGATATGACCCGGGAGCAGGTATCGTACGCCACCGTGGAGCAGAATTCGAGCTCGCCCGGCTCGACTGGGATGCACCTCGCGCTCTTCGTCGCGTCCGTCTCGCCGATCTCGCCGGGTAAGTCCGCGCACACCTGGTACGGGTACGGCCCCACCCTCGTGAACTCGGTGAAGTAGGAGGCCACCTCCACCGACTTCTTCGTGCCCGCCTGGTTGTTCGTGCCGTCGTCGACGCCGGTGGTATCCCCCAGCTGCGCGCCGACGGTCTGAAGCGAGGCGAGGATGCACAGCAGGAGGACATACCGGCGACCCATCGCACCTCAGCGCCCCTTCCCTCGCCGCTCGGCACTCTGCTTTCAAATTCCACAACGGTGGAGGAACGAACGACAACTGCCAGCGGTCCTGCCGTCTGTCACTTGACTGAAAAACATTGAGAAAAAAAAGTACCTTCATGACGTAAAGGAAAATCAATCGTAACTGAAAACGCGTTGACATATACTCATTCGCGAGCCAAATCACGAACAAGATCGCGACTGAAGATCTCCTCCCAGCGATAAGGATGCGGTGCAGCGACGCTGCGGGCAGTGTCGTGAGAGGCGACGGTCGCTTACTGCGTCGGTTGGACGCTGAGTGACCCTTGCCAGAGAGGACACGGGAGTCTGGGCTTGGGAGCCCGGCGAAAGAGGGACACTTCGCGGCCGGTGCGCGAGGCGAAGGCGCGGATAGGCTCCAACCGTTGGCTCGGTGCACAGCTGGATCTTGCCTCCGCGGCTGAGAGAGAATCCTCGGGTGAGGGGGGCGGGGTCGGCGACGGAAGGTCGACAACCTCCAGCGGGCGGGCGCTCGAAAGGCGAGCGTATCGTTTGCTCTCGCGCACGCTCGGTTCGTAGCGCGAAGAGTCGGCGAGGTAGGCGCGCGACCGGCCGGTCCACCAGCCGGAGCGGGGGTCTCGTGGCTGAATAAACCAAGATGGCGCCCACGACGGCGAGCACGAGCGGAGGAGACTCCGAGCGCGCGGGGTGGGGCAGCCGCGGGCCGGTGGCGACCCTCGTGAACGAGCTCATCGACGTGCTCCGGCCCACGGAACAATCCGACAGACGCAGACGAGGAGTCTTCAGGCACATCGCCTCGCTCGTCGACGGATGCTTCGCCGGGGAGAACGTGCTGGTACGCGCCTTCCTCGATCACCGCGTATTTTCCACCGCCTTCTTCGCCTCCCCGAATGCCCGACCCGCGCCCGTTCCCCCGACCCGACGCTCACCCCCCAACCCCCGATCGATCGTCACCGCGCAGGTCACGGCGTTCGGGTCCGTGCCGTTGCGGACGTATCTGCCCGACGGCGACATCGACGTGTGCCTCCTGGGACCCCACGAGCTCCTCTCCAGGGATGACTGGACCGTGCGACTGCGAGCGCACGTCGAGCGAGCGGAGGCTGCCGCCGCGGAGGCGAGCGCGGAGCTGGGTTCGCCGGCGGCCGAGTTCGCGGTGTCCGAGATTCACATCATACACGCCGAGGTGAAGCTGATGAAGCTGATTTGCGACGGGGTGGTGGTTGACGTGAGCGCCAACCAGTTTGGGGGTTTAGCCGCGTTGGGTTTTTTGGAGGAGGTGAACGCGTTCATCGGGAAGGGCGAGATCTTCAAGCGGTCCATCGTGCTGATCAAGGCGTGGGGTTTCTACGAGGGGAGGCTGCTCGGCGCGCACCACGCGCTGATCAGCACGTACGCGCTGGAGACGCTCGTGCTGTACATCTTCAACAGGTTTCATAAGGAGCTCTCCACGCCGCTGGAGGTGCTGCACAAGTTTCTCGTGTTCTTTGCCGACTTTGACTGGGACAAGTTCGCGGTCAGCGTCCACGGGCCCGTGCCCCTGGAGGATCTCGACAAGGTGACCGGTCCGATCGGTAAACGACCGGAGGTTCACGCGGAGGGTGCGCTGCTCACCCCCGATTTCATGTGGCGGATGATGGACAAATACGGCAACGAGTCCGTGAGCGCCAAGTTGGGCGGCGGCGCCAACTCGACCCCGAGGCACATGGCGCGTAAGTACCTCAACGTCGTGGATCCGCTGCTCTCCAGCAACAATCTCGGCCGGAGCGTGAGCCAGGGTAACGCCAAGCGCATACGCAAGGCTCTGGCGCTCGGCGCGCAGAGGCTCACCGCGCTGAGGGAGTCGAGCACCGGCGGCGAATGCTTCGGCGCCGTCCGCATGCTCGAGCAGTTCTTCGGCAACACCATGCGTCACAGGCGCCTCGGGCCCATGCCCCACCTGCCGATGGCGCCGAGTACCCCGGGCTTCGCGGGCAGGAACCACGCGGACGAGGTGAGCATGACGCCCGCGCGGTGCCCGAGGACGGGCGCGGTTTCCGTGCTCGCGTCGCCGTCGTCGCCGAGCCAGTACCAGTCGCCGCTGCCCCGGTCCGTCGACGGACAGCCGCCGGGGTCCGCGAGCTCGAGGATGGCGACCAAGGGAACCGAGGCGCCCGCCGCGAGAACGCGGAGGAAGACCCCGGTCGCCGCCGGCGAGGACGGGGAGGAGGATGACGGGGAGGAGGGTGGCGTCGACGGCTCCGTGCCCAGGCGGCTGGAGATGGGATCGCCCGAGAAGAAAGACGGATCGGACGACGCCGCCGACGACCACTGGCCGCACCTCGAGCGCGTCGGCACCCGATGCCCCGTGCTCCAGCGCGCGGAGAACGCGGCGCGCGCGGAGAAGGCTGAGCGCGATCTCCACGGGGAGGAACGCGGGCCCTTTTGGGGCCGCTGGGATCCCCTCCCGGCGTCGGAGGCCATCGCCCAACACGCCAGGGCTTTCGCGTCCGAGGGGTTTCCCGCGCTCGACGCGCGCGAGGGGACGAAGGGCACCCGGTGCCCCGTGCTCGCGGCGGCTGCGCGGGAGGAGGATGAGGTGGTCGCGTCCGCCATACCGTCCGGGTGCCCGTTCCACGCGGCGGCGGCTCGGCGGCGGGACTCGGAGGCGGCTCGCTCGGACGGTTCCTCGGACGAGTCGTCGAAGGAGGCCAAGAGCGCGTCGCCGACCGGTCCGTTGTCCGACGGCGACGGCGAAGGCGGCAAGGGCGACGTACAAAAGATTGCCGCGTCGGAAAAAGCGCCGGCGGCTCCCGCGGCGCCCCCGCCCCCGCCCGGTCCGCCGCCACCCGGCCAGCGGACCTCGATGGACGGAGCCCGGGCGCGGATGCGCCGCGAGATGAGCTGCCCGACGTTCTTCCCGGAGCACGAGCGGCGCGTCCCGCCGCCGCCGCCGCCCGCGCCGCCGGTCAAGCCCGGGCCGGCGGTGCTCCCCGCCGGGTCCGGCGCCGTCTCGGACGTGTTCACCGGCAACCTCGAGGCCATATGGAGCCACCTCCAGTTCGGCCGGGCGTACCATCACCTCGCGATCGTGCAAATGCGAGCGTTCGAGGCTATGGGCGGCGACCCTCGCGCGTTACAGCAGCACAGGTTTGGCGGGTACAACAACAACAACGGCGGCGGCGGCCGCAGGGGCGCGGGTGGCGCGGCGGCTTTCAACAGGCGCAACAGCCGGGACGGCGGCGGTCGGGGCGGCCACGCGAGGAGCGGCAGCTGGGGCGCGCCCGGCCAACCCCTGCCGCCGCCTCCTCCCGGCGCGCCGGCGCTCGAGCAGTACGGGCAACGCAGGCCCGCGAGGCAGAGCAGGCAGAGCCGCGCGAGCGAGGGGTCCGACGAGAGCTCCGAGGATGCCTCCAGGAAGCCGGGCGCGGCGCACCACCACCAGCAGCAGCAGCAACAGGGGAGGCGCAGTCGCGACGGACGGGGCGGTCGCGGCGGGAAAAGCGGAAAAACCGGGGGCGGGTCGTCCATCGTCGAGGAGGCCCCCGCCGGCAACTGGAGCAAGGCGGTGTCGGCGAAGACGGCGACGACGACGGAGAAGGCGCCCGGGAAAGTCGGCGACGGCGACGGGGACGGGGACGGGGATCCACCGCCGCTCCCGCCCGGCCCGCCGCCCCCGGGGACGCGGACCTCGACGGACGGACCCGGGCCGTTCGCCTCGCCGCCGCCGCCGCCGGAGCAACCGAGGCCGTCGTGGGGACCCAAGAAGACGGCGCCGATCGACGCCATACGCGCGCCTCCGACGCCCCCGCCGGTGACCGCGGAGGACCCGGCGTCCCCGCCGAGGGAGGCGACGTGCACGCGGCGGGGGCGCCCCCCGACCGCGGCTGAGGGACGGGCGGCGGCGGCGAAGGGTCGGCTCGGCGTCGCGCCCAAGGGTTCGTGGTCGTCCCTCGTCGCCGCGGGCGGCTCATCCGGCTCATCCGGACCCGCGGAAGGAAGCTCGGCGGAGCGTCGTCCGACTGTCGGACGGGAATCCGCGTCGGCGCCGCCGTCGCCGGCTCGGCCGCTCGCGGGCGCGTGGGCCAAGGGCAACGGCAAAGATGTGCTCGCGGCGGCGGCGGCGGAGGCTTCCAGGGCGGCGGCGGCGGCGGCGGCGGCTTCCAAGGCGGCCGCAGCGGCTGCCGCGATCACGGTGGCGGAGCTGGGCGGTCGGGATGCCGCCGCGGGTGCTCAAGGCGCTCGAGGTGGGTCTCGCGCGTCGTCGTCGTCGGGTGATTCCAACTCGGGCGAGAAGGAAAACTCAGCCGGAAAGGCCGATTCGCCCGCGTCCGCGAGGGACGGCGACGACGACGAGAGCTACCTGCACAAGGTCGAGGAGTTTCCCACGCTGGGTGGCGTCGGGGACGGCGGCGGCGGCGGCGGAGAGAAGGCTGCGGTTGGCGCGGCGTGGGGTTCCGGCGAGAACCCATGGTCAAACCGCGGCGTGTCGCTGAGGCTACAGACGGGAGGTTAGCCCGCGAGGTGACGCGCGCGCGTTGCATGCAGGCATGATACACTCATAAAAGTCATACGTACGTTCAACACGAACACGGAGGATGTGATAAAATCACGGCGTATCGTTATCCCGCGCTTCGTCTGTGGTGAGAGCTTGGGTTCTCGCGGCGCGCGAGGCGACTTCGAACTTTCATCGTGCTACTTTTGCAAAAACAAGCATTCTGCTAGATCTGCTGACACGGCTGAGACGAACTCGGCGCGGCGAAACCCTCGGGCTGTCATACCTGCCCACCCTCGCTCGCCAGCGTCCGCCGAGGATGAGCGGGAGGGTCGCCAAGGACAGAGACGTCCGCGTCAAGGGCTCGAACCCCGCGTGGCTCGACCGCGACCGCGAGGACCGCGGCGGCGAGGGGTCCAAGGTCGCCGCCAAGGTCAGGCGGTACAGGGCTGGGCAGGCCCCCGCGTGGGCCCCCGGCGACGATGGGAACGAGTCCGACGGGGAGGAGGAGGAGCTCGGCGCGTTCGCGGCTGGGCCGGGGCGACGCGCCCCCGCCCGCGCGGTGGTGGTCAAGCCCGCGCGCGGCGGCGCCGGCGGGGCGGAACCCGGCGAGAGGAAGGTCGCGGCGCCGGTGGTGATCCGCGCGAGGCCCGCGGAAAGGACGAAGGAGGAGGAGGAGATCGCCGCGGAGAACGACAGGCGACGCGCGGAGATGCGCGCGAGGGCTCTCGCGCAGCAGCAGCAGGAGGAGGAGATGCCGTACGAGTCCGAGGACGATTCCTTCGGCGCGGGTCTGGATCCCGACCCTCCGCCCGCGTTCGACGGCGGGGTCCAGCGCGCGGCGCCCCGACCAAAGTCCGGTACCGAAGAAGAAGAAGATGACGAAGAAGAAGATGAAGAAGGGAGCTCGTCGTGGGAAACCGACACCGACGCCTCGGACAGCGACGAACCGACGGGGCGCAAGATGATCAAGCCCTTGTTCGTCCCCAAGCGGGAGCGCGAGACGGTCGCCGAGCTCGAACGCGTGGAGGCGGAGATGGACGCCGAGTGGGAAGGCCGCGCCAGGCAACGGGAGATCCGCGCAAACGAGTCGCGACAGCTGGCGCAGATCGAGGTGGACCGGGAGAATCAGATCGAGGAGGCGGAGGCGAACGCGGAGGGGAGCGACGTGGACACCAGCGACGAGGCGGACCCGGAGGGAGACTACGAGAAGTGGGTGCTTCGCGAGATGGAGCGGATGCGCGTGTACGAGGAACAGCGGGAACAGTACGAGAAGGAGCAGGAGGAGCTGGCGATGCTGCGGGCGATGCCGGAGGACGAGAAGGAGGAGTGGCTCCGGAAGAACCGCCCGGAGCTCTACGCCCCCAAGGCGGAGAAGGAGCGCAAGAAGATGAACTTCATGCAGAAGTACTACCACAAGGGTGCGTTTTTCCAGGAGGCGCCCGACGATCCCTTCGGCACGGCGGGCACCGACGACATCTACAAGCGCGACTTCTCCGTCGCCACCGGCGAGGACAAGGTGGACAAGAGCGCCCTACCCAAGGCGATGCAGGTGCGCAAGGACAAGTTCGGTAAGGTTGGTCAGACGAAGTGGACCCACCTCAGCGCCGAGGACACCACCTACGCGGGTCGCGACAAGGGCGAGTTCAACGCGTGGGCGGACAAGAACAACCCGAACCTGCGAAAGCTGGAGAAGAAGCGCGCGGGGATGAAGGGATTCGAGGTGAAGAAGCACCTCGAGTAGGAACGCTCTTGTGCGTCGTGGGCGCGAGCCGCGAGCGAGCGCTCACGTTAGCCGCCTAGTAGTACTTCAACGAAACCGAAGATTTTGTCGGCCCACTTTCGTTCGGGTGTGCGGCAGGCTGTGACCACACATGGGAAGGTCTAAGGGTGGCGGGAAGAGCGGGAAGGCTCCCGCCGCTGTATCCGCGTCGAGCGATAACGGTAGAGGCTTCATCGCTCCCCCCGCGGTCGTCGGGAGCCTCCTCGGGGACGCCTTCCGCCCGTCGAGGAAGCGCGGGATAGAGGTCGAATCGGTTGGGCCCGAAGCCTGGGTAGCGCGCGGGGTGCTGACGCCCGGGGAGTGCGACGCGATACGCGCCGCCGCCGACGCGCGCGGGTACAGCCACGCGACGAGCAGGGGCGCGCGATACGGCGAAGCGGACAGGGACCACGGCAGGGCCAGCTACGACGACGCCGCGCTCGCCGACGCCATCTGGGAACGCACCGGGCTGGGAGAGGCGCTGGTGCCCATCTTAGGACCATTGGGCGACTCGTCCCCTGCCGGTCTCAACCCCGCGCTGAGGGTGTACAGGTACGCCGTCGGCGAGGTGTTCGGCGCGCATTACGACGAATCCACCCGCGTCGCGGGCGGGGGAAACACCGAGTTCACCTTCCTCCTCTACCTCACCGGAGGCGTGGTTGGCGGCGCGACTGCGTTTTATCGCGACGCGCTACTCGCTCACGACGACGCCAAGGAGACGTTCAGGGTGGCGCCCGAGTTGGGCAAGGCGCTGGTGTTTCGGCACGGCGCGAGGTGCCCGCCGCACGCGTCGCTCGCGGTGGAGAGGGGAACTAAGCTCGTCCTCCGCTCCGACGTCGTGTACGAGCGGCGGCGGGGATAGTTTTAGCGTAATCTTTTATGAGGTGAGTCAGACGTCGCTACTCCGAAGAGGCCGCCGTCGCGCCCGCCGCGGCCCTGCGTATCGCTCGCGCGATCTCCCTGTTCGTCAGCGACACCCCGAGTCTCTCCCGAATCTTCGCGCGCGCTTTTCGCACCGTCGGCGTGCCGTCAACCTCCGCCACCGCCCGCAGCACGGCGGCGTCTAGTAGCCCCGACGACGAACCGCCCGCTCCCGCCCCCGCCGCGTCGCCCTCCTTCGCCGCCGCCCTAACCCGTCGCGCGAGCTGGAACAGCGCGGCGGCGTCCCTCCTCGCGAGCGGTGACGAGTTTAGCACCCGCTCGATCCCCCTCTCCTCCCTCACGTCCAGGTCATCGTCGTCGTCGGCGGCGTCCGAGTCGGAGCGCGCGTCGTCGTCGGCTTCTTCGTTCGGGAGCACGTCGAGCGATCGCCTCGCGGCGAGTAGCTCGTTGAGTAACGTGTTCTTCTCCCCGACGGTCATGAGCTGCGAGGCCGGGAGGTCGATGCGCCCCGCGTTGACCCCTTTGGGTGCGCGCTCCCCGTCCCCGTCCCCGTCCCCGTCCCCTCGGGTGCCGACTCCGTTCGCCGCATCCGCCGCCATGAACATCTCGTACGCGAGCACGCCGACGGCTTGCGACAGGTTCAGACTCGTCGGACCCGTTCCCCCCGTGTACTTGAGGCTCCGCCTGCACAGCGTGCCCTGCCCCGCGGTGGGTATGGCGACGCACGCGTGCGCCTGCGCGAGCTCCTCGTTGGTCAATCCCGTGCGCTCGTTGCCGAAGAGCACCGCCACCTTGCCCCGCTTGGCCTCCTTCGCCAGCATCTCCGCGGCGACGCGCGCGGTGACCAGCGGCACGTTCCCCCGCGGCCTGGCGGTGGTGGCCATGACGAAGGTGCAGTCGGAGATGGCCTCGAGCGCGGTGTCGCATCGTTCGGCGTCGGCGAGGAGCCAGTCCGCGGCGCACGCGAAGCGGTAGGCCTCGTCGCAGAGGGGCTTCCGCGCGGGCGACTCGGGATGATCCGCGGGGGATGATTCGCCGGGTCGGTCGACGCGGGTCGGTCGGAGCGCCTCCGGGAGATCGGAACCGAGGCCGTCGGGTCCGAGGGCGGCGCCGCTGTTGATCCCGCCGGAGCTGCTCGCGCCATCGGCGGGGGTCGCGCCCTCGTCCCGGGTCCCGCCGCCGGCCAGGACGAACGGGCCGGGATCGGTGATGCGCAGGTCGTAGATGCCGAAGTTTTGCATGACGCGCGCGACGGAGCCGACGTTCTGAGGACCCTGCGGCCCGCACAGCACGAAGCACACGTTACCGAGCAGCGAGTGCGACTCGAGCACCTCGTCCTTCCACGGGGGCGCCACGGCGCGAGTCGACGCGGGTGCCGCGTCGCCGGGAGACGCCGCGGAGACGACGCCCCTGAAGGCGCGGGCACGCCGCCGACCGCCGCTCGTTCCGAGGGGCGTCGCGTCGCGGGAGCTTCTCGCGGCACGGCGCGGGAGCGCTCGGAGCGCGCTCCCGACGAGGCCTCGGGCGCAGAGCGACATGTCGGCGCGGGTGTGGGTGAGCGTCGCGGTCCCGAGCGTTCAGGCGCCACCCCTCGGGGGCGGAATGGATAGCCACGATTGACGACGGGCTTTTCCTCGACGCCGCTGGCCGCTGCGCTCGACACGTGCGATTGTCGTGCGGGATGACGCTGCCTGACGCGATGATAACTTTTACCACAAACTGAAAAATCCGGCCTTTCACGTGCTCCAAACGTGTTGGCCAATCACGAGACGCCAGGTCGACAAAAAAAGCATCTCAGGTCGACCGATATTTAATAAGACCGATATTTCCCTCTGTCATCCGCGACGTCATGAATTCAACATCGCGGCCACTCCCCGCCACTCCCGCGACACACCGCACGTGACACAAGCGTCGCCACCACACTCACCGCGAGACACGACACCATGGCCCCCAAGGCTCCCAAGGAACTGACCCCGGACCCCGCGAAGGTGCGTCTTCGTCATCGTCGTCGCCCCCCCCCCGATATCGCCGGACCACGTTTTTTTGTCCCCCGCGTCTCGCCGATCAACGTCAACGCCCGCGTCCCGTCTTCGGCGCGCTCCCGTCCGCGCCGCGCCGACGGCTGACCTTTCTTTTCAAATCGCCGTCGCAGGGTCCCGCCGAGTTCATCATCGATACCGAGCCCGGACGCGGAGGCGTTCTCGCATCCACCCCGGCTTACTTCAAGATCAAAACTGCCGACGGCAAGGATTGGCTCGCTCTCAAGACGCACACGCGTCGCGCTAATGGCACCTTTCAGATCGAAAACTACGTCCGCGAGGACGAGAAGAACAAGTCGCAGGGCAAGGTCCTCGTTACCATGGGGGAAACCAAGGTCACCGAGGTCAAGTTCGGCAAGGAGCTCGGCAATGGTGACGACTTTTACCTCCGCGGTCCCATGACGAAAAACCAATCCAAGGAC
>MDTE01205066.1_pt1 | contig 21543 bp, 18 predicted proteins | sample 811231 | NCBI WGS metagenome assembly MDTE01 (sample SAMN05326651, study PRJNA326480) | marine metagenome | isolation source: seawater | place: Indian Ocean: Red Sea | collected 2010
AGTCGGTGATGACCTCTTAATCTCTTGAGCCGCGGCGTGAAGATTTCTGAAATGATCAGTGAAGCCATTCCACACTGAAGGAGCGAGCCTATCCCCTAATTCTATCGAGTCTAGTCTTTCTTCCATATCAGCAGTAAATTGCGCAGAGAAAAGGAAAGCGACTTCTGAGTCTTTATCTTCTTGAGTATACATAGGTGCTACTTCAATCCAACATAATCTACCTTGTTTGGTTGGTTTAAGAGATCCGCCTTCATCGATAATGTACTTCCTATCAAGTAATTTATAAATTGTAGTAGCATAGGTTGATGGCCTACCGATTCCCTGCTTTTTCATCTCCGCCACTAGTGTATGTTGCCTAAACCTCTTGGGAGGTTTTGTTTCGTCTTCAATAAAATTTGGACTATCTTCAGATTTTGTTATAGATAGTTCATGGTTATTACCACCTTCTAATTTTGAAGAGAAACTTGGTGGTTTTGTTTTTGGAGATTTGCTATCAATTTTTTCAAAGGCGGCCTCCCATCCAGGATGAGTTCTCCATGAATAGGTTCCAGTAAATGTCTTGCTAAAACCTGTAACTTCAGTGGTAAATGAAAACCGCTCATATTCTGATTTGTTCATTTGACTAGCGGCAAATCTAGACCATATTAAACGATAAAGTTGTAATTCATCGGAAGCCAAACCCTGTGGCTCGGGCACATCGGGCCTAGTTGGCCTAATTGCTTCGTGCGCATCCTGTGCGCTATCGTCATTTTTACCCATTACCCCGGAGCCAAGGTGATCCGCTCCCCATTTTTCTTCGATAAATTTCTTGATTGAATCCCTAGATGAACCACTCGTACGAGTTGAATCAGTCCTAATGTAAGTAATGTGACCAGCATTGTACAAGTCACTGGCTACTCGCATGGTTTTCCTAGGATTCCAGTTACTCCACCTGCCCCCCGCTGCTTGTAGTAGTGCATCTGTTGTGAAAGGGGGTGATGGATTACGAGAATATGAAGACCTTTTGTTCTCAATTATTGTGATTGAGGAGGATGAATTTAGTGAATCGAATGCCTCCCTAGCTAAATCTTCATCATGAGTACGGCTAGAATCGAATTTACCTTCTTGATCTCGCCACGCATCCTTATCATTACTTTCATGAAAGCGGGCATTGAATTTTATTCCCTCTGCATCAACAGAAACAGAATAATATGGAGTTGGAACAAACGCCTCTCTTTCTAATTCTCTCTCAACTACGAATCCTAGAGAAGGTGTTTGGACACGACCCATAGATTTGAGCCTCCAAGAGCGGGCGAAATTAGAAGTTCGGAAACCAACAAGACGATCCATAAACCTCCTAACTTTTGCTGCATCAACGAGATTGAAGTCAATTTCAGAAGAGTTGTCAATAGCATCAATTATTGCTGGTTTAGTAATTTCATGAAATACTATTCTTTTACATTTAGCAATATCACCAAAAATTTCGCTCAATCTCCAAGCTATGAATTCGCCTTCACGGTCGGGGTCAGTTGCTAGAAGTATCTCTTCAACATCATTATCACTGGCCTCTTTAATTAGTGCCTTAACAATCTTTTCTGCACGTTCGGTCCAATCCCATGGGGGATTTGGAAGACTATCTTCTTTAGATGCCCACATTGCCTTCCGGGAGTCTTTATGTTTCCCTGCAGGCAAATCCTGTACGTGACCCATACATGCCCTAACAATGAAAGATTTGCCCAAATATTTCTGTATCGTTTTGGATTTCGCTTTAGATTCAACAATTATCATTTTCATTTCATTACCACCTAATAATTGTATTATTTTACACCCTCATTTACTTGAAGTCGCCTCGCGCACGCACGTACGCGAGAGAAGGGTGGCGTGAGACAGTAATGCATCCCAATGACTCCTTCGACAACGATTTCATTCCGGCCCATCGGCCCTTCATAAACCATGTTGAAGGTTGATGCCCTAGATTTGAATTGGGGGAACGTAGTTCCCCTATCGGAATAGCAACGAATAGGAATGTTTCAGCCGGTTCTGAAAATTTTCCTATGTGACTGCTCATCCCAGGGCTCCGTTGCGGCCGGGCCAGCGCAGTCAATACATCCAGGATAACCGGCTGACAATAAGTCTCGAATTATCAAACGAAAATCATTCCAAATCAATTCAAAATCATCACCGAAAATCGGAATCCAACAAACTGAAATTTCCGGCTCAATGTCTCCCAAATATACTATCAATTCCCCATTAGAATAAATCCTCATATTATTCTCTAAGTTTGATTGAATAATTTTAGGTTCTTTCAACATCTGTGGCAACTCTTCATTAATTAGAAGTGCTAATTGTTTTGCACTTGAAAAATGATTAAACGGTATCTCAATCGAACAATCATCACCTTTCAAAAGCCTTCTCGCTGCTTCAGATATGGAGGCATCCCGCATCGCCATTGCATACTCCGAGGAGTCGCAACGCTTGAAGAGTATCGGCTTAGCCGAGGTATTGGGCAGAATGGCGGAACTCGGAGTTGGTATACCCGGAATGGCATTATCAAACCCTTTGTTATTAGCCAGTGGAATACAAGGAGGTAATCCCTCTGCATTACACAGGGTGGCTGCAAGTCGTTGTGGGGGGCTTGTTTCTAAAAGCATAGGCCCAGTGCCAAGAGAAATATACCCTGGACCTGTATGTATAGAGGCAATGGACGCTGTAATTCTAAATGCGATGGGACTACCTAATCCGGGTGTTGATTCATTTGCAGAAATAATTAAAGAAAATGATTTCTCTAAGCCTATGCTAGTGTCAATTTTTGGCCCCGATTCTGAAACAATTGCAACTATTGCCAAAAAAATAGAGCAATCGGGTGCAGATGCTCTTGAGTTGAACCTATCTTGCCCCCACTCTAAACCAGGAAGTAGAGCCCTAATAGTTGGACAACAACCAGAATTAATTCATGAGTATGTTAGTGCAGTAAAAAGGGCTGTAAGTATTCCAATATATGCCAAACTAACTCCGAACACTGCTAGCATTAGCATTGAAGCAGGCGCCGCTTTAGATGCTGGGGCTGATGGTTTGTCCCTAATCAATACAATTTCAGCATTAGAAGTCGATCCATATGCTGGCAGGCCAATAATTGGGAATCTTCTTTGTGGAATGTCAGGACCCTCAATTAGGCCAATAGCACAAAGGAAAATTGCTGAAGTTGCTTTAGCCATGAGGAGAGGAGAAATACCTAAAGCCCCGATTTTAGGAATGGGTGGTATTACAACGGGACTAGACGTTGCCAGATTCATAATGCTAGGTGCAGATGCGGTACAGATAGGTAGTGCTCTAGTTTATGGTGATGTAGATATATTTGGGCAAATAGAAGATGAATTGAATAATTTCATGGATGTCCAAGGATACTCTAACCTAGAAGAAATGCAAGGAATTGCATTAGATTCATTGGAGGGTTTGAATTGAATCTTAGGGGCTATCCAGAAAATAGAGATGGAGATTTTGACTTTTTAGCACTCGCTAATGCATGCTGTAAGCGCGTAAATGATGAATTAGAAAGAACTGGGAAAATCGGTTCTCCTATTCCAATGCCAATTTATAGAATAGATTGTGAAGCAAATGGTGTTGTTACTATTTGGATTCAGGTACCAACATTGCTATCATCAATTTACAAGCCAGGACAATATTTCATGTGTTGGAATCCTTATGATGCCGAAGGGGGAATTAGTCGCACTAACTATAGCTCCGAGAAACCATATAGCGTTGGTGATGTCAAAATTGATAGAAGCGAAATAGATGCAGTTACAGAGGCAGATATTGGAGAGACTGGGCGAACACTATTTGGTTTTACAATCAAAGATCTAGGAAGACAAAGTGGTGAATTGACTCGTTTGAAGAGGGGTGATTGGTTTGCTATTCGAGGGCCATTTGGCACCCATTTCCCAACTCCAAACTCTGGTGAAAATTTAGTTCTAATTTCAGGCGGAATTGGTTCCACACCAATGCACATGGCAGCAAAGGATGCTCGGCAGAAATTAGGTGATAGAGTAAATATTCATGCAATCATGGGTTTTCAAACAAAAGGAGATGTACATTTTGAGGAACGAATGGAATCACTATGTGATTCACTAACCATAACTACTGATGATGGGTCACAAGGAGTCAAAGGTTTTCCAACATTGCCACTAACAGAAATTTTGGAAAAAATTGAACCAAATAAAACTAAGTTATTCACATGCGGCCCTGAGTTAATGATGAAAAATGTCATTGAAATGTCCATTGATTCGGGTGTTGATTGCTATGCAGCCATGGAAAGATATCTGCCCTGTAGTGTTGCAGTATGTGGGCTTTGCATGGTTGGCGATCGTCTGACGTGTAGGGATGGGCCCGTGATGGAAGGGGATTGGTTATTACAACAAGATGATTTTGCATCCCATAATTCTCATTGATTTACTGAATAATTATGGGTTCCATTTATCCGAGTTGCTCTGTACCGGAAAATATGGGAATGAGTAGGCGCACTAGACTGGTAATCATCGGTTTGTTCGCAGTAGCCGCTTTGTCACTAGTATTGGCGGGTAATGAGCCTAACGTCCAGTACAGCGTTGACGAAGTGATGAAATCTCCCCATGATTACGATAATGCTGAGATACACCTGAGAGGAACTGTTGCACTGAACTCTTATGAATCTACGAATCGTACATTCTTGCTAGAAGGCTCCAATCATAGTTTAGTAGTTGATTCTTCGGGAATTGCAATTCCGCCAGCATTTGAAGAGGGGAGAGTGGTAGCAATCAAAGGAACGATGAATCAAGATGATGGTATTTGGATTATTTCTGCTGATGAAATAATAACTGGTTGCCCTTCGAAATATGAATCTGAAGAGTAAAATGAATCAAAATCAATTTTTCATTTCTAATTTACAATAGAAATCTAATTATTTCCGAATCAAACCCACCTATACATGGCGACCCAAATAGGTGCTACTGGGGAAATCATTGAAAGTGTGAAAAACACGCCGAGCAATGATGCTAATTTAGAATTAAAACAACGACAACAGTACATCCCTATTTCACGTGCCAAGGTAAAGGATGCACTATTCAAAATGGAGTCAATTGATGATTCAATGCGTGATGGACTAGATAAAGTAGCAGAAATGATGGAGGCAATTTGGCATCATTCATCTCATGCAGATTTAGAAAATCTAAAATCATTGTACGAAAGTATGGATCCAGATCAATTAGAAACACCAAATAGCCAAGGTAAAGAATCTTTCATGGACACATTAGAAAAAAACCTAAAAGATGGAAATTGGGAAGAAATTAGTGATGACGAGATGCAAGAAGCATTGGATGGAGAAGATGTTTTTCCGATTAGTCTTGATGTACGATTTGATGAATACTTAACCATGAAATTATACAAACTTGGAGAAATATCCATTGAAGATGAAAGAAAATCATGGTTTGGGATGAAAAAAGAGAAGGTTACAATCGAAGCCTTTGATCGTATAATTCAAATTTTAGAATTTCAAGATCAATCTTGGTTTGAAGAAAGGAAAAGGATGAAACACTACCAGGGTGAAGAAAGTAAAGGACTTCATATACGACTTTTCAAAACCGTCCCTAAACTGGATTTAGAAACTATTTTTCCAAATACTTCGCCGATGATGAGGGGTGTTGATAAAATTAAGATTGGAGCGCCTTTAGTTGGTGGTTTAGTATCAATTATAATGAAATTTGGCCCGGCAATTCTATTGGGCACAAGTACTACAGGAGATACATCTCTATCCTTATTGGGTGGTATCCTTGCTGCACTTGGAACATATGTAATGAAAACCTATATGTCTTACCAAAAAACTAGAGAGAAATATCAAACACAAGTATCTAAGGATCTTTATTTCAAGGGTCAAGCGAACAACGCAGCTGTACTGAATATGATAATAGATTTAGGGGAAGAGCAAGAGGTTAAGGAGGCACTTCTAGCATATGCATTTCTTCTCTCAGATAATAATACCAACTACGATGAACAAAGTCTAGATTTACGAATAGAAAATTGGTTAAAAGAAACCTTTGGATATGACATTGATTTTGAGGTTGATGATGCACTATCAAAACTAGAGGGAATGAAATTACTAAACAGAACTGAAAATGGTTTGTTGTCAGTTCTTTCAATTGAAGATACACTAACGATACTCGATGAATATTGGGACAACATATATGATTACTGAATATGAAAAACCGTCGGGTTGATATGTACCTACTTCCGCACAGATTACGGGCTAGGAGGGGAGTTGGCGTTCCCTGCATCACAAATCGCAACTGGTGATCCGAAGCCCGGGGGCGGTGCAGACGAGCCGTGGACGTAGCAACCGTGGACTATGATACCTCGCCCCCAAGTGACTCAGGTTGGTGAAACGGAATCCGGAGGGAATCTGCTAACACCTTACGCCGGGGAATCAGGTGAGGCCAGGAATGGAGCAGCCCAACTCGGAACCTTGGGTGCCTTGGGGTACCGGGGTTGAGAAGACGGGGGCACTTTCGGAAGCGGCAACGAGCGTCCACCTCGGGCGCGCCCACATTAAATTTTCAAATATCAAAAATTAATTGAGCCACCCAACCGGGGCCTTGAAAAGTTGGGATGTTTGGTAGAATTCCTTCGAACTCGTTATCTTCATAAATCTCTTTTAGAATTAATTCATGTCTAGTTACAGCCTTGATTTCCACCTCCCTCTCAACCTTACTAGCATCAACATAGGATACTTGAGCATCAAGAGAATCATCCCCTAACAAAATTTGACAATCGACAAGCCAGCGGCCTTCAATTTCACATTGATAGAGCACCTCTTCCAGCCATGAAACCATCGTATTGTCATTGGAGTTGGACACTTTCACACTCCACTCCCCACTACTACAAACTAGAGAACTAGAAACTTTGGCCCCCAATTCTGAAAGAAGAATTGCCTGCATTCCCAAAGTAACTTCTCGAATTACACCATTGATGCTAGATGAAAATGCTCTAATTCCAACATCAGCAGTTGTTGGCATGATCCACCAACTCATGAAAAACCCTCACATGGAAAAATTCAGCGATCTGAAATCTGGAAATGCCATGCCAACTCATCTAGCCTAGTCATTAGTTTCTTACGATCTAGAACCACACTACTAGCTTCCGCTGATAACACACACTCACAAGCAGCATTTGCTAACCTTGCACCTTCTGCCAATGATAGGCCCTCTCCAAGCGCACAAGCGAGTGCCGTGACTGCTGCATCATGAAGGCCAATTAGTTGTCTTGGAACATCAATTAGGCAGGGTAGGTGTAGTGGTGATTCATCCTTTTGATAAAGTGTTGAACCATGCTCCCCCCCTAAAACAAGCATACCCTTCCAATCGTGTAATTCTATGAAGTGTGCCGCGGTCTCTTCAGCATCTTTCAAATTATTTCTTCTTCTCAATAATTCTAACCCGCGGATTTCGAAAAGGGCTACTGTTGCCCCATCAGTTCTATGCAAACCAGTAAGTTTAGGGTCACAAATTACTGGAACATTGGCTTCATTTGCAGTAGAAATAACCTGAGATGCTCCTGCATCACTGATTACTCCTTTACCATAATCACTGAGAACTACAACACCAGAACCAGAAATTGCTTTACAGGCAGTATCTGTCAATTTATTTACTACATACTCCGGGAATGACTCCTGAGATTCTTCGTCAAATTGTAAAATCAATTGTTCCCTATCAATCAAACTTTCTCTCGAACCGTAAATTCTAGTTTTTGCAACTGTTTGAAGATGAGCTGCAATTCTAATGTCAGATGTATCAACTTTTTCTTCATGTAATTGTTGTGCGACTAGTTGTCCATTTTCATCACCACCAAGCAGGGCAAAAAATCTAACATTCATTCCTAAATTAACTAACCCTCGTGCTATATGTGCTGCAGCACCTGCACTCACAGATTTATCAGTAACTTTCACAACAGGGACTGGAGCAAAAGAGTTGAGATGATTAGCCCAACCGTGGAAGTATCTATCAAGAATTACATCACCCATCAAAATTACTGGTTTTTCAGATGGTTTTTCCATTAATGAACGTAAAGAACGTAGAATAGAAATCTCTTTTTGAACTAAATCATCAAGCACGACAGTCACCCTCTCAACCCTCGCGAGAGGAGGGGGACAAATCAACCCACCTACTTACGAATTATCTTCAATCCAATCTTTTTGGACCTCAGATGCATAATCTGGATCCAATCCTAGCGACTTCGAAAGAGAGTCTAGCATAGCCTGTTCATCTTCAGAAATATAGCCATCCTGCCAAGCAACAGAAAGAACTTCCAAGAAGGTGTTTTTCTGTATATCTTTAGAAGAAACTCTTTCTTCCATTACTTCTTTTTCTATATTTTCAACTACACTAGGCTCTAATCCAAGTTGAATAGCGATATCTTCCAACATTTTTCTTTCATCTTCACTTACCTTATCATCTTTCCATGCTCTATGAAGGACCTTCCTGTACAACTCAGCAGTAGAATTCTCTTCTTCAGAGTTAGATTCTTCCTTTGTGGGATTATAATTCCAATCCGAATCAAGATTAGAAAGTAGTTGCAGATAAGGAATTTCATGTCCTGCTAATTCCCTGATTGTTGATTTACCATCAGTTGTATTAATCGAAATTGATGCAATATTTTCTCTCATAGGGTTGGCTGCCTCTCTGCCACTATTTGTCAGATGATATACCCTACACCTCTGTTTTGCACCAGGTACATGTCGTGTCTCAACTGAAACCAAACCTTGTGATATGAGTGATTTAAGAGTCCTAGGTAAATGTTTTCTAGCAATACCAACAGCCATGCTGATTCCAGCTTGAGTTTGTTCTCTTTTCCCATCCCATTGGGAACGATTTAGTGGGTGCTCAAAAAGATGAATCAAGACCCTCTGCTCGACAGTATAATCGCCAAGCCTACCCTCAATCGCCATATGCCTCAATAAACCCTGATAGATGATGCCTATCAAATGTAACGGAGATTATGTGCGATGCAATCAAGTCTATGACCCTAGAGGGAGGGACATGGCCGAATCACTAGGCGGAGGGAGAATGATAGGCCCCTGTAAGCCAGTAGATGGTGGTTGGGTGTTGTCAGGACCTGCTGCACAACGCCTATTTGACAAATCCGCTATAGGCAAACCAATGCCAGAAAATCAGTTATTTTTACAGGCGTCTGAAATGCTTTTTTGTGCTAGACATAGACATCTTCAATTAGAAGATAATTGGCTAGAAAATGAATTATCAAGTAATGTGGAAATACTACATGAAACAGCAGCAATGGAAGCACTAAGGGTCCCTGGTGAAAAAATAGTCCTATCTAGTAACGTTGTGGAAATTTCCCCTGAATCAATAGTTTCTAATGGCACTTGGGCATTAAGATGGGAGCGTACCTTGAAAGTGAAAAATGATTTACCAACTGCTGAAGTTATTTGGGTAAGGGAATTTGAACCAATTGATTGGCCATCCCTATATGAATGGGCTGCCGAAGTAAATGCTATTGGCAGGATTGCGGAGGTTCTGATTGTGGATGAAGAAATGGGAGTCACAACATACAGAGTTACCCCCGAGAATCCGAGAGGTGCTCTAAAACCAATAGATGAATCAAACCTAACAAAACTGGATGGCTCCCTGCTAGGAAATAAATTAGATGGGGCCTTTATCCCTTCGAAAATAGAACTGCCTGAACAAATAGGATCACCAATTCCTGAAGGAACTTGGATCGATGAGGACGAAGTTAGAATATTTGAAAATGCGCCAGATGATGAAGGTAGTATTGGTATTCTTAGAGATGTGTTATCTAGAAAACTGCTTCCTAGGTCTGGTTTCAAATATGGTACTAAATGGAGACTATACGAATTATCTGTTGGAGAAGAGCACGCGCCATGGTTACTTCAACCAGAATGGCTAGCACCAAGAGATTGGGCTCAAGCATGCTTATCTGCACGCCTAGCTAATGGAGTACACAAAACATGGTTATGTGGATTTAATAACGAGGGCATCTGGTGCTACATAGCCATTCATAGGCCACCCCCGGAAGCTCGCTGGTCTGGTTTCCGCCACTAATAATATCATCTATAGACTAGTTTATATCATCCAAATCAGGTATGTAGTTAGGATCATAAGTGACTTCGACTTTTTGTGTTTTTCCAGGTACGCCACTAGGCCTATTTGGTCCTGAAAAATCTTCCACACCATCACCAATACTGTTAGGTCTTTGAGCATTATTTTCATTAATGTAATTGTAATTCAATGTTCCAGTGGCCGGTTTATCATTAGGCCTAAGGGAAGAAAAATTTTCTAATTTTTGCGTCTCTTTCGCCCTACCATTTGTTGCTACTTTTCCGCTTCCCTTTTTTCTAATATTCATCCCCAACAATACTGAAAGAGATAGTAATCCAGACATAGTAAGTATTACATTACTTGGGTCGGAAAAGAAACGCGCGATTTCTCCGCCTTGCTCAAATTTCTCTGCTGTGACAATTAATTCAAATCTTTGCTCAAGTCCCTGTGAATCCCTTAGTATTAGTTCCCCCCTTGCAACCATCCCAGGAACAAGTAAATCATTTGGTTTAATTGTGACATTTACAATAGAACCATCTCCTAAATTTTGATTTTGTTCTGTTGTTGCTATTCTTTCTATTGGACCCTCAAATCTAACTTCCCATATTTGCTCACCTTCTCCGTAGAATTCCAATGGGATTTCTAAGTGGCTATTTGATGAATACGGAATATCTTCACTAAATGATTCCAAATCTAATCTTAGCCCAATATTGTAGAACTTAATGCTAACAATCTGGGGTTGAGAGTCTCCACAAGCAAATTCCCCATCTAGTCTTGCTTCACCCCCAATTATCCCATAAGAATCCCATCTTAGGGTCATAGTTTGTGTCCCCCCAGGGGTTATTTCCCAATCCTCAATGATTGATACATTCCTACCATCAGAGGAGTTTAAATTTGAAACTAAATTACATGGAGTTGTAGTATTTACTTGGAAAATTAAATCATCATTTTGCAATAACTGTAACGGTTGATGGGGTGGTAAAATTGTGAATGAGGGGGCCCCATTGGATGACAAATTTAGTCTGATACTGTTTGGTTCAACATCAACTACTTCAATAGTCCAGTGAACCTTCCTACCATGATGATCGAAAATTTCACGGCCCTCTGCACCAAATTTATCTCCTTCCAAAAATACATCACCGGGCCCACCTTTATCATTTCCAGAGAGCAAACCACTATCGCCATCTGCTTCATGAACATATAGCCATGGAATCTCTGGGTTAGTATTGACCAAATTTTGTGATAAATCCCCTACTGCAGTATCTTGAATAGTTACTAATAATCCATGGTTGGGTAGAGCCCTATCAAATCCAATATCTCCTCTATAAGACATCCAAACTCTCTCACTTGGTGAAATCTGGATGAATAATCCAGTCCCGCCATCAGACATTGGAGTTAAAATGTAATCTTGATGCTCGCTAACTGTGGAAGTGATTGAAACTTCTGTAGCCCTATTTACGCCAATTAAATCCATAGTAGCAAGTGAAGGTAATGCTGGAGTTTTACCATTAACGCCATTCCAATTTCCACTTGCCATAATATCCCAATCACCTAGCCCATTCCATTCATCACCTGTGCCATGTCCGTGAACATCATACAAATCCAAGGCGCCCATTTGGTGTAACATTTCATGCATGATTGTTCCAAAACCAGAATCAAAACCGGCAATTGTATAATGATCAAATTTGTAATCACCTACCTCGACCATTTCTTTTAGCGGCCCATAATGACTCCAAATGCTAGATTCACCGCCTGTATCTTCTTGAACATTAGCTGTGTGAATAATTAAGAAACGATCTATCCACCCGTCTGAGTTTAGATCATATTGAGAGAGATTGACTCCATTTAGTGAATTTTTGATTACCGATTCTGCAAGACCTGCTGGGCCATTAGAACCTGCAGAACCTGCGTCTCTAACATCACCATCATCCTCACCCCAATATGCATCATTGTTCTGGGCATGATAAACTGTGGAGACAATTGAAACAGAAAGACTAGTTTCCCCTCCTGTTATTTGAGAAATGTAATCATCAGCACCTTTTGTTCCAGTAAGAAGTACCTCAGCCTTCTCCACATTCCTAAAACCATTTTCTGGCGCATTTGGAAAATCAACTACCACCACAAGCCATCTTTCATCATCCTGCATTGGGACAATTGGTGCGCTTTCTTCATCTCCAGGCACATATTCATCTAGAAAATCAAATACAGGCCCCAATCTATTCGGATCTTCACTGATATACCATCCAGCTATCATAATCATCGCCGCAATTGGAATGGCAATGAGTGGCCTCATGATTAATCGCTTGACCGCGTATATATTGAATCATACGCTATTATGATACCAATTGGAGTGTAATCATTCCATGTATCTAATTTCCAAATGACTATCTATTAACTCACCAGAATGAAGCCAAATCTCATTATCATCTAATCTTATTCCCCATGGTTGTTTTCCATTTTTAGATGAAAGAAAAATGGCATCTTTGGGATATTTGTCTTTGATTATATTTTGTTGAGCTCTAGCCTGAGATTTCTTAGACCATGGCCTAGAAGCTCTAGAAAGGTCAAGAATGTCTGCATAATCAACAAATTTTTGGTTTGCTAAATCCGAGGTCAATTTGGTTGAAAGTCTATTTAATCCTGTGTAATTACAACCAACCGTCCTTAGTGTTTTTTTCAAATCACCAGGAAGAGGTAATCCATCACAACCAGAAATTACAACATCGGTTAAGTTCTCTCTAACTACCCTCTCACTAAGATGTTCGACCTCATCGGATTGGAGGCAAAGGGCTTTGGCAACCATTACACCTACAGATTCAGATAGGTGATTTTGGTTTATTCTAGGACATGAACCTTCGCAGGAACAATCGACCACAATTACTCTTCTATCTCGGCCATCTAAATCTAAAACTGTGGATGGTGGGCGCTCGATTGATTTAGTGTAAAATGGGTACAGGTTAGCAATAAATTCACTAATGAAAACTAGTGTAATTACTGCTGCAAAAAATAAGCCCTGAAATGCTGGAGGAGTCACAACGTATAGCATAACAATTGAAACAAAATGCAAACGAAGTCTGAATGAATCCAAAGGATCAGACCCCACCAAACCTAAAGCCCGAGCAAATGTGAGTGAAAGGGTTAGGAGAAATAGTATTAGTACGAACCAACTCAATGACAAAGCCATTTGGAAAAGTGATACAACATCATAGTGTAAACCAACTCCATCAATGGATGAAGCCGCTTGGGACATTGCCACTAATTTTGGAAAACCCCAACCCCAACCGATGATTATGATGAATGAACCGAATAGGATTCCAAATGATATCATCGTTGCCAACCAGGTTCTTTCATGGGCTAAAAGACCAGGTTTGGCGAACCACCAAAATTCTGCCGATAACCATGGCATGATAGTCCATATGGCTAACAAACCTACTGCTGTCCAACGAGTATCTAGCCATGAATATGGACTGTAAATTGTTAGCGTCCCAGCACCTTCCGCTAGTGGAATACTAGACAACCACCATGAAAAAATATCTTCAACTAGAAAGGCCCAGATTGTTGCTACTATTATCAGCGCAAAAACTACCCTTTGAATCCTATTTGACGCTTCGGCCAAATGTTCTGTAACCGCTTGGTTACGATCTTTCGGGACAATCCCGTTCAATATCAATCACCTCAGAGAACGTCCTCAACTTTCTGTTCTGCCTTCGCTGATAGAACGGTGCGATATACTCCATAAGCAGCCCAAAATCCACTGAAAATTGCTGGGCCATAAAGATAGGCCCCTGAACCATCCGCCATCCATTTTAGACCTATGATGAATAAAATGGCTGATAAAACACCTCTACGCAATGCTTGGGGATAGGCTATTTCTTTAGCTAACCATGCTGGCCCCTCGTCATTCTTACGCTCCATTATTTCTCGCTGGAAAACTGCTCCGACGATTAATATGCAAAGAGATGACCAAAATAATGTATTTCCAGTTGATAAAACACGTTCAGCCAACTCTAGTTGGTGCTCATGCTCCAATGCTTCATTGTCAGGCTCACTGACGAAAAGACTCTGATAATCGCCCACACTAATTACTCGAGTTGTCAAATCTGTTTGTGAGGTCGCGTTTGAGGGTGAATTAATCACAAATGATAGAAGATTCCATGCATCTTGTTCATCGTTTGCTCCATGGCCATCAACTGAGTTTCCTGCAAGATAGAATGGCACGTCCCCAATATCCGAATCAGGGGCTAACCAAGTGAATGTCCAAACGGCTGGTTCAGTAACTGAAGAATGAGATATGTTATCGCTAGTGGTTGTTGCAGATTTTGGATCATCACTACCATCCGCTGGTCGAATTTCCATATCATCAGACCAAGAGAAAGTCCCCAATCCTGCAGAAGATAACAAAAATCCCCCTGCGGTGTTAGATGCATGCTCTACATTGATTGTAAATTCGTATGAGGTGCCAGCATCATATGAATGAGGGACTCCACTAATGGACACCACCACTTCAGTAGAAACTCCGCCATTTGCTGGCGCACCCACCCCATGGCATGTGCAACCTGAAAGAACTGTAGATTCTCCCATTGAATTTTCTGGTGGCGGCCCTCCTGATGAGGCTAGAACTTGAACTGAAAGCATCAAAACCAAAAATATGACTAGCAATGAACGGGGACTGACAAAACGCATCGCAACACCAGTAAATGCCTCGAATGGTTGGCGATTCATAACCGTTGCTTGGATGCCATCCCTTTTAGGGATGGGCTAGACTACTTTTTACCATGATGAAAAATCGTTTAAATCCTCAAAGTTCTTTGATTGCGGAGTTCAATTCATTCATCATCTTCTTACCATCTCCAAATAGCATCATAGTCTTGTTTTCGTAGAAAAGATCATTGTCGACTCCAGCATATCCAACATTCAGGCTACGCTTCAAAATCACAACTACACGTGCCTTGTCTGCATCAATAATCGGCATACCACCTAGAGGTCCTTCCCCCGAACGTGCAACAGGATTTACAGTGTCATTGGCACCGATAACTAGAGCGACGTCAGTTTCTGGTAATTCGTTATTGATGTCATCCATTTCAATCAACTGTTCATATGGGACATTAGCCTCGGCCAGTAACACATTCATGTGACCCGGCATTCGGCCAGCAACGGGGTGAATTCCATACTTAACTTCAACATCTTGAGCTTCCAAAAGGTCTGCAAATTCCTTGACTGCGTGCTGGGCCTGACTCACCGCCATCCCATAACCAGGGATGATTACGCAAGAGGTTATGCCATCACAAACCATGGCTACTTCTTCAGGATCACTTCCGACTTTTGTTCTTGTAACAGTCTCCTTACCCCCTCCGCCAAATGACTTGAACAGAACTGCAGTGAGTGTTCTATTCATTGCCTTGCACATTATGAAAGTTAGAATTAAGCCTGCTGCACCAACCATCGAGCCAGCAATAATTAGTACATTATTACCAATTACAAATCCAGTAAAGGCCGCAGCAATCCCTGAAAGTGAATTTAACAAGCTGACAACTACAGGCATATCAGCACCACCTATCGGCAAAACAAACAAAACCCCCAATAGGCAAGATGAGGCTACTAGGCCATAGATGTAATCGGAATTATTTGGTTCTTGAATTGTAAGTACAATTAAAGAAATTGAGGCAATTAAAAGGCATATTTTAACGAAATTTAACCACGGAGGGCCCCATGTGGGGAAACTAACCCATTTCCTCCTCCCCCTCGAATCTTTCTTTGTAAATGGAATATAAAATCCACCCATTAACTTCCCCATGGCCATGAGGCTACCAGTAAGTGTTAGCCAGCCAACTAGCCCAGAAAGACCAATGGCAACCCAAGTAGCGTACAACTCAATGCCAGAACTAGGAACATTTCCAATCTGGATTCGCCCCAAGACCTCTGAAAGGCCTACAAGAGCTGACGCTGCACCCCCAAATCCATTGAATAGAGCTACAAGTTCAGGCATTCCAGTCATTTCTACGCGTACTGCCATCCAAACTCCAATTATTGAGCCAAGAGCCAAACCACCAACTATGAGTTCTAGACCAATGATGCCCTCGCTGTACATTTTAGCTAATGTTACTATGACTGCTAATAGCATCCCATAAGCACCCAATCGATTCCCTTGGGGTGCCGTTTTCGGACTTGATAATCTCTTGATACCAAAAATGAAAAGGGCGGCAGCAACAAGATATCCAATATCCCAAATTACTGAATCAACCATTTCATTCACCCCCCTTCTTTTTTCGCTTTCCAGCAATCATTTCTAACATCCTATTGGTGACCATGAACCCACCAACGACGTTAATTGTCGCCATTACTAAAGCGGCAAATGCAAGCCAAGCAGCAGTTCCCGGATTACCACTATTAAATTGAGTATTTGATAGAATTAAAGCACCAACAATTGTAATTCCAGATATTGCATTTGCACCAGACATTAATGGAGTGTGAAGTGTAGGTGGAACTTTACTAATCAATTCAAAACCCAGGAAAATTGCAAGTACGAAAACTGTAATGCTTGCAACTAATGTGACTACGGTTAAAGTCATTCAACCACCTCCATTAAGCGTGTTTGTTTTTCATGAATTACCCCCTCGGTGCAGATTAGAACCCCGCCCATCCCAGATACGAAGAAATCACTCCCTTCAGGAGCACCCACTATTATATCGTCTTCTAAGTCGAGAGTTAATTCGCCATCCTTAACAATCGAAGTAACAAAATTTGTCAAATTGTTTGAATATAACATGCTAGCAGAATTTGATAACTGCCCAGGAAGGTTTGGGGTTCCAACAATAGTTACCCCGCTATCGGTAGTAATTATTTCCCCAACCTCAGTAAGTTCGCAATTACCCCCAACATCTGCATTCATGTCCACTACTACAGATCCTGCTTTGAAATTCTCAACAGCACTTGCTGGGATAGTAATAGGGGCGGGCCTACCAAAAATTCTGGCAGTTGTAACAATTACATCCGCATCACTGGCCACTTCACATACAGTGTCATTGACCTTCTGGATGAATTCCGGAGTTAGTGGTTTTGCGTATCCTGATTCATCTTCAAAATCATCCATTCCATCAACTTCAATGAAGCGACCCCCCACTGATTCTATCTGCTCTGCAGCAGATCTTCTAACATCAGAAGCATAAACAATTGCGCCCAGCCTTTTTGCAGTGGCGATTGCTTGTAATCCTGCTACTCCAGAACCCATGATTACAAATTTTGCCGGCCTTACAGTACCGGCACTAGTTGTCATCATTGGAATTCCTTTGGGGACGTGAGCAGCACCCATTAGTACAGCTTTGTATCCTGCAAGATTGTCTTGGCTACTGTTAACGTCCATTGCTTGGGCTCTGGATAAACGACGAGGGATCATATCCATACTAAAAAGAGTGATTTTTTGATTGATTGCCGCCCTTACTCTCTCAGGATTACGAAATGGATCTGCCACGCAAGCCAACATTTTTCCAGCACCCATTTTTTCTATTTCTGGCATGCCGATTGAAACAACTATATCCGAATTTAAGGCAGTTACACGGTCAGTGATTTTTGCCCCTGCTTCTTCATATTCTGAATCTAGATGGTGTGATAAAAATCCAGCACCAGATTCAACAAAAACATCAAATCCAATCTTATTTAACTTTCTTAATGAACTTGGAACAATCGCTACTCTAGATTCTCCATCCTTTTCCTTAACCACTCCCAACTTCATTTAATCCACCTGCTAATTGTATTAACTCGTAACACATCCACTATTGATTAGCAAGTCTGCGACTAGAATGAGGTTCTTGAACATCGCTCTAATGCGAATCATTTGTATTGATACAATATCTATTCAAAGTCAAAAACTCTAACTTACTATCGGTTACTATTTGGAGCCCTTACTCTAGGCGACACCCAGAAGGTGTCTATATGGCGAGTGGAAATGTGAAAATTACAGTAATTGGAGCGGGTAACGTTGGTGCAACTTGCGCATTTGTTCTAGCTCAAAAAAAGTTAGGAGATATTGTATTATTAGATATTTTTGAAGGTTTTGCCAAAGGTAAAGCGTTGGACATGAGTCAAGGTGGCCAGATTCTAAACTATGACGGGAAAATTACTGGAACTTCGGAATATTCTGACATAGCTGGTTCTGATGTAGTTGTTGTCACATCTGGATTCCCTAGGCAACCAGGGATGAGTAGAGAAGACCTAATTGGAAAGAATGCAGAAATAATAACTCAAGTTGGTTCTGGAATCAGGGAACATGCACCCGATTCAGTAATTGTAATGGTAACTAACCCATTAGATTTGATGACATACCACATGCAGAAAGTAACTGGATTCCCCTATCACAGAGTAATTGGACAAGCAGGAATTCTTGATTCCGCAAGAATGACGCATTTCATTGCACAAGAGATTGGTTGTTCTAATGAAGATGTTCAAGCGATGGTACTTGGTGGCCATGGGGATACAATGGTGCCTTTACCAAGATACACTACTGTGGGGGGAATTCCAATTACACAAATATTAGATCATGATACTATAGAGAAGATTAGCCACAGGACAGCAGGCGGTGGTGGCGAGATTGTAAAATTACTAGAGAAAGGAAGCGCCTTCTATGCTCCCGGTTCTGCGGCCGCAATAATGGCAGAAGCAGTTGTAAAAGACAGAAAGAGGTTGCTACCATGCTCTGCCCACTTGAGTGGACAATATGATTTGGATGATATCTACATAGGAGTTCCAGTAATATTAGGTAAAAATGGTGTTGAAAAAATAATTGAATTGGAACTAGAAGATTCAGAACTTGAAAGTTTGCAAGGCTCAGCTAATTTCTACAAAGAACAACTAAATGAGTTACTAGGATATTGAAAATATTGTTCTTATTTATTTTATGTAAATCTACACCCATCTTTGATAGTTGCAAGCGGCGGGTTGATGACTGAGGTGCAAATCGAAGAAACATGGTGATGAGCCACCTATACCTTGAGCACGATGGAAAAGTGCTACTTGTTGATGCAGATGGCAAAGGACCACAGATTCCAGAAAAGGGGAGGGATACGGCAGATGGTTGGAAATTACGACTACCTAGTGAATTAGAAGTTAGTAAGTTAGGACTTACCTGGGAAGAAAGGAGACGAAATCGATTCAAATTGGGTGAACAGGTCCATGAAGTAATTCACGGATTACCAAACATTGATTGGCCGAGCCATTGGGCTTGGAAGGACGATTTAATTTCAGACTCAGCAGTACATCCTGTAGCCAGAGAAAGCGTCTATAGAACAATGCACAGGATTGTTAGTAAAGTAATTCTAAGAAACCCTTCGGGACAAGTATTGTTACAAAAGGTAAAGCGCGGATTCTTTACTGGACATTGGACATTACCTGGTGGTTTTGTAGATTATTCTGAGCACCCTAGGAAAGGTGCAGAAAGAGAATTGATGGAAGAGTTAGGTGTTGATTTGAAGATTCCAGACCCTAAAGGAGAAGCAGGAGAAAAACAAGCAGGAGTTGAACTATCTATGGTTCAAGAGAGAATTTTTAATCTTGAGGGGATTGACTGGGTTTCCTTCACATACCTAATTGATGTAAATGAGGAAATAGAATTTAAATTAAAGCCGGACGAGGTTGAGGAAGCGAGATGGTTCGATTTAGATAATGCATTGGAAGTGGCAGCTTCAATTTTTGATTTGGATGGCATAATTACTTTGGCAGGTGAATGAATGAAAATACCTACTAACTTGCTTTCCGATGGAAATACAAGAAGAATGATATTTTTGGGAGTGATTTGCGTCCTAGGGTGTTGCATAATTAGTCAATTAATGATGCAGATGGGAGGGGGACCGAGAGACCAACCAATGGATCTAAGCGAGCAAATTTCTGATTTAGGAGATGGATCTGCAGGTTCTCATGCAACTTTCCCAGATGGATTGCCCCCTTTTATTTCGTCTGCAGGAGCATTCTATCCTGAAAAAGCAGTTTTTGATTTTGGACTATTTGTTGGCGGAATAATCTTTGTAATTTTTGGAATCGAAATATTTCTCCGAACTAACTCTGATTTGATTTCTACAAATGGTTCAATAATTCGTAAATTTTCTAATTTCGGTACTTTAATCACAAGCATTGTAATTGGTTTTTCAATGATGATGATAACTCGCCACCCATTCAATACCAGTTTAGTATTGCATATTTTCTATGCAATGAATATATTCTATGGGACATTTATTTGGGGGTCATTCTTTGCAATTTCCCGTGGTATGATAGATTCCAAAAGAATGTTTCAAATTGGAAAAAATGATTTTAGAATGAAGTTGAATAACGTAAGATGGATTCTCGTTGCTGCAGGATTTATTTCTTTTCAATTGATGGTATTTTTCGTGGCAAAAGGTATGGCCAACACGTCTGCTTTTTTTGAATGGACACTTACGTTCGCTGCTGAATTACAGGTACTTTCTTTTTTACCAACATTATCTGTAAATAGAGTAGATGAGGAAGAATAAATGGTTACACTTCTAATTGTTTCAGAACCCGATATTGCATCCAAAATTCAAGGTGATGCTCTCCTATCAAGAGGCGGATGGGATGAATCTGATGAAGTCGAAGGTGGAAAAAGTTGGTCGCATAAATATTCTCCAGTTTATCTATGGAGTTATCCGGGCAGGGTCCTAATGGAAGATGATTTGGATAAGAGATTTTCAATAGCAACAGGGAAAAATGTTAGCGAGGTTATTTTCCTTTCACGCCATTATGCGGCTAGCGGACAACCAAGTTTGACCTTACACGTAATAGGGGTACCGGGTGAAACACCAATTGGTGAAAAAGCTGAATTTGGAGGGATTAAAGGAAGTGTTGTCCCACCTAATACTAGATTTGCTTCATGGTTCAGAAAGTTAAACGAGGTTGCATACAAACATAATTTGGTCCCTGAATTTGATTTGACAATCGAAACCACACACCATGGACCTATTCTTTCTTCGCCAACGATGTTCGTTGAAATTGGTTCTTCGGAATCTCATTGGGATCGAGAAGATGCGGCTGAAGCATGGGCTGATGTAATTACAGAAGGTTTGGGTTTAGATGGGGGGGATGGTTTTGGTAGTTGGAGTTCATTAACAGAAGAAGAACAACTTTCATCTAAAGTAATGATTGGGATTGGGGGTGGGCATTATGCACCACGTCATTCTGATGTCATACGGAAAACAAATTGCTGGGCTAGCCATCAAATCGCATCTTACTCTCTTGAAATGGAAAAACCAATCGAAGACGATTGGGACGGTACTTCAGGACCTTACCCTAATGGGCCATGGGCACATTCGATTAAAATCTGTCTTGAAAGCACAAAAATATCTTTTCCAAATGGCAACATAATTGCACACTTGGATAGAAAATCATTCAAAGGTTGGCAAAGACAATCTATCAAAAGATTATGTAAGGAAATTGGCTTACCAATTGGCAGAACTAGAGATTTTGA
>MDTE01045344.1_pt1 | contig 21541 bp, 18 predicted proteins | sample 811231 | NCBI WGS metagenome assembly MDTE01 (sample SAMN05326651, study PRJNA326480) | marine metagenome | isolation source: seawater | place: Indian Ocean: Red Sea | collected 2010
AGTAGCCGACAAACTCCTCGAACAAGGAAGTAAAGTAACAATGATTAGTAGGTATGACAGCTTAGGTGCATCACTTCCATACCCACCCGCAACAGTAGAAGCGGCGAAAGAAAGGCTGATGTCTCAAGATTTCGACTTTATCGGCGGTCATTACATTCAGGCAATCACTGAAGATGAAGTAGTTATCGGTGTTCCTTTCACTGAACGGTTAAGAACCATTAAAGCCAAAACAGTGGTTGTAGTCACCTACAACCACCCAAATCGAGAAATAGCCGAATATCTAATAGGAGAAAACCCAGATATGGAGAACAAAATCCACCTCGTTGGAGATGTATCAGGGACCAATGGTATTCAGGCAGCGATTCATCAAGCAGCAAACCTCACTCGCTCAATCTGAGAACTAAAGAAGAAACTCAGAAACCGCTCGCGGCTAGTCGAATAGCGTCAAGCAAGTCATCGTAGCCGTCGTAAGCTTCAAGGTCGTTTCGTTCAGATTGAACGTTATCAGGGGCTCTAAATAAAAATCCTGCATCAGCCTGATCAATCATGGAAAGGTCGTTATATGAATCCCCAGCGGCGATTACCTTGTAATTTAACCCTTGGAACATACGAACCGATTCAAACTTTTGGTCCGGTGTGCGCTGGGTGAAACCAATAATTGCCCCAGAGGAATCAAGGCTTAATTTATGGCAGAGAATTAACGGATTGCCCAATTGGTGCATTAGCGGACCAATGAAATCCTCAAAAGTATCCGAAAGCAGGATCACCGGAAATTGGGCACGTAGCTCATCCAAAAAGTCCTTTGCTCCTTCCAATGGGGTGAGAGTAGCAATGACTTTCTGTATGTCATGAAGAAGAAGTTTGTTGTCATTGACAATTTGTATTCTGGTCTCCATCAAAAGTTGATAATCAGGCTCATCCTTTGTCGTCCGAGTAAGTTCCTCAATTCCAAAGTGATTTGCTAAAGCAATCCAAATCTCTGGAGTGAGAACGCCCTCAACATCAAGGGTGATAACGCTTTGGATAGGGGGATCAGCACGCATAGATAGAAATACGATAGCCCTTCAAGTAAGTGAACATACGACCTTTACTGCATTTACAATCAATTTATGACCCAAAAACAGGAAAAGAATGCAGAAACAATTCTTCGGATCGAATGGAATGATGGGCTCCCGCACCTTCTCGTTCTTAACTGCAACACCGATTCTTTAGAAAAAGTGCCGCTGAGTAACTACCATCTCGCTTACAGAGTTGCTGATCCGAAAATAAGAATCTGCGTCAACTACCAACTCAAACCCCTTGATACCTCAAAGAGACGGCCCTGTCTGCGAGTACCAGAAAAAGGCAAAAAATGTGAAATATGTAAGAAAGAAGACAGCATTTTTGCTGCAAATCTTCACAATGCCCACACAAAGGATCGAGGTGCTCTCCCCGCTGAGATCGTGAAGCACATGCAGAACCCGAATTATCTGTATTTAGCAGCATTCGATGATGGAGCTTTAAAAATAGGGACAAGCAGAGCGCAAAGAATTAACACCAGATTGCTGGAACAGGGGGCCCTCATAGCGACCATAATGTGCGAAACAGAAGATGGATTTCTCATAAGAGTCCTTGAAGATATGGTGACAGCTGAAATGGGAATACCGCAATCGGTTACTACTCGGAAAAAATTGCAGGGAATAGTAACTCCTCTGCCATTGTCTGAAGTCAACGCGAAGCTATCTGAAGCTACACGAAATGTGAAAACATTCATCGAAAGTAGATTCAGTGAAGAATGCTCCATAGTTTTAAATGAATGGGAAAATCCCGAAAGATCCACACCCCTTTGGGAGAGAATTCACGCCTATCCAAATAATCTAGGGAGTGGGGCACACGACCTTACTATCGGCGGCGCTCGAGGCAGGCTAGTGGGATTTACGAAAGGAACTGGAGATGAGAGCTTCGTTGGGGATTTAGATGAAATCTTTGGAGTAGTCGTTGAGCCGGGATCTTTCCCAACAAATGAAATGACTGTACAAGATAAGCTTTTTTAACTTTGGCATTCAGAGGCGGTTGCCGTCGATCTCATCTTCTGGAGTCAACAAGTTGAAAGAGTCTGTTTCACTTACTGCATTGATGGGGTCAATCTCGACTGCTAGTCCTTCAGGTGGAACTTGATCAAGCCCACCAGCAGTAGCTAAAGCAAAGGCTAATCCTGCAGAACGGTCATATACATTATTCAAGAATTCTAGTGAGGTAGTTTCCTGCCCAGGTATTGGCGGTTTGCCTAATGAAGCTAAAACAGCCTGAGTCACTTTCGGAACGGAAAGCCCGTAAATGGGCTCTGGAAGGCTTTCATTATTTCCCCAGAATTTTCTCGGATCTGCTCTATTACGGCTTCGTCGCCGTTTTTTCCGATTTTGTCCAGTCGGGTTTCGATCACTTGAACGCTTATTCATCTTCAGTAACCCCATTTACGTGTTCAGTTTCGAAATTGAGCATGGCTTCTGTATCAATACCTAATGCTTGTTGTAATTGTTCAGCGTCTAAATCGCCGATTGAGCTTGATTTAGGGAGAACTAGGTTGGCTATTTGGCGTTTGCCAGCAACGACCTCTTCAACTCGTTCATCAACTGTTCCCGGACAGATAAGTCGATGAGCGATCACAGTGTTCTTCTGTCCGATACGCCAAACACGATCCCGCGCTTGATCTTCAACAGCAGGGTTCCACCACCGGTCATAGAGCACAACGTGATTTGCGGCTGTGAGATTCAAACCTGTTCCACCGGCTTTTAGGGAAAGGACCATTGCTCCTTTCCCCTTTCCCTTCTGGAAAGAGTCAACCATTCGATCCCGGGCGCTTCTCCCAAGACCACCGTGATAGCAGTCAATCGGGATCTCGTAACGCTCAGTCAAGTGTTTGGCGAGTCGCTCGCCCCACGTGGCAAAATGAGTGAAGACCAGAATCCGTTCGTCAGCCGAGAAGACAGTTTCCATAATTTCGTACAAACGTTCAAGTTTGCCTGACCGGCCCTCTATGCCAAGATTGTCGTCTTTGTAGTTGAGAGGATGGTTGCAGATTTGTTTCAACGCAGTGATCGCGGCGAGCACAGCCCCTTTACGCTGAGGTGAGCCAGCGCTACTTTGCTCTGTTTCTTCGATGAGGTTATTTATTACGGCTTGATACAGTCCTATTTGCTCTTGCGTCATCGCGCAATGATCTAATTCGTCAATTCTGTCTGGCAGCTCTGCCGCTATAGAGGATTCAGATTTCGTCCTTCTATAAACCATTATTCCATTTAGCGCTTTCAAAGCACTTTCGTTACCGCCTTCGATTTTTTTGTCAGGAGTTAGCTGGGAAATAAATTGGTTACGTGGCCCTAAAAGTTCTGGATTTGCCCAATCAAGTATTGACCAAAGATCACCTAAGCCATTCTCAATTGGTGTTCCAGTTAAGGCAATCCTTGAGTGAGCCTTAAGCTTTCGAAGTTGCTGCGATGTTTCAGCTGCAGGATTCTTTATCGCTTGAGCTTCATCTAGAACGACTTTCGACCATTGAATTTCTTTCAGTAATTCGATGTCTCTCACAGCGGTTCCGTATGTAGTTATCACAATCTCAAAAGCGGAAACTGTTCTCTCTAAGTTCTTTCCTTTAGCTCGATTAGGCCCATGGTGAACCATGACGCTCGTTTCCGGTACGAAACGTTTCGATTCTGCTCTCCAATTCCCAACAACGGCAGGTGGGGCAATCACTAGTGCCGGTTCGGGCCTTGGCGAAATAGCGAGATTAGCTAGGGTAGTAGGGGTCTTTCCGAGACCCATATCTAGAGCTAAACATCCGCCAAGTCCAGCGTCATCAAGAAAATTGATCCATGCCAGCGCATCAGCCTGGTAGCTTCGCAATTCGCCGACAAATCCCTCTGGTTTCGTTTCTGGCTTCTCGGGTAGATCTTTAACACTCCGAAGTAGATCAGCTGCCCAGCCATCCCCATCTAAAGTGATCCCGCCTAATGCTTTACCCTCTAGGCCAAGGGCATGACGAAGCATTTCAGCTCCGCTCATCTTTTTCTTCTTGGAGAATTCAGCTAAAGCTTCAGCAGCTTCAGCAAGATCTGCTTTATCCAGCTCAATCCATTGCCCTTTGGATTCAACAAGTGGCCGCGCTTCCGTCGCTAATTCCGCTATTTGCTCTGCATTTAGTTCAACATCCTCAAAAACGGCACTCCATCGGACATCTGCGAGTTGCTGTGCGCTCACCATAGTTTCTTGCGTTTCAGCTGTGATACGAAGTATGGGTGATACTTTGCGTTTCGACATTGATGGTACGCGAACATCAAATCCAGCTGCGGTAAGATTCTCTCCACCATCAGTCATTAAATCCCACGCTTCGGCTTGAGAAAGCAGCACTTCCCCTCTGCGTCGACCGCCTGGACGTAGCAGTTCTGGGAATAACCGTTCCAGCCTAGAAATTTGTTTGTTGACTAGCTTCCGACGGGTTTCACTACCTGTGTTGATCGTCACTTCAATCGGTTCAAGCCCTCCATTATCATTAGGGACAAGAACTTTAGCTAACCATGTACCTAACTCATCTGGTGGGTCCAGCTGAATAACCAGTTGAAGCTTTTCGATTCCCGTAATTGGAACGGCCCACTGTGAAAGCCTCCTTGCGATATCGGAACCAAACTCTGAATCAGCCCGAAATGCCATCCCATCAAGAGCCGCAACGACCATCTCCCCGAAGTCTTCTCGAGATTTAATCTCCGGAGGGGCATACGGCAAGTCAACTTGACTCGCTGCCATTCGCACAATTGAATCTGTTAGATCGGCAAGAACTTTCCCAACAAACCGGTGACGATCAGTCTCTTCGCAAGCCACCATTGCAGCGCCAGGTGTTGAAGAGACAAGGGAAGCATGGGAATTGAGGTCTATCAAAGCAGGCGCCCACCGAACATGGAATAGAGCCTCATCCGAATCTTCTTTGTAAGTTCCGGTTACTTCATGAAGAACTGGATAGATCTTTCCCTGAATTACCAAATGTACAGCTAATCCAGCTGCCAAACCCATCCAAGTAGCAGTGACACCAACGTCCCCTGATCGGTCGGAGCCGAGTGAGACAAGCCAACCGAGCGTAGATGAGATAGGCGCGGAAACCGAAGGCGCTTTTTGTTCGTCAGGAAGTTGGAGATCCTCAGATGGTGTCCATTCAATAGAGTCACCGCCAAGAGAAGCTAACCGGTTGAGGATCTCTGTGTGGCCTTCCGGCATGCTCTTATATCCACCTAACCATGCAACTAGCCTTCCATCCCTCCAGGCCAATTGAACAAGTGGGTCATTGGCTTCCAACCCATAGCCATTAGTGGAATTTGGGTCAGGTTTAGGTGCAGGGCCTAGTAAATCTGTCAAAACTTTATCTATTTTGCCAGCCTCTCCATTTAAATCATCAAGCACTGTTCTGCGTTCAGATCCCCTGTGCTTTCTGCGGACACGAGCGATGCTCTGATCCGTATGCTCGAGGAAACGAAAGAGGGTCTCAACCCATTGGCTTTGGTTTGAATGAAGAAGATCAAGATCGTCGTCAGTGCACAAGCCATCCAAATGAGTCTGAACCAAATGTTCAAACTCATTCATCGGAATGACAGAGTTGTCATTAGTAATGGTATTCTCCTTATATTTCCCAACACAGTAGTGCTGGATTCAAAGGCGAGATCACATAGCGAAACAACACACTCGGGTGTTGTAGTCACTAGCAAATGCCTGTGATACTTCAATTCTAACGGATAAAGATACAGAACCTGCTCATTTCAGAAGATTTGTTAAGAAGCAGCAATGTAGAATCTGCTTGCTGGTTGGATTCAATCGCTACGATAAGTAAACACTCTGGTTTATAAAGGAATTGCATAATGGATATTCACAATGAAGTAGTTGTGGTAACTGGGGCTGGGGCAGGAATAGGAGAAGCCCTTGCCTACGCTGCAGCTGAGCGTGAAGCGAGAAAAGTGATAGTTGCTGACCTGAATGGAGATAATGCGAAAAAAGTAGCAGACAAGGTCGGAGGCGAAGCTTTCCAGATCGATGTATCTGACGAAGAACAAATTATAGAACTCGTAGAAAGTGTTGAAGAGCGAAATGGGCCGATAGGCCTATTCTGTTCTAATGCGGGGTTTGTCACATCTGCTGGATTGGAGGACCCTAATGAGCGCATCCAAAAGATGTGGGAAGTTCACGTTATGGCACACGTGTACGCAGCTCGAGCGGTGATTCCCCAGATGATCGCTAACGATGGGGGATACCTCCTAAACACTGCGTCAGCAGCGGGCCTCCTAACCCAAATAGGATCACTTGCATACTCCATCACAAAAAGTGCAGCTGTTTCCCTAGCTGAGTGGATAGCGATCACTCATCACCATCAGGGGGTTCGTGTGTCGGTACTTTGCCCCCAAGCCGTACGTACGGACATTCTGATCAACAGCCCCGACAACGCGGAAACTCAAGGGGAAGATCCGGAATGGGCTGAGGGCGGAGTTGCTAGCTCAGATGGGATACTAGAGCCGAAAGAAGTGGCTGAGTTCTGCATGAGTGCAATCGCAGATGAACGGTTTCTCGTTCTCCCGCATACAGAAGTAGAGGGGTATATGCAATTTAAAGCGGCCAACGCGGACAAATGGCTGAATGGTATGCGAAGGTTCCAGGACAAACTCTATTCCGGTGAAGCCTTGCCAGGCGATGCTATGGCGGAATTCCTTAAGTGAATTAGGGTTAGCGAATGACAAAAGAGCAGGGAAGAATACGAGCTTCGAATTTGGAGACATCGGGTCGGGCACCTGTAGAAAATCCGCTAGAAGCCATAACCGACAACGTAATGCAGTCATTTAAAGACGATGGAGTAGTTATGTTGGAGAACGTCCTCCACTCTGAATGGCTACTTCTTCTTGAACTCGGCCTCCAAAGAGTTCTAAACAACAGCAGTCAAGAAATGCATCTTTTCTTTGAGGGGCAAGAGGGAGAATTCATAGAAACAATTAGGAACTTTGAAGTTATTCCTGAGATCCGCCGTCTCGTGTATGACTCTCCGATAGCTGACCTCATTGGAAAACTGATCGGATCAGAAAATCTGTGGCTATATTCCGATGAATTCTTCATCAAACAAAAAGGCAATGCAGAACGTACCCCATGGCATCAAGATACTCCTTATTGGCCGATCTCAGGAACACAAATCGCTTCTGCATGGATATCACTTGATCCACTCACCAAAGATGAATGCCTTGAATACGTTGCCGGCTCTCACCATGGGGCGATCTATGATGGGTTTAATCCGGCAAAGGTCGGCGAGGATCCTACTCTCCCTCATTATGATAAGGATTACCCTCCACTACCAGATATTCAAAAAGACCGTAAGGGATTTGACATCCGATCATGGACAATCACGCCAGGGGATGTAATATTCGCTCACCCAAGTGTCCTGCACGGAGGTGGACCCACTAGACCAAATGGTAGAAGGCGTGCGATAACTATCCGAATCTACGGAGATGATATTACCTTCGCTACTCGTCCAGGGACGAAACCAACAGTTCCACTTACACCAGGGTTGTCCCTTACGCTTAAACCCGGGGATCCATTACGGTCTCCGTGGTATCCAAGGATTAGGCCACTTCCTACACACCTCAAAGCTGAATGGATGTAACTGGTCTTTCTCGGGATTAACCCAGCAGAACTTAGTAAACTGATTTCATGCAGCCTCTTAGATCGTTCTTTCCGCAGTTCTCGTTAGAAGACCTCCATCAGCAGATCAAAGCAGACACAGGCAAGGGGCCACTCGGAAGACAAGCAGCTATAGCAGTGGGATATGGTCGATCAATAGGAATCCGGTTAAACGATGGAAATTTTTGGCGCTTCTTAGCGACTGAAGATGGAATTGACATAGATAAAAGAATTGATTCCGCAAAAGTGATTATTGATGCGGATAGTGAAACATGGCATGATCTTGTTTCTGAAGCATGGTCAATTATGGGATTGATACTCCAGAACAAAGTCCGAATTGAAAAGGGGAACTTTCAACACGTAGCGGCATGGGAAGCCCCGCTCCAAGCACTTTATAACAAACGCAGGATCTTCATGGAAGAAGACCTCAGTGAAGACCTGCCACATGAATTCAAATTTGGAGATAACCCAAATGAGATGGCTAAATCCTTGAACAGCCTTGGTTTTATCCTTGTGCGAGATGTATTCACTCAGGAAGAAATCAATGCGATGTCAACTGAAGTTGACCAACGAAGAAAATCAGCTACTCCTGAAGACAAGCGGTCGTGGTGGGCCACCGACTCTGAAGGAGATGAACATTGCTGCCGAGTAACCTATCTGAACCATGGATCCGACCGCTTTGCTCAATTAGCGCATGACTCTCGACTGGCAGAACTCGCAGACTTATCTGAAGATAGGCTTTACCCAACTCCAAACCATGGAGACGGGATATCTGCAGTTATCAAAGTCCCTGACATACAGGAAGGACTAGCTGATCTCCCGTGGCATCGGGATTGTGGGATGGGCGGTCACCCATTGATATGCCCGGGGTTGAATATCGGTATCCAATTAGACGTTGCAGATGCAGAGTCTGGTCAACTTATCTTCCTGCCCGGATCAAATGGTTTTTCGGGAGGCGCCAATGTCGCTAACAAAACCAGAAAGACCGTTGGCGTCATAGCTGAGCCAGGTGACGTCACGGTTCATTACGGCCATACGCTGCATGTTGCTCCGCCACCAACTGGAACTCATCGTCAAAGACGAACAATCTATGTCAGTTTCCATAAGGCTGAATACATTAACGCTTTGCCGGAAGGGAAAGGTTATAACGACGTACTTTTCGCACATGGCGATGGGCGGGTTCGCACACCACAAGAGCGGATAACGGAAAGCTAACTTTTCTTCCTTTTCTGGATATTTGCCCATTCGTCTCGCAATCCGACCGTACGATGGAACAGATTTGATTCAGTAGCGTCCCTGCAGAAGTACCCGAGGCGTTCAAATTGGACTACTTCTCCACCTTGAATAGATTCAATAGAGGGCTCAAACCTTGCAGCTGAGTGAAGAGACAGTGAAGCTCTGTTGAGGTCACCCCAAGCATCATCTTCAGCAGAGGGATGTTCTGTAGAGAATAGGCGTTCATAAATCGCTGCAGTTCCGCTCAGGGCGTTGCTCTCCTCAACCCAATGGATAGTTGCTTTAACTTTCCTGCCGTCAGGCGACTTCCCTCCACTGGTTTCTGGATCATAGGTGCAGAGGATCTCAATAGGATCTCCGTTGTCATCCTTAATCACATCATTGCAGGTAACGAAATATCCGTACCTGAGGCGAACCTCTCTACCTGGGGAGAGGCGGTAATATTTCGCAGGTGGTTCTTCCATAAAGTCATCTTGCTCAATGAGCAAATTTCCAGAAAACGGAATCTGTCGAGACCCTTGAGAAGGATCCTCAGGGTTATTGATGGCCTCACGATATTCAATCTTGCCTTCAGGCCAATTAGTTATAGTCAGCTTTAAAGGGTTGAGTACCGCCATCTTACGATTAGCGGTTTGATTCAATTCTGTTCGTACAAAGGATTCAAGTAATTCGATTTCGTGGGTGCTGTTCGTTTTTGCAATGCCAATATGTTCACAGAAGTCCCTAATCGCCTTGGGTGGGTAACCACGCCTTCTCAACCCGCTTAACGTCGGCATCCTGGGGTCATCCCATCCAGCGACAACTGACTCTTCAACAAGACGTCGGAGAAGACGTTTCGATAAAACTGTATGTGTGAAGTTCAAACGGGCAAACTCGGTCTGGTAGGGGCGTTGATTCTGGGGAATGTCTAGTTGCTCAAGGAACCAGTCATAAAGAGGGCGGTGCGAATCAAATTCGAGAGTGCAAAGAGAGTGTGTCACGCCCTCAATGGCATCTGACTGACCATGCGCCCAGTCGTACGTAGGGTAAATAACCCAATTAGTACCAGTTCGGAAATGAGTATGATTGCGAATCCGATACATAACCGGATCTCTCATATTCATGTTCTCATGATTCATGGCGATTTTGGCCCGGAGGACACAATGACCTTCGGGAAACTTCCCTGAGCGCATCTCACGAAATAAATAAAGATTCTCCTCGGGTGTGCGGGTTCGAAAAGGGCTGTCTGAACCTGATTCAGTGTAGGTCCCCCTTTGGGAAGAGATCGTTTCTGCATCCTGGTCATCTACGTAAGCTTTATCAGCGGCAATAAGAGTTTCAGCCCACTGATACAGTTGCTCAAAATAGTCGGAGGCGAACACAGGTTTCCGGGTAAGTGGGTTACCGAGAAGCCATTCAATATCTCGAATTATTGAGTCAGCAAATTCCGCACTTTCGGTAGTTGGATTCGTATCGTCAAAGCGGAGGTTGCAAATACCATCGAATTCAGAAACTAAGCCAAAGTTCAAACAAATCGATTTAGCGTGACCTACATGTAGGTGGCCATTCGGCTCAGGGGGAAATCTGGTAGTAATCTGATCGGAAAAACGACCAGTGGAAATATCAGACTGTATCAGATCTCGGATAAAGTCCCGTTTTTTAGTCTGTACCTGTTCGTTATCGTCCATATCAGTATTGTGCCATTTAGAACTTGTGATTGTGCCAGTCTAAACTGATAACCATCCAATAAAGAAGATAGGGGAGCAATGGGTCAAGGTTTCGATGCGAACCGGTTGTTACGGATTTCAGAGTTGTGCGATAAGTATGTCAACGCTGGAAAGTTCCCCTGTGCTCAAATACAGGTAACACATGCCGGAAACGTAGTGTTAAGGCACACGGTGGGGAAAGCAGACGTTGAATTGGGCATTGACCTACAGGAGGACGCAATCTTCCGCATCTATTCAATGACAAAGCCAATCACCTCCATTGGGTTGATGCAACTGTATGAAAGAGGTGAGGTTCTCCTAGAGGACCCCGTTGAAAATTACATTCCTGCGTTCTCAAATCCGCAAGTTTTGATGGGGGGTTCATATCTGAAGCCAGCTCTAAGACCTGCCCAGACACCACTTACAGTTCGCGACATGCTTATGCATACTTCTGGTCTAACGTACGCTTTTCATTATGCTAACAACCTTGACAAGATGTACCGGAAAAGCAATTTGGGAAGCATCGCTATGCGATTGGAGGAAGAGGAAATCCCAAATTTGGAAGAGACCGTAAACAAGCTAGGAGAGATGCCACTACTGTTCGATCCCGGCAGCAGCTGGAATTACTCAATGTCAACTGATGTCTGCGGACGTCTAATAGAGGTAATCAGCGGGCAACCTTTAGACGAATACTTGAAAGAGAATATTACTGATCAATTGAGTATGTTTGACACGGGATTTTATGTTGAAGCTGACAAAGTCGACCGGTTCACTTCCAATTACGCCTATGTTCCCGATAATCCCCTCAAAAAAATCGATGATTCCGCTACTAGCCACTATCTTAAACCTGCTCGTTTCCTCTCAGGCGGGGGAGGGATGGTCTCAACCACCGATGATTACCAGCGGTTCGTATCGATGCTCGCAAACGGGGGTGTATTGGAAGGGAAGACAATAATCGGCAGGCACACCCTTGAGTACATGACACTCAATCACCTACCAGGAGGCTTAACCTTAAATGAGCTTGGACAATCAACGTTCTCTGAAACAACCATGGAAGGAATGGGTTTCGGATTAGGGTTCTCTGTACTCGAAGATCCAGCTGCAAATGCGGCACTGGGTTCAAAGGGAGAATTTGCATGGGGGGGCGCAGCAAGCACACGATTCTGGGTTGACCCGATTGAAGATATTACCTGCATATTTATGACACAATTCATGCCATCAAGTTTCTACCCCATAAGGCGAGAACTGAAGGCAACCGTCTACCAGGCATTGAAATAGAAGAAATGGGACCTTTAGATGGTGTCAAAGTTGTTGACTTTACACAGGTCGTTGCCGGCCCAGTAGCAGGAATGCTCCTCGCTGAGCTAGGGGCTGACGTGATTAAAGTTGAGTATCCCGGGATAGGGGATATCACAAGGTCATCCGGTTTTTCTAAGGGAGGTCTCAACAGCGCAGTTTTGAATTGCAACAGAGGTAAGCGCTCTATCCAGATAAACCTCAAAGAAACACTAGGTCAAGAAATAGCACTCAAACTGATAGAGAACGCTGATGTGGTAATCCAGTCCATGCGACCGGGGAAAATTAGCGAACTTGGCCTTTCCTACCAGAATGCAAAACAAGTTAATAACGACATTATCTACGTATCCCTATCCGGCTATGGTCAAGACGGCCCATATTCTGATAGGGCAGTTTACGACCCGGTCCTTCAGGCCATGTGCGGGTACGTGTCCCTTCAGGTTAATCCCGAACTTCCTTTCCCTGACCTAATGCGGACAGCCCTCATCGATAAAGCAGTCTCATGGGAGATAGCGCTTTCCGTTGCAGCAGCACTATTCGCAAGAGAAAGAGGTGAGGGAGGGCAGGAACTTGCAATAGCAATGATCGATGTTGCGATCGCTTTCCTATGGCCTGATGGGGGAATGGCAGAGACCCTGCTTGATTCAGATGTCGTTACCGGCACACATTTGAGCAAATTAATGAATATGACTGAGACTGCAGATGGGCACATCGTTTACTTTGCGGTAGCTGATCATCAAATCAAAGGGCTTTATACTGCGTTAGGGCATCCGGAATGGTTTACTGATGAAAGATTCGCTACCCGAGAGGCACGGCACACGAATAACAACAACGAAATTCTCGGAGGAATGATAGCGGATGCATTTAGAACCTTTACCTCAATGGAAATAGCAGAGAAGCTTCATGAATACTCAGTTCCATGCGGAGAGGTAATCGACTTAAGCGAAGTATCCGAAATTCCACAAGTACTTCATAACAGGACATTCTTCCAATGGGAGCACAAAGACGCCGGCAAAATTCGGTCACCAAGGCATTCAACCATTTTTACTGGAACCCCGTTGCCGGTTCTAGACAATGCGCCCCTTCTTAATGAGCACAGCGAGGAGATCCTCAATGAACTAGGCATAGGAGGCAAAGAGCGTAACGACTTAAGAGAGAAAGGTGTCGTACCGTAATCCTACTGGTTCCACCTCACATGGAGTGGAAAGACGAAGAGGACTATTCTAGAAAAGAGAGGAGATTTATGTCTGAGGGCACTCTAAATTCAATTATCAGAGATGCTCTGGGTGCCACTGAAGATACGGGTGGAGCTCAGAGGAAATTTCCGTATATGCCAGTGGGACAAGCTGTTGATATGGGTTTCACTGATGATGGAGTCCCATTGTTGGACCCTCGGATCTTTGACAGCGGTGAATTTGGGCGGAACCCGTACCCCTATTACCGAATCATGCGAGACCATTACCCTGTGTATCACGACCAATTGCATAACTGCTATTACGTGACACGTTATAGCGACATCACGGATTGCTACTTCGATGAAGTCGGGTTTAACACGATTCCAAAGGGATCTTCAAGCGGGGTCCTTGGGAACACACAACTAGAACTAAGCGGTATCGAACATAGAAGACGTCGGAACATCTACGGACGCCACTTAGTAGGAGCAGCACTTACCAAACGCCTTCATGCCCTTGAAGAAATAGCGAATGAACTTATTGATGAATGGTGGGAGAAAGGTAACCCCAAAGGCATTCAAATCAACACGGATTCAGGGACGGCAACTATTGAATTGGGGAAAGCATTCGCTAACGAATTTCCAATTAGTGTCGTTGCTCAAGTGCTGGGTATTCCGCAAGAAGCCCGACAGCAATTCACATGGTGGTATGACGCCATGATGTCCGGCTTAGGCGGGTCCGACACCCACCATGAGGGCTTAGAAGCAAGGCAAGATCTCGAAGAATATGTGGAAGATTTAGTTGAACAAAAGAGAATCAACCCGACCTATCTTGAAGATGAAAAGGGTGAAGAAATCTGCTTAGACATTATCTCCGAACTTTGCACATCTGAAATAGATGGTGACGTTATGTCCACTGAGGAAATTACGTCCTTCATCGCCCTTGTGGTAGGCGGAGGCGGAGAGACAACTCGAGGTGCGATAATGAATCTGTGGTACCTTTTGCTGCAGCATCCCGATCAGCTAGATGCGGTGCAGGGAAACCCGAACCTTTGGGATACGGCTTTCCATGAGATGCTGCGCCACTCAACTTCAATAGGGGGGCAGCCGCGTCATAATACGCACGATATAACGATGCATGGTGTTCAAATACCAGCTGGATCGTTAATCCACATGGTCGATGTATCAGCGAATCACGACGAAAGAGTCTTTTCCGAGCCAGAAACATTCGACATCTTTCGAGATGATTTGTACTCAGGAAAAATTCTCAGATCAGGTCACAATAAGGAAGGGAAATGTAGCCACATGGCTTTCGGTGTCGGACCACACTTGTGCCCCGGCGCGTGGATTTCCCACCAGGAAACTGTGATCGGCTCACAAATACTGAATGAGACTCTAAAAAATGTGCGAATCAACTATGAAAGGATGCCTAAGGACATAGATGGGGTCTCATTAGCGCCTATCGGACTTGGGTCCATTCGAGAGTTATGGCTTGATTTCGACTTACCGAAATAATTCCCATGGAAGAAGAAGTACTATACGAACACGATGAGGACCCAGAAGAAGTTTCAGGCTACCGAACATATGAGGTCTACCAGCGAGAGCGCGTAGGGGAGACCACAAATCTCATAAAGCCCCGCCAGTTAATCTCAAATGAATATCTCCAGAATCCATATCCACTTGTTTCGTTGTTGAGAGAAAAATACCCGTGTTATCGAGATTGGTTAGGAAATAGATTCTGGATAACTCGGTATGACGATGTGACGTCAGTGTTTAGCGATGACCGGAATTATCAAACGCGACCGAAAACATGGTTTTACGGTCTTGACGGGTATGGGCGGAATTTCTGGGATCAGTTGGAGGTTCAAAGAGCCTATGAGAGAAACATAGATCAAAACACCCAACGCGTTGTGGAGGATATTTTCGCAGGTTGGAATAGTCAAGAATTTGATTTAGCGATGGACTTCGCATTTCAAATCCCGATGCGACTATGGGGGAGAGCCCTCCACATTCCCGATGAATCACTCCCCACATTCACCCGACTGTACTGGCGTATGCAGCGCGGAATTGGATGGGATCCACGAGTTAGAAACGATGGCCTACTCGCTATTAAAGAAATGGAGCAGTTCCTTGATCCGATGTTCAAGGAACGTAAACGTGATCCGGGTGAAGATCTAATTAGCGCGATTGCTGGAATTGCTTCTAAAGATGGGGAGATAACGACATCTGATCTTGTCGTAACCATACTGGAACTTGATCACGAGACTTTACACGGCGGGCTTTCAAACCTGTGGTTTAATTTGCTCCACAATCCAGAAGAAATGGGAAAAGTTAAAGATGATATGAGAATGATTAAATTCGCGTGGTTGGAGACTATGCGGTTTACTCCACCTGTCCTTTCAGCTCAGCGTTTCGCTCGAACAGAAGTCGAAAGGTTTGGGCGACTCATACCGGAAGGGGGGCTACTTTTGTGCTCCGCTGCTGCAGCTAACCGGGATCCTAGACAGTTTGAATCACCCGATGAATTCATCGTGGGACGTAAGGACCTATGTCAACGTGAGCCACGCGGCCAATACAGGGCGGATGGGCTACCTTCAGGAATCACATTTGGCCTTGGAAAACCATCAATTCATCCAGCGGTTCCTAAAGAGCGACCGCGATCCTTATACGCAATTACACGTGATTGTGCCGTTGTGGCGGCATCGATGCTTCTTGAACACCGGCCGAACATCAAACTCTTATCAAGTGGGTCCGCACAACTCCAATCATTAAAACTGGGAGAAATGCATACATGCTGGGAATTGAAAGTAAATAGTTAGGGGATAACTACAGTTCTGCTGGCGGTAGGGCACATTCGTATCCAGCGTATAGGCCGATACTATCTCCCGTTCTTCCCTCATTACCTTCTTGAAAGAGGTCAACGACAACTCCTGCAACATCCTCAGGCTTCAGCCAACTCTTGACCCATTCTTGATCGGCATTAGGCCCACTCCATTTCCTTAGCATCTCTGTATCTGTAGCCCCTACGCACAAATTATTGACGCGAATATTATGTTTAGCTAGTGATTTAGCCCAATCAAAAGTAAGCCCATTCAGCGCCCATTTCGATGCATTGTATAGATCCATGCTTCCATGGCCATGGTGTCTTTCGGCATGTGGGGCGGGCTTCACATGATCGGTGCTTACATTTAGAATATTGCCGCCGTGTAGTTCGGCCATCACTGGTGCAACAGCTCGTCCGTATAGAAAAGCCCCCCGAGTATTTGAACTAAAAATTCTCTCATAAGTTGACACTGCCTCTTCCCATGGATCAAGGGGGCCAGTTGGTAGAACCTCACCAGCGTTGTTGATCAATATGTCGATCCCTTTGAAAGTATCGACAACAGTGTCAACAACGTGGCGCACATGGACGCTATCCCCAACTTCTCCTTTGAAGGCCAGAACACCAAGGTCCGACCCTACTTTGGTTACCTCTTGTCGTTTGTCGACAATAGCGACATTGCATCCTTCTTCAACGAGTCGAGTCGCGAACGCCCTACCTAAACCTTGGGCTCCTCCGGTAATAATCGCTGTTTTCTCATTTAAATCATGCATAGGCCATCCGTTTACCGTGTTTGAAAGAAGCCACCGATACCATCAGGTCCACTAGGGTTTTGATCTTTACTTTCGGAGGGAAGGGCAACAGCGACTCCATCTTCAATTGCAACTCTGAAACAAGGAACCCCTTCGTAAGCTGGGGGTCCACTATGTTCACCTGTTCTGACATCGAATGAAGTTCCGTGAAGAGGGCAAGTGAGATTGTATGACCGAAGACGTCCTTCGCTCAGAGGGGTATCCGCATGGCTGCAATTATCCTCAATTGCGTATAGTTCACCGTCAACACGGCATACGACAATTCCATAATCCCCGATGTCTTCAAAGACACGCATTTCGCCATCTTGGAGATCATCAAGGTTTCCTAGACTATATGATTCGTTATCGCTCATGTTGGTTCCATTGCAAGGTATCGGTTAAGTGTTTCGTGGAAATACCGTATTCTTCTTTCTTGCAATGGCAGGTACTCGCCTTTGTATCCGCGGGACCGAAGGCCTTTATGTTGCGTGGTCCAAATCGCCACATCTTGGTCTATTCCCGGGCCACAACTAACTTCACCAGCTAAACCTGTTTGATGCTCGACTTGATGGTCAACTGAAACCCAATCACGCATGGAATTGGAGTAGTACTCTTCAGCGCCTTTCGGGAACATAGTCAGGTACCACATATCAAAAAGGCATTTGTTGGGATCATTTGGATGTGGAGCTGATCTAAGAAAGATACAGCCGTCTGGTTTCATGCTAAAAGACACGTTCGGGAAAATCGTGTAATGGTAATGGTCTGTTAACTGCTCATCAGAATACAGGGAGAAATCGTAGCCTTTGTCTTCTGATAGTTCACGTTTTCTCTTCTGCAGTGCTACTCGTAAACCAGATAAATTATTCCTGTAAGGTTCGGGGTCAAACTCCCAGAAGTCAAAATCCTGTTTTAGGCCTTGGAATGTTCTATCAGCCGATCCTCGGTATTGGGGACCAGGACCACCTCCGGGCATTAGCATTCTGCAATGACCTGATGGGTATAAGTCGAATTGGCACCCGCTATGATGCTCGTTCATTGAAGCTACCGTTTGGGGGTGCACAAACGGGAGGTGGTAGCTTTCGTTGAAATTATCCTGAACGCATTTCCAGTTCCAATTACCTTCAATAGTGACCCAGTGAGTTCGTTTCATGTCTTCCATGCGGTATGAGTCAAGATGAGAAGCAACCGGTTCCAGCCAATCACGGAGAGGTTCACAATCCGTATCCATATTGAACCAGATAAAACCAGCCCAAGTCTCACAAGGGATTTGAACCAGATTTACCTTTCCGCATGGTGAACCTTGAGGGAAATCGTCCTCATCGTAAGCCCATGTGCATTCACCAGTGTCGCTGAATCGCCAACCATGGTAAGCGCATTGAAACTCTCCACTCGCTAATGTGCCAACTTCAGCTGTGACTAGTTGGTTTCCGCGGTGTTGGCATGCGTTGTAGAACGCCCGTATTTTACTGTCCTCGCCCCGTACACAGATAATAGATTCGTGCATAATCTGGTAGCTGACGTAATCGCCTGCTTCTGGGATTTGGTCGACGCGTCCCGCTATTTGCCAGACTCTGGTCCACATCCGGTCCCATTCTTTTTGAGCAAAAGAAGGGGAGTAGTATCGTTTCCCAAAAATAATTGGGTCACTTCCTAAATCCGGCTCTGGTGCTTTATCTCGAGGAATTCCTGAAATTTGTAGCACTGTCTCTTTTACCTCTGTCATGAGTGAGTATTTCCCTTTCCCCGTTGTTAGTTTATTAGTTGGTAAGCATTAGCAATACAAATATGTAGAAAATTATGCAGTTGCAACTTCTTTTAGCTTCGGTACTCCCTGATAGAGCCCCATGGTATGTGGTGGGGCCACTGCTAGGTGCGTTAACTGTAAGTTTCTTTGCAGTAATGAATCAACCGCTTGGAGCTAGTGGTGCGTATACGCAAACTCTCAACTATTTAACCAAGAGTGGCTACAGAACTATGTGGAGGGTTTGGTATTTCGTTGGAATGGCGCTGGGCGGTTTAGTAGTCACTCAATTTTTGCAGAGCAATCCAGGTATCCGCAGTGGTTTTGATTCTTTCCGTTCAGCTGCACCACTGGGACTGATCATTCCCGTTATTTTTATCGGAGCAGTGATGATCGGTTACGGAGCAAGAATTGCTGGAGGTTGCACATCCGGACATGGCATCTGTGGAAATGCCCAAAGGTCGAAAGCATCGGTTGTAGCAACAGTAAGTTTTATGTCGGCAGCGATTTTATCTACAGGTGTGATTCGCCTAATTTCTGGAGGCGAGCTGTGAGTAATTGGAAAATGAACTTTTCCGGCCTGCTTTTTGGGGCTGCCTTCGGAGGGATACTCGCTGCTGGAAAACTGCACGAATACGACACAATTCATTTGATGCTTAGACTTGATGAATTCTATGTCTACGGATTCATGGGGTCAGCTATTCTTGTAGCAACTTCAGTACTCTGGTTTATTGAAAATAGAAAGATGGCAACAATCGCTGGTGAGAAAATTTCGCTTCAGAGATCAAAGCCACGTATGAAGCACATTAAAGGTGGGGCGATCTTCGGAATAGGGTGGGCGCTTGCAGGAACCTGTCCAGCGCCAGCGCTTGTGATGTTGGCATCGGGAGCAATGTTAGCCCTTGTTGTGATCCCAGGTATTTTCCTTGGAATTCATCTCGGTTCTAAGGGAGAATCACATAATTTTGGTGATGGCGAACACCATCAGAAAATGCAAGTAATGAGTTAAGCGTTATTTCCAATTGGTGACCAAGCAAGCAGCGACGTATCCCCAGGGAAGATATTTCGAACAAGTTCTGTTCCAGTAGCATCAGCCATCTCCTTATAGCTCATCCACGACAGAACCATGGTTATTGGAGTATCTCTTCCTTCATCAAATTGGATAGGCCCATACACATTCGCTGTGTAGATGAGATCTTCGACCTCTCCGACACGTTGGGTAGCATCGTGGCGGGCACCTGCCGGTTCATAGAACCAGACACCAGGACCGTAGCCTTCAGGAGGACCTGCCCGAAAACCAAGGTGTCCGCTTAATATAAGAAAATCGGCAGCTCCGAGGTGGTAATGAGGTCCAGCTACTCCATTATGTAAAACGAGTAGAGAGACAATCCCTGTTTCCTCGCTCACGCGAAGAATTTTCAACCCCATATCTTCCATGCCCTCAACCGTGTAAATCCATGGGATTTCCCGAGTGTCAACCCAATGCGGGTGAGTAAATTTCTCTGAATTGTTAACAGCATCAGCTGATTTCACAAGAGTATTCTCATCTCCGGCAATCATGAGAGGTTCAGGCTCTCCGTGATACGGCTCAGGGCGTGGTTGCATGCATTCAGCTAAACTATTAGGGACTAAAGTCAAGCCGTTGGTTTTTGCCGCGGAAAGTACATCCAGTGCGGTCAGGACACTCTCAATGCTGCGAGTATCCTCACCGAGGAAAGCAACTGAGCCAAAGAAATTAGCTTGATACTCGGTTGTTTCCTCAACGACAAGGCCTTCCACGCGAGAATTAGCAGGGATGTACCCCCAAATTCCCGGCCCTATAGTTCCAGCTAAATCCCCTTTCGTGTAGGTAAGACGACCAGAAAGGATCATCATGTCACCGCCGCCGAGATAAACCATTGAGGGAAGTTCCACGCCAGCCTCGATCTGTACTATTACAGAGAACCAACCTGATTCCTGACTTGCCCTAAGGGGCTTAAATCGCATTCCAGGAGCTTGCTTTATTTCAATCCACGGCATGACATTGGTGTCAATGCCACCCTCTATCCCATCCGGATCGTAGTCAGGGTTATATGAAGCTGTCATGTAATTGGTCTCCTTTAGTCAATAGATAACTCACCCATGAGCGACCAGTCTGGTTTTGTTCTGAATTTGCGGACGATAACCATCGTCCGCATCCCGCGAGTAAGCATAGTTGAGCAGGTTTACGAACAAAATTGCCGATAACTATTTTGCGACAATCGAATAGTAGAAATAATCTGCCTTCAACGTGTTTCATAAGGAGAAATGATATGGCAGGGCCTTTAGATGGCTATAAAATTTTGGACTTGACTCAAGTGGTCTCTGGTCCATTAGCAACAATGCTTCTCGGAGATCAAGGTGCAGAAGTAATCAAAGTGGAGCCGTTAAGCGGCTTAGGAGATATGACGAGATTACCGTCGTTTGACAAAGGTGGTATAGTCGCGTTCTACATGAACAATAACCGTGGGAAACGCGCTATCTCTTTAGATCTCGCCCATGAGGAAGGACGTAAGGTTATAGAGCAATTAGTTGAAGAAACAGATGTGTTTGTTCAAAACTTCAGACCCGGTGCTATTGAAAGACTCGGCTTAGGCTACGAGGACCTCACAGCGATAAACCCTAACCTCATCTATATCTCAATAAGCGGATTCGGACCGACAGGCCCTTATTCGGGTAGGCCAGTTCTCGATCCAGTCATTCAGGGAATTTGCGGTGTGATAAGCCGTCAACTTAACCCGCAGGTCCCTTTCCCAGATCTCATTCGAAACTTATTCGCGGACAAGTCAACAGCTCTAACCGTTGCCCAAGCAACTACAGCCGCTTTGTTGGCTCGAGAAAGGACAGGTAAAGGGCAACACGTGGAAATACCAATGGTAGATGCCTGCATGTATTTTTTCTGGCCTGATGGAATGATGGATTTAACGATGGTTGACGAAGACGCCAATGGGGGAATACTCCTGTCAACGGTGTATAACCTCACGGAATGTAGCGACGGGAAAATCGTCTACTTTGCAGCTTCCGATGGGCAAAGAGCAGGAGTTTGCGAGGCAGTGGGTCATCCTGAGTGGGCGGAGGACGAACGATTCTCTTCGATGGCTGCCC
>MDTE01021191.1_pt1 | contig 21538 bp, 19 predicted proteins | sample 811231 | NCBI WGS metagenome assembly MDTE01 (sample SAMN05326651, study PRJNA326480) | marine metagenome | isolation source: seawater | place: Indian Ocean: Red Sea | collected 2010
AGACAAATTTTTCCACAACAGGCACCAAAGGTCAAATTTGAAACGGTGTCCAAACCAAATTGACAGAGGGCCTAGCGGTGAGTACGATAGCGCCAACTTACGCCTGACCGCCCCTGCGGCAGGGCTTTAGGCTTTTAGGAGAAGGGCCCCATGTTCGTACGCCGAGACCTGACCGATACCGTTCCCACTCCAGCGGGAAATATGCACTTCGTTAAGAAGGGCAGCGGCTATCCGGTCGTGCTGCTCCACCCCCTGGGCACGTCAATCTGGACGTGGGAGAGCGTCATAGACTCCATCAGCGAGTCCTACACCTGTTACGCCTTCGATATGCTGGGCCACGGCGACTCGGACAAACCGGCCCGCCACTTCAACCTACCGGACTACGCCCAGGCGCTGGACCATGCCTGTCAGGTATTGAACATCCACCGCGCCCACCTGGTCGGCAACTCGGTGGGGGCTGTGCTCGCCACGGAGACCGCCGCCAGCTTCCCCGAACGGGTGGACAAGCTGGTATTGGTGGGGTGCCCCGTGTGGAGTCCCTTCACCGCCAAGGAACGGCTGAAGGAAGCCGCCAGCCAGTACGACGACAAGGGCATGCCCAAAGCGCGCACCCTGAAGAGCCTCAAAGAGGCCACCACCTTCGCCAACCCCAAGCAGGAATGGCTGGACGCCAACAACGCCAGCCGGGCCAAGGCTGGGCTCTGGGTGGGCAACCTGATGGAGTCCCTGGCCCACTACGACATCATGGCCCGCCTGCCGCTGGTGAAGGCCTCATCCACGATGGTGCTCTACGGCGATGTGGACCGGCTGAGGGACGGCGCCGAGTTGTTGCACAACAACATCGTCAACGCCCGCACGACCTTTCTACCTGGCATCGGTCACATCCCCCAGGTGGAAGACCCCGAAGCATTCCTGGGCGAACTGATGCCCTTCCTCAACGCCTAGACTTTCCGATGACCGGCGGGACCGAATACTAGGAGACAACTTGGCATCAAACAGTAACCGGCAGCCCCTGAGACTGGTCGAAGTCATCCGTACCCTGTTCTACACGCCCATCTACGTCTCGGTGGCGGGCGGCTTCCTGGAAAAAGAGGGCTTGGACGTCGATTTCAAGACGTGTCCTCCAGAATTCGCCCACCCCATGAGCGCCCTGAACGCCGGCGCGGTGGATATCGTCCAGAGCGGCATCATGCGCTCCATCATCGCCTCGGACTGGGGTGCGGAGACGGTGCCCGTCCATTTTGCCGAGATCAATTCCCGGGACGGCTTCTTCATCCTGAGCCGGACCAAGCAGGACGACTTCCAGTGGGAGTCCTTGCGAGGCGCCAAGCTCATTCCCGTCAGCTTCTCGCCCATGCCCTGGGCTTCCCTGTCCTACGCTCTCAAGCGGCACGACATCGACCCCGGTGATCTGGATCTGCTCACCGGACTGGACATCGGACAGGCCATGGCCGCCTTCCGCGATGGCCAAGCCGAGTACATCCACCTGCCCCAACCGTCGGCAGAAGAACTGCTGGACGATGGCACGGCCCATCTGGCGGTGGCCCTGGGACCGGAGAACGGACATCTGGCCTTCAGTTCATTCGCGGCGACCCACGGGTTCCTGGAGAAGCAGCAGGACACCGTGCACCGGTTCACCGTGGGGTATGCCAACGCCCTGGACTGGCTGGCCGGTCACGACGCGTCCGAGGTGGGCGAGGCTGTGGCAGATTTCTTCCCGGACATCCCCCTGGACCTGGTGGTAAAGTCGGTGGCCCGCCTCAAGGCCCAGAACAACTGGCCCACCGACCCGACGCTAAACCAACCCCAATTCGAGAACCTGCACGACATCCTGCTCTCCGCCGGCCTGGCCAAAGAACGACAGTCCTACGAAAAGATGGTACGCACGGACATCGTGGCCGCTGCCCTGGCCTCCCGCAGGTAGGCCTCCCCTACGGCGAACACGGGCGACCAAGGTTCCGGCTAGGCAGCTAATGGTGTAAGATAGACGCCCAGGCAGGACGGCGTTTCACGCTCAAATTGGCTACCTGCCCACACCCGGAGGCCCTTTGACCACGATAGCGATAGTCGGCACAGGACTAATGGGCACTTCCCTGGCCCTGGCCATCAAGGACTCGAACCTGCAGGTGGACGTAGTCGGCACCGACTACGACAGTTCCGCCCGCTCCGGCGCCCAGAAAACGGGCGCTTTCAAGAAAGTGGAGTCCCGTCTATCCAACGCTATCAGAGGCGCCGACGTGGTGGTCTTCGCCACTCCGGTCATGGCCATGCGGGAGATGATGGAAGCCACCGCCGGTGACTTTGAAGAGGGCTGCGTCGTCACCGACATCGGCAGTTCAAAGCGCGTGGTGCTCGAGTGGGCGGAAGAGGTCCTGCCCAAGACCGTCAGCTTTGTGGGCGGCCACCCGATGGCCGGCCGGGAAAAGTCCGGCCCCCAGAACGCCGACGGCACCATGTTCAAGGGACGCCCCTACTGCATAATCCCCAGCACGACGGCAGAAAAATCCGCCGTCTCCTCGATTACGACCCTGGCAGAGTCCATAGGCGCCAAACCCTTCTTCATCGGGGTGGAAGAGCATGACAGTTTTGTGGCCGCCGCCAGCCACCTGCCCTTTATGATGTCGGTGGCGCTGATGGGCTGTACTTCCAAGAGCACAAATTGGGACGACATCGGCCCTCTGGCGTCGACCGGCTTCGGAGACCTGACCCGCTTGGCGTCCGGCGACCCGATCATGCACCGGGACATCTGCATGACCAACCGCGAGCCCATCGTGGCCTGGATTGACGCCTACATCAGAGAACTCTACGACCTGCGCAACCTGCTGGCCACCGAAGAAGAGCCGGACCCCGAATCCGTGCACCAGGTCTTTGTTGATGCCATGGAAGCCCGGGACCGCTGGCAGGCCGGCATCTTTTCGACCATGGACAAGATAAACGGCCCGTCCTCGGACATCCCGTCATTCGCCGAAAGCATGGCGGAGATGTTCATTGGCCGCCGAGGCATGGAAGCCCAGAAGAAGATGATGGGCGGACTAAAGAATGACATGCTCAAAAAGGACTAGCCAGGCCGGGCGATCGGCGTCATGAGCACCGCTCCTCCGTCCAGTCCTTCCCGCAGCGTCGGCCGTGCCGCCTCCCTGGGCGGCGTGCTCTCGGTGCCGGGCGACAAGTCCATCTCCCACCGCTCGTTGATCCTCAACGCCATTGCCCAGGGAGACGCCCTGGTGCAGGGCCTCTCCGGCGGCGAAGACGTTATCTCCACCATGCACTGCCTCCAGGCCATGGGGGTTGATATCCACCCGGAAGGCGCCGAAGGCAGCTACCGCATCAAGGGCAGCGGCCCCCAATTGGTGGAGCCCGAGGACATTCTGGATGCAGGGAACAGCGGCACATCCATGCGCCTGCTTTCCGGCATCCTGGCCTCCCAACCCTTTGTCTCAGTCATCACCGGAGACGGGTCCCTCCGCAGCCGTCCCATGCAGAGGATCGTCCTGCCTCTGAAGCAGATGGGCGCCCAGATCATGGGCCGGCAGAGCGACTCCCTGGCCCCGCTGACAGTGCGCGGCGGCGAACTTCAGGGCATCGAATACGACCTGCCCATGGCCAGCGCCCAGGTGAAATCGGCCATAATGCTGGCGGCCCTTTCCGCACGGGGCGATACCGTTATCCACCAACCGGCCCTCTCCCGGGACCACACCGAGCGCATGGTCTCAGCCATGGGCGGCAACGTCGAGGAAGACGGCCTGGACCTGACGGTCCACCCAACCGAGCTCAACGCGGTGGACATCACCGTGCCAGGCGACATCAGCTCCGCCGCCTTTTGGATCGTCGCTGGACTCTGCCAGCGGGATGCCAGGATCTTGGTCAGCGGTGTGGGCATGAACCCCAGCCGCACCGGCATCGTGGACGTTCTCCAGGAGATGGGCGCCGGAGACGGGCTCAAGCTGGTGGACGAACGCACCGAGGGTGGAGAGCCCGTGGCCGACTTGCAGATCTCGCCGGCTGAACTGCACGGAGTCGAGATCGGCGGGGACATGATCCCCCGGATACTGGACGAGGTGCCCATCCTGGCCGTGGCCGCCTGTTTCGCCTCCGGCGACACGGTGATCCGGGACGCGGCCGAGTTACGAGTAAAAGAATCCGACCGCATAGCCACCACAGTGGCCGAACTGACCCGGCTGGGCGCCAACATCGAAGCCCGGGAAGACGGCATGGTCATCCACGGCACCGGCCGGCTCACCGGCGCCGACTGCGAGAGTCACGGCGACCACCGCCTGGCCATGTCCATGGCGGTTGCTGGCCTCCTGGCCGAGGGTGAGACCACGGTACACGGCGCGCCCGACGCCTCCGTTTCCTATCCCGAATTCTGGCGGGACCTGGACCTGCTAACCCAGGACGCAAGGTAGCCAGGTTGGCCGACACGACCGCGGAAACGCCTTTATTGGTGGTCCTGTCCGGACCCTCAGGGGTGGGCAAGGACGCAGCCCTGAACGAACTGAGAAAGCTGGAACGCCCCTGGCATTTTGTGGTCACCGCCACCACACGGCCCATCCGCCCCGGAGAGCAGGACGGCAAGGACTACATCTTCTTGGACCAGCCCACTTTCCTGGACATGAAGGACCGCAGCGAGTTCGTGGAGTACGCCCAGGTCTACGGGAACTGGTACGGCGTACCCAAGAGCCAGGTGACATCCGGACTGGCATCAGGAAAGGATGTTATCCTGAAGATCGATGTCCAGGGCGCCGCCACGGTGCGCGCCATGGCCCCAGACGCCCTCTTCATCTTCATGGTCCCCTATTCCTTCAGCGAACTGCAAGAACGCCTCTCCCAGCGTATGACCGAGTCCACCCCCGAGATGGAACTGCGGCTGAACACGGCGTCGGAAGAGATGAAGCTGGCCAGCCAGTTCAATTACCAGGTGGTGAACCGGAAGGACAATCTGGACCAGGCGGTGGCGGATATAGATTCCATCATCGCGGCGGAACGGCGGCGGCCCGACCGCCCGCCCATAACCCTCTTATAAGGTCCGGTTACTTGGTATAATCGGCAGACCTCACAATCCCACTGGAGCACCCGTGACCCAACGCCCCGAAAAATTGGAGATTAGACCCCGCCTGCCCGAATGGCTAAAGGTTAAGATGCCGGGCAGCCCCCGCTATCTGGAACTCCAGAACCTGATGAAGGGACAGCGGCTGAACACGGTCTGCGAGGAGGCCCACTGCCCCAATATCGGCGAATGCTGGGACCGGGGAACCGCCACCTTCATGATTCTGGGCGAGATCTGCACCCGCCGCTGCCATTACTGCGCGGTGACCACGGGACGCCCCAACGGCCTGGACCTGCAAGAACCGCGGAGAGTGGCCGAGACGGTGGAGGCGATGGGGCTCAGTTACTGCGTCATCACCTCGGTGAACCGGGACGACCTGCCCGACGGCGGCGCCCACATTTTCGCTTCCTGCATCACCAAGATCAGGGATTCCAGTCCGGACTGCCGGGTTGAGGTGCTTATACCTGACTTCGGTGGTTCATGGCCCGCCCTGAAACGGGTGATCGACGCCGGGCCGGCGGTGCTCAACCACAACATCGAGTCCACGGTGCGCATCTTCCCCAAGGTCCGTCCCAAGGGCAATTACGAGCTCTCGCTGGAGCTTCTGGCCAAGGCCAAGGACATCGACCCGGCAACGGTGACCAAGTCCGGCATCATCGTGGGCATGGGCGAGACTACTGAGGAAGTGCTGGAAACCATGGAGGACCTGCGGAAGGTGGACTGCGACCTGCTCACCATCGGCCAGTACCTGCGCCCCTCCCGCCGCCATGTGGCCATCGACCGCTTCTATCACCCCCGGGAATTCGAAGAACTGCGCCAGGCGGGCGAGGCCATGGGGTTCAAGCACGTTGCGTCGGGGCCCCTGGTCCGCAGTTCCTACCACGCCGACGAGCAGCACAACGCCGCGTCGCTGGGGATAACCGTCTAGCTTCGGATTATCTCCCGTCCAGCCGCAGCGTCACCCGCACGTCGTCGATCTTCTCCCATTGGAACTGGGGGTCCAAAGCTAAGACCCGCTCCGGTTCCACCGACGCCCACAAAGCCGCCCCGCTCCAGGCTCCCGCGCGCTGGGCGCACTCTATGTCACGGTGGCTGTCCCCCACGAATAGGCACTCGGTCGGCGAGACTTCCAGAGAGTCCATCACACCCTGGAGCCCGGCGGGGTCGGGTTTGGGACTCATACCCTCACCGAAGAACTGGGCCAGGTCCACGACACTCTCCAACTGGGAGTGCTCGAACTCGGGAACGCCGAACATCTGGCGCTTGTCGGAAAGAATTCCGGTGCGGTATCCGCTGTCCTTCAATTTTTGGAGCAGGTCAACCACGCCCGGATAAACTCGGTGTTCCTGCCAGACGGCAGCGTGGTAGAAGTCCATGTAGGTGTCCAACACCCGCTTCTGGTTGCCGGGGAAGAACCAGGCCAGATGCTCAAGGAAGGGACGGGAGTATTCCTTACCAAGGTCAGCGGCGATGGGCCGGGGATAACCCAGGGCGTCGGCAGTCTGCCGCATGAGGTTCATGTGGATGTCCCAACTGTTCCACAGGGTCAGGTCCCAGTCGAAGACGACCGCCTTAAACTCCAATTTGTCCGGTTGCTGCAATTCGCTCCCTGTTCTCGTGCCTGGTAGGGAAAATTCTACACCACCGACCCTATTCATTCATGCTAGGGTTAATAAAAATAGTTGACACCGCAACTTCTTTCCTGTATCGTTGCCCAATAATACTTGCTCATGCAACTAATTTGTACCCCCAAGTACCGGGAGGGGCAGACGTTAAGCCCCGGTGATACACTCCAAAAATCGACGACTAAATCCCTGGAGGGAAGATGAAGACTCGCGGAATCAACCACCTGGCCATGGTGACCAACGACATGGAAAAGACCGTCCGCTTCTACAGGGACGTTATGGGATTCCCCCTGGTTGCGGCCATCGGCAACAACCCCAACGGCCTGCGCGCCCGGCACTATTTCTTCGAGACCGGCCCCAACTCGACCATCGCCTTCTTCGAGTGGGAGGGCGCCGAGGACTTCCACAAGCCCGCCGGATTGGAAGCCGCTGGACGCATCCAGTTCGACCACGTCTCCTTCGATGTGGAGACCGAAGAGGAACTGCTGGAGCTGCAAGACCGCCTGGTCCAAGCCGGTCAGCAAGTGACCACGGTGGTTGACCACAACTTCATCCACTCAATCTACTTCCACGACTTCAGCGGCATCGCCCTGGAGGCCTCGGTCTGGATCACCAATCCCACCGGCAAGGCCCCGGACTACTCCAACCCCTACGTCTTCGCCGACAAGAACCCGGTGCCCGCCCTCCAAGAGGAGATGGACAAGGCCCGCATGGTGGAATCCAACGGGTAAATAGCGACTAACACTTTCCCATCCACTGAGGGTAAAGTTAGGGGGATGACCAAATGGTCATCCCCTTTTTTGTTTGATTTTGATACCGAGGGATATGCCCTTTATGCCGCAGCAGCCCGACTCGATAATCTTGAACGCCAACGTACTAACCATGGACTCCGCCGGTCCCACGGGCCAGGCGGTGGCTGTGGCGGGAGACCGCATCCTGGCGGTGGGCAGCAACGATGAGATTAGAAGCCTGGCGGGGCCCGACACCCGGGAGATAGATGGCCAAGGGATGACATTGCTGCCCGGGTTCATCGATTCCCACATACATCTCCTATCCCTGGCCCGAACCACCCAGGAGCTGGACTGCCGGCCCGACCGGGCGTCCTCTGTGACGGCCATCGCCCACCGGGTCTTCGAATGGGCCCGCATCGTACCGCCGGGCGAATGGGTCAGGTGCTACGGGTACGACCACCTGGCCCTGGACGAGTCGCGCCATCCGACTCGGCACGACTTGGACGAGATTTCGCCCCGCCATCCGGTGCGGCTGGACCACCGCTCCGGCCACGCCGTGGTGCTGAACAGCCTGGGACTCCAGTTGGCCGGTATCAACGCCGACACCCCGGACCCGGTGGAGGGCGTCATCGAGCGGGACGAGAGCGGCGAACCCACCGGCGTGCTCCTTGAGATGGCGGGGTACCTGGCCCAGCGGGTGGACTGGGGACGCAGCCGGAACAAGATGGCCCAGGGTGTCACCGCCGCCAACCGGCTGCTGCTCAGCTACGGCATAACCTCGCTCCAGGACGCCGGCCCGGAGAACGGCCCCGAAAGATGGCAGGCCTTCCGTGATTTGATCGACGCCGAAACCCTGCAGACCCGGGTGACCATGATGGCCGGGGCCGGCCGGGTGCATGAGCTGTCCGCGCTTCCGGGTGACGATTGGCTCCGGCAGGGCCACGCCAAGATCGTGCTGACCATGAGCACCGGCGCCCTGCACCCCAGCTTGGAGGAATTTTCCGAACTGGCCGCCCAAGCCTGCCAGGCAGGCTTCCCGGTTGCCGTCCACTGTGTGGAAGAAGAGACGGTGCTGGCGGCGGCTCAGGTGATCGCCGGGCTACCCAAGCTATCCGTACCCCACCGCATCGAACACTGCTCCGAGTGCCCACCGGAGACACTGGCGGCGGTGCAGAGCAGCGGGGCCATGGTGGTAACCCAACCCGGGCTGGTGCATTGGAACGGCCCCGGCTACCGCAAGAACGTTTCGGCGGACCTGCAGCCCCACCTCTATCCCATCGGGGCGCTGGCGTCCGCAGGCATCGGGGTGGTGTTCAGTTCGGACTCACCGGTGACCAACCCCAACCCCTGGCCGGCCATCTACAGCGCCGTCACCCGCAAGGACCACCAAAGTCAGGAGTTCCCCAGAGACGCCAACAAAGTCGGCGTCGCGGATGCCCTGCGGATGTACACCCTGTCCGGGGCGGAGTCCGAGGGCACCCAAACCGAGAAGGGTTCAATCGCTCCCGGCAAACTGGCCGACCTGGTGCTGGTGGACGCCGACCCGCTTGCCATCGACCCCGAGGGACTGAAGGACATCAAGGGCAAGATGACCATGATCGGTGGCAAGCGGGTCTGGGAGGGGCGTTAGTACGGTAGGCGTGGTATCATCGGGCCTCGCTAACTCTGGACTGGAGGCGCCCTCATGCCCTTCGGAGGCAACGACTGGCATTCCCTGACCCAAGAGGAGACCTTGGAGCCGGACATTCCCATCTGCGACCCCCACCACCACTTCTGGGACCGGCGTCCGGCCCGCATCCCCTACCAGAATTACCTGCTGCCTGAGCTGTATGACGACCTGAACAGCGGGCACAACGTGCGCTCCACGGTGTTCGTCGAGACCCGGGCCATGTACCGTCCCGACGGGCCCGAGGAGATGAAGCCGGTGGGCGAGGTGGAGTTCGTCCAGGGCCTGGCAGCCGCCGCTGCCACCGGACTCTACGGACCAGCCAAGGCCGCGGCGTCCATCGTCGGTCACGCCAATCTGAACCTGGGCGAGGGAGTGGCCCCAGTTTTGGAGGCCCTGCAAGCCGCCAGCCCCCAACGTTTCCGGGGCATCCGCCACGGGCTCACCTGGGACGACGACCCCCGCATCGCCAACAACTCCTACGGTCTGAAGGACCAGATGCCCGACGAAAACTTCCGGGCGGGGGCCAGGGTGTTGGCGCGCATGGGCCTGACCTTCGACGCCTGGATGTACTTCCCCCAACTTCCCCAGTTGGTAGAGTTCGCCCAAGCAGTACCGGACCTGACCATCATCTTGAACCACATCGGCGGCATGCTGCGGGTCGGCCCCTACGCCAACCGGGACGATGAGGTGATCCCCACCTGGCAGAAGAGCATCGCCGAGGTAGCCAAGTGCCCCAACGTGGTGGTCAAGCTGGGTGGCATCGGCCAGCCCCGGACCGGCTACGACTGGGCTGCCAGGGACAAACCCATCGGCTCCGAGGAACTGGCCGAGACCATGGCCCCCTATATGGACTACTGCATCCAGCAGTTCGGGCCTGACCGCTGCATGATCGAAAGCAATTTCCCGCCGGACAAGGTGGGCCATTCCTACAACATCCTCTACAACGCCTTCAAGCGCCTGACCAAGGGCTACTCGGAGACCGAGCGGATGCAGATGTTCCACGACACCGCCGTCTGGGTCTACCGGGTGGAGTAATAGAAACAACCATCCAATCGAGCAATCTAGGAGGAAATTCCCATGGAACCGGTAATCAGAAGCACGAACGAAATCTTCGACGGCGCCAGGGCCCGGTTGGTGACCCTGGACGACAACCCGCCCACCTGCACCATGACTTTCTCCCACATCAAGCCCGGCGAGACCAGCTCTCACCACATCCACGAATGGGAGCATGAAGTTTACATCATCCAGGGCAGCGGGACTCTCATCTGCGACGGCAAGGAGTACCCGGTTAAGGCCGGAGACGCCATGTTCATTCCGCCCAACGTTGACCATTACACCCTGAACAACGGCGGCCAGGGCGACATCCACCGCATCGAGATCAACCCTCTGATCGCCGCTCAGAGCGGCGGGGCCCCGAACGACGGCGGACAGGGCACCGGAGTGCCACCGGTGATCCGCAACCACACCGAGCTGGACCGCTCCCAGGGGCACGTGCTGCTGGGCAGCAAGGACGGCGCGCCCAACTACGTCATGCTCCACAACGACCCCATGGCGCCCGGCGCGGTGAGCCACGCCGATACCGGCGGTCACACCCACGAGTGGGAGCACGTGGTCTACATGCTGGAGGGCACTGCCACACTGGTCTGCGGCGGCAAGGACTACACGGTGACGGCGGGCGACTCCATCCTAGTGCCGCCCAACGAACACCACCAGTGGAAGAACGAGTCCCAGTCGCCGGTGGTCAGGGTCACCTACAACCCCATCAGGTCAGAAGCCGCGGAGCATTAGGCGGACCCGCCCCTCACTGGCCACCTCACAAACCGTTCGTCCTGAGCCTATCGAAGGGCGTGCATCAGTCATCCCAAAGGTGGAAGTGTGTCATGCGGAGCGAAGGTGGTTTGACAGGCTCACCATGAGCAGGTGGAGGCTAGTCTGGCCGGTTGGAATTCGGTTTGCTGGGTAGCCGGGTGGGTTGGAAACCCACCCCTACAGCTTTGTTGCCGTGTTCCATGAATACGTCCTGCCTCGCGTCATTCCGGCGCAGGCCGGAATCCAGTTAGGCTCTTGGCAAATCAAACGGCAGGGATATGGAACATTTCCTGGATTCCAGCCGTCGCTGGAATGACGTTGCGGTTTGGCTGCAATCCCAAAATCCGCTCATCCTGAGCTTGTCGAAGGGGCCTCGCCAGTCAACCAACTGGGGAAAGTGTGTCCGGCGGCGTGGGCGGTGGTTCGACGGGCTCACCACGAACGGCCGCCACCTCGTAGTTCACTGGCAAGAATCCCCCACCAGGCCTGGGCCACCCGTCCGGTGGAGACCCGGCTGAGCCGGTGCCGGCTAGCGGCGGCGGGCAGTTACGTAGTCGGTCAGGTCTAGGAGGGACTGTTTGGGGGCGCAGTCGGGGAGTATCTGTAGGGACTGGCGGGCCTTGTCACAGTAGTCCTGGACCACCTGCTCGCAGTCGGCCAGGATGGCCGAGTTGTTGATGACCTCCAACACCTTTTGCAGCTTGGCCTGGTCGGTGGGGTCCTGGAACAGGGAGGGCACCAGGTCGTCGTTGGGGTAGCGTTCCAGGAGCATGATGGTCGGCAGGGTCAGAACTCCGTTCATCAGGTCGCTGCCCACCGGCTTGCCCAGGTCAGTGGGGTCGCCCTGGAAATCCAGCAGGTCGTCGCCCACCTGGAAAGCCATACCCAGGTTGTAGCCATAGTCCTTGAGCGCCTGAACCTCTTCCTCCGGGGCCTCCCCCAACAGAGCGCCCGACTCGCTGGCGGTACAGAACAGGGATGCAGTCTTGCGGTAGATGCGGTCGTTGTAGAGGTTACGGGCCTGGACCGGGTCGAAGGCCGTGAAATACTCCATCAACTGACCGCTGGCCAGCTCCATGATGGTCTCAGAGAAGCGGCGAATCACCCGGATGTTCTGGGTGTCGCAGACGAAGGTGGCCGACGTAGCGAAGACGTAGTCGCCGAAGAGCACGGCCACGTGGGAGTTCCAGGTGTTGCTGACCGTGGACCGGCCCCGGCGCAGGGGCGAGTTGTCCACGGTGTCGTCGTGGATCAGGGTAGCCAGGTGCAGCAGTTCCACGGCGCTGGCCATGAGCACGGGGCGAGCCGGGTCGTGGGGGTGGAACTGGGCTGCCAGCAGGGTGATGGCGGGCCGCACCCGCTTGCCTCCGGCTTCGGTCACGTACTGGAGCAGGGGCTTAACGTGGGATGTCTCGGCTTTCGCCAGGCTGCGCAATTTCTCTTCCACCTTGACCAGTCCTTCTTGGACCGGTGCATAGATGGAGTTGGTGTGTTGGTCTAGACCGTGGAGCATTTCACTCGCTGGGCGCTGCGATGCCCAGTTTTTGGACTTCTTCTTCGATTATTTCCGGGTCCAGCTTAGTATACAGGGGCGAGGGCTGGCGCAGGTCCGCCCCGGCTTGGATGGCGTCCACCAGGGCCTGGTAGTCCCATCTTTCCGACTCGATCCGGCCTTCGAAGCCCAGGAACTCGTGGACCTTCTGGGAGCTGAAGGGCATGAAGGGATAGAGCACCGTCTTCAGGCAGTTGATGGCCTTCATGGCCACGGTGAGGCTGGAACCGGCCAGCGCCCGGTCCTCCTTGATGGACTGCCACGGGGCCTTGGTGTCCAGGTAGCGGTTGGCCTCCTGGGCCAGGCTGAAAGCCTGGGCTATGGCGGCCTTGAACCGGCAGTTGTGGAGGCTCTCGTCCACCGAGTCCATGGTCTCCCGGGCGGTGCGGAGCAGGCCCTCGTCAACTTCATCCAGGGACTGAACACCGGGGACCTTGCCTTCAAAGTTACGGAAGGTGAAGGAGAGCACCCGGTTCACCAGGTTGCCGTAGGTCGCCACCAGTTCTTCGTTGTTGCGGCGGACGAACTCGGACCAGGAGAAATCGGCGTCGCCGGACTCGGGCATGTTGATGGACAGCAGGTAGCGCAGGGGGTCGGGGTCGTAGCGCTCCAGGTAGTCGGGCACCCACACGGCCCAGTTCTGGCTGGTGGAGAACTTCTGGTTCTCCAGGCTGAGGAACTCGTTGGCCGGCACGTCGTAGGGCAGGTTCAGGCCGTCGCCATAGGCCATGATGATGGCGGGCCAGATGATGCTGTGGAAGGGGATATTGTCCTTGCCGATGAAATAGTAGCTCTTGGTGTCGGCGTCCTTCCAGAAGTCCTCCCAGTTGCCGGAGCCGTTCTGCTGGGACCATTCCACCGCCGCCGACAGGTAGCCGATCACCGCCTCGAACCAGACGTAGATGCGCTTGGACTCGTAGCCTTCCAGGGGCAGGGGCACGCCCCAGGACAGGTCGCGGGTGATGGCCCGGTCCTTGAGGCCGTCGCGGAGGAACTGGCGGGTGAAGTTCTTGACGTTGGAACGCCAGTGGTCCTGCTTTTCCACCCATTCCAACAGCGGCTGCTCGAAGGCCGAGAGCTTTAGGAAGAAGTGCTCCGAGTCCCGGAACTCGGGGGTGGTGTCGCAGATGGAGCAGTGGGGTCCCACCAGTTCCTGGGGGTCCAGGGTGCGGCCGCAGGCGTCGCATTGGTCGCCCCGGGCCCGGCCGTTCTGGCAGTGGGGACAGGTGCCCTCGACGTAGCGGTCGGGCAGGTACCGGTCGCACTGGGGACAGTAGGCCAGGAGCATGTTGTCGGTATATATGTAGCCCTTCTCGTGAAGGGACTTGAACACGTCGTGGACCACCTTCTGGTGGTTCTCGGTGTTGGTGGTGGTGAACAGGTCGAAGGTGATGCCCAACTGCTCCCAGGACTTCAGGAACATCCCGTGGTAGCGGTCCACCACTTCCTCGGGGGTGATGCCTTCCTGGTCGGCCCTGATCGTTATTGGGGTGCCGTGGGTGTCGCTGCCGGAGACCATGAGGACGTCGTCGCCCTTCATGCGGTGGTAACGGGCAAAGATGTCGGCGCTCAGGTAACAGCCGGCGATGTGGCCCAGGTGCAGGGGGCCGTTGGCGTAGGGCCAGGCAACGGCGACCAATATGCGTTCAGGCAAGCGGAGATATCCAGTTACAATTTACGGATTTGGGCACGGATATTCTATCACAGGCGCCTGCCCATGGCAGGGTGATCCGGAGGTGGATGGGTGGCATCGCGACGATGTGTGGGATACACTTTCGGGCCAATGCGGGGGGCCGCATATAGAGGCGGAAAGACCATGGACGAAAGCGGGAACAACGAAACTTCAGAGCAAGACCGGAGACTGGCGGTAACCCTCACCGGCACGGCGCTGGAGATGTGGGACGCCCACGTCGAGACCCTGAAGGAAACGGACCGGCTGCTGGGCCCGGCCATCAAATTGAACGATATGGTTGTCGCGGCGGCCATGCCGCTGGACCGGGTGTTCAAGTTCCTGGCCCACCCGCTGTACCTGCTGGGCCAGATGCTGGGCGGGCCGATTCACCTGCTGTTCCGGCTGATAATCACGCCCTTCTTCGGGGTGGTGCTGATCTCCGCCTCGCTGTGGTCGGGTTACCGCTTGGCCCGCCCGCTGCTCATGGTCATCGCCCCGGTCTTCGTCATGCTCTCCCTCTGGATGATAACCCTCTTCCCCGAACAGCCAGGGATCAAAGAAGCCAAGACCGACCTCTGCAAGCTGTGGCCCCTGAGCCGGCGCCGGCTGGACTGGATCAGGGAGCGGCGGGGGTTTTACTGAGTGACGTGGGAGGGGATGCCAATATTTCATTCATCCGCTTATTTTGTACCGCAGGGACGCCTCACCTACACGAAACTGCACTGATGTTGCGCACCGCCACCTGAAGACCTCTGCATACGCCATCATCCGATGTGGAAATATATATTACCGAGACGATATATTCATATCGAGGTTTGGTAATGGAAGAAATTGTAGTTCAAACGGTCGATGAATTGACCCATTGGGACAGGGCAGTCTTCGCCGCACAAATAGTTTCCGGGGTCGGACTAATTGTGCTGATTGGAATCCAGTTATGGACCCTGTCTCTAACGAGAGCTGCCGTACGATCGGCCGATACCCTCAGGCGGACTAGTCACCATTTTCGGAATCATCTTGTTAATGGCTAGTCCATATCTCGCTTCGGCATGGACCGCGATTCTCGTCGGTGTTTCCGTGATGCTGGCGCCATCCCGTCTCTGGCCGATAGCTATGGTCGCACTTATTGCGTCCTTGGTCACCCTTGTGATAGCTGGATTTTCTGACTCGGATAGCATTCGAGAGGAGTTTCGCCGGAGAGGCTTTTGATGCAATGCGCTTCCCCCGTTTGACAACCCATACCCCCGCTGATACGATTCTCTAGTTACAGAATTACGAATTCCGCTAAGAACGGGAGTAGTAAGGATACCCTGTCTGAGAGAGCCGGTGGTTGGTGTGAATCCGGCGGCAGTAGGACCCCGAACTCGCCCGGGAGCGGCCCGCCTGAACAACGAGTAGGGCGCGGCGGTTGACACCGATACAAAGTCTTCAAGTGGCCACACGGCGAAACCCCATCAACCGGGGACGCAGGGCCTAAAGAAGGGTGGTACCACGGGAACCACAAACCCGTCCCTTCCAGTGGGATGGGTTTTTTTATTGGGATTTTTGATCCTTCGACAAGTCCGATTTTATCGAGACTCTCGACTTCAGTCGGAACTCAGGACGAACAGGATACGGGAACCAAAAAGATGGAACTAACGGGCGCGGAAATAGTTTGCGAAAGCCTTCTCAAGGAAGGCGCTGATGTGTGCTTCGGACTGCCCGGTGGAGCGGTGCTTCCTTTGTATGGGGCCCTCTCCAGCTACCCGGCCATCCGCCACATCCTGGTGCGCCACGAGCAGGCCGCAGCCATGGCCGCCGACGGCTACGCCCGCGCCACCGGCAAGGTGGGCGTCTGCGTCGCCACCTCCGGCCCCGGCGCCACCAACCTGGTAACCGGCATCGCCGCCGCCCAGATGGACTCGGTTCCCATGGTGGCCATCACCGGCCAGGTCCCCCGCCCCTACATCGGCCGGGACGCCTTCCAGGAGACCGACGTCACCGGCGTGACCCTGCCTATCACCAAGCACAACATACTGGTCATGGACGTCAAGGACGTGGCCAAGGCCATCAAAGACGCCTTCCACATCGCCCGGTCGGGACGCCCCGGCCCGGTGCTGGTGGACATCCCCAGGGACGTGCTCCTGGGCGAAAAGACGGAATTCATCTGGCCGGAGACCAACAACGTCCCCGGCTATAAAGTACCCGGCGAAGCTCCCGAGGCCCAGGTGGCCGCCGCCGCCGAGTTGATCAACAAGGCCGAGCGCCCGCTGATCATGGCGGGGCACGGCGTGCTCATCTCCCATGCCTACGGGCTGATGGCCGAGATCGCCGAGAAGGCCCAGATCCCGATCATCACGACATTGCTGGGCATCAGCGCCATACCCAGCGACCACGAGTTGAACCTGGGCATGTCGGGGATGCACGGCATGGCCTACGCCAACATCGCCATCGACGAGGCAGACCTGATCATCGGGTTCGGTATGCGGTTCGACGACCGGGTAACCGGCCGGATCTCCGACTTCGCCCCCAACGCCAAGATAGTCCACGTGGACATCGACGCCTCGGAAGTGGACAAGAATGTCCGCACCGACGCGGGTGTGGTCGGCGACCTGAAGGCTGTGTTGGGACAGCTCCTGCCCAAGGTCGAGCCCAACGTCCACATCGATTGGCTGCGTCATTTGGAAGAACTTAAGGAACAACACCCGTCCCACAAGATACGCAAGTCCGACGAGCTGCTCCCCCAGTTCGTGTTGAAGCGCTTGACCGAGACCACCCAGGGCCGGGGCATCGTTGTCACCGGCGTAGGCCAGCACCAGATGTGGGCCGCCCAGCACTGCATGTTCCGGGAGCCCAACACCTTTGTCACCTCGGGCGGGCTGGGCACCATGGGGTTTGAAGTCCCCGCCGCCCTGGGCGCCCAGGTGGGCCGCCCCGACACCGTGGTCTGGTCGGTCTGCGGCGACGGCGGGTTCCAGATGACCATGTGCGACATCGCCACCGCCGTTGAGAGTGGCGCCGATGTGAAATTCGCGGTCCTGAACAACACCAGCCTGGGCATGGTCCACCAACTCCAGGACGTGTTCTTCGACAAGGACTATGTGGCCAGTGAGTTCTCGGCCAATCCCGACTTCGTGAAGATCGCCGAGGCCTACGGCATCCGGGGCATCCGGGTCACCAAGCAGGAAGAGGTGGTGGACGCGGTGCAGCAGGCCATGGAGACGGCCGGACCGGTGATCGTGGATTTCATGGTCAAACCGGACGAGACGGTCTTCCCGTTCATACCCTCTGGCCAGTCGGTGAAAGAGATGCTGGAAGAGCCGGCGCCCCAAGAGACGCTCTAAGATGGTCCAGACGAACCACACCGAACAGCACACGCTCATCGCCCTGGTTGAGGACAAGCCGGGCGTACTGACCCGCGTGGCTTCCATGTTCCGCCGACGGGGCTTCAACATCGCCAGCCTGGCCGTGGGCAACAGCGAAAAGCCGGGACTCTCGCGCATGACCTTCGTGGTCAACGGCGACGACTACACCGTGGGCCAGGTGGCCAAACAGTTGGACAAACTCATCGACGTCATCGAGGTCGCCGACATCACCAGCGAGCGCATGGTTGCCCGGGAACTGGCCCTGATCAAGGTCAAGACCACCCAGATGACCCGGGGCGAGATAATCCAGATCGTGAACCTCTTCCGGGCCAATATCATCGACGTCGGCAGCGAATCGATGGTCATTGAAATCACCGGCGAAGAGGACAAGATAAACGCCCTGCACAACCTGCTGGCCCCCTTCGGCATCATTGAGATGCTGCGGTCAGGGCTGGTGGCCATGGTGCGGGGACAGGCCAACGGGCTGGCCAACGGCCACTCCCCCGAGATTAGCGGCAACGGGAACGGCCACTAGACTATGGGACCGAGGTTGACTTAGGAGTAGTATTTCACCCCCATCCTAACCTTCCCCCTCGAGGGGGAAGGGACAGATTCTCTCCTAATGAGGGGCGGGGGTGCCGGCGCCAAGTAAGGGATTCATCTCGAAGAGAAGGAAAGAACAAAGATGGTAGACGTTTATTACGACAAGGATGCGGACCTCAAGCACCTGGAAGGCAAGACCATTGGCATGATCGGCTACGGCAGCCAGGGCCATGCCCACGCCCTGAACCTGAAGGACAACGGCCAGAACGTGGTAGTGGGCCTGTACCCGGAGAGCAAGAGCCGGGCCGAAGCCGAAGCCGCCGGTCTGCGGGTGGCCGACGTTCCCGAAGTCGCCAAAGAGGCCGACGTATTGATGATGGTCATTCCCGACCACATCCAGGGCCGCATCTACCGCGAGCAGATCGAACCCCACCTAAAGCCGGGCAGCGCCTTCATGGTAGCCCACGGCTTCAGCCTGCACTACAAGGAGATCGTCCCGCCGGACACCGTGGACGTGATGATGGTGGCCCCCAAGGCCCCCGGTCACCGCATGCGCGAGTTGTTCACCGAGGGCGTCGGCGTTCCCAGCCTGTTGGCCGTCCACCAAGACGCCACCGGCAACGCCAAGGACATCGGCCTGGCCTATGCCAAGGGCGTGGGCAGCACCGGTTCTGGGGTGCTGATGACCACCATCAAGGACGAGACCGAAAGCGACCTGTTCGGCGAACAGACCATCCTCTGCGGCGGCGTGACCTCCCTGGTCAAGGCGGCCTTCGACACCCTGGTCGAGGGCGGCTACCCCCAGGAGATCGCCTTCTTCGAGTGCCTGCACGAGCTGAAGATGATTGTCGACCTGATGTACCAGGGCGGCTTCAACTACATGCGCTACTCGGTCAGCGACACCGCCGAATACGGCGACCTGACCCGCGGTCCCCGCATCATCGACGAGCACGTCAAAGACAACATGCGGGCCGTGCTAAAGGAGATCCAGGACGGGACCTTCGCCAAAGAGTGGATCACCGAGAACGACGAAGGCCGTCCCCGGTTCACCCCCCTCAGGGAAGCGGCGCAGCACAGCCAGATCGAGGACATCGGCAAAGAGCTGAGGGCCATGATGCCCTGGATGGACCCCAAATAAGTAATCACCTATCTACGGATATCCCGGCGAAACGACAAATCGGAGCAATATGATGAGTGACACGAAAAAGTCACGGGAGGCGTTGAGTGTAGTCCACCATCGCCCGTTGGTCCTGGCAGGGCTGGCGGCGGTGGACTACATGCCCCTGGCGACCCTTTCTGAAGCCCGCAGTTAGCGGAAACGGCGACCCAGATCCACACATTCAGAAAGGTATTAGGTAGAAGAAATGGCTAGAGAAAAGGTATTGCTCTTGGACACCACTCTCCGCGACGGAGAGCAATCGGCCGGCATAGGCATGACCGGCGAAGAAAAAATGGAGATTGCCCGGCAACTGCAACGGATGCAGGTCGATATCATCGAAGCCGGCTTCGCCGCCAGCTCGCCCGGCGACTTTGAGGCGGTGTCCAACATCGCCAAAGAGGTCAAGGGGCCCATCATCGCCTCGCTGGCCCGGGCAGTTGCCGACGACGTGGACCAAGCCGCCAAGGCCGTGGAGCACTCCGAGCGGCCCCGCATCCACGTGTTCCTCTCCTCCTCGGAGATACACCAGATGCACCAGCTGCGGAAGAACAGGGAAGACGTGCTGGAGATGGCCATCAAGAGTGTGGAGCGGGCCAAGGGTTACTGCGATGACGTGGAGTTCTCACCCATGGACGCCACCCGCACCAACCCCGAGTACCTGTTCCACATGCTGGAAGAGGTGATCAAGGCCGGCGCCACCACCATCAACATCGCCGACACCGTGGGCTACGCCATCCCCTCGGCAACCGGCTTCGGCCAACTGCTGAAGGATGTGCAGGCCAACGTGAAGGGCATCGAGGACGTCACACTCAGCGTCCACTGCCACAACGACCTGGGCCTGGCCGTGGCCAACAGCCTCATCGCCGTCGAGTTCGGCGCGCGGCAGGTTGAGGGCTGCATCAACGGCATCGGTGAACGGGCCGGCAACGCCTCCATCGAAGAGATCATCATGGGCCTGGACACCCGCAAGGACCACTTCGGCATCGAGATCGGCGCCGACACCACCCAGATCTACGGGGCCAGTCGGATGGTCAGCCGCATCACGGGCATGAACGTCCAGTCCAACAAGGCCATCGTGGGCGAGAACGCCTTCCGGCATGCCTCTGGCATCCACCAGGACGGTGTGCTGAAGGACCGCTCCACCTACGAGGTCATGCAGCCGGAGCGCGTCGGCGTTCCCGGCAACAGCATGGTGCTGGGCAAACTCAGCGGCCGCTCAGGCCTGCAGTCCCGGTTGGAAGACCTGGGCTACAGCCTCTCCCGGGAAGACATGGCCAAGGTATTCGAGTCGTTCAAGGACCTGGCCGACAAGAAGCGGGAGATCACCGACCGCGACCTTGAAATCCTCATGGACGAGGAGAAGCGGACGGCCAGCGAGCCCATCAGCTACACGCTGGACCATGTCCAGTTCACTGGCGGCGACCAGGGCATCCCCACCGCCACCGTCAAGCTGGTCGGTCCCGAAGGCCAGGACATCACCGACGCCTGCACGGGCAACGGGCCCGTGGACGCGGTGTGTAACGCCATCGACCGGGCCGTCGGCACCGAATCCAAGCTGGTGGACTTCAACGTCCAGGCGGTGACCGAAGGGATGGATTCCCAGGGCACCGTCACCATCAGGATCGAGAAGGACGGCCGCACCTACACCGGCCGCGGCGCGGACACCGACATCATCGTCGCCAGCGCCAAGGCCTACCTGAGCGCGGTCAACCGTCAACTGGCCGCGGACGACGAGTCCAACATCCCCGCCCTGGGCAGCACCCCGGACTAAAGCCGGGAGTAATACAAAGGCAACGAAAAAGAGGGGCCGCAATTGGCGGCCCCTCTTTTTCGTTTGTCGCACTCAAATATCTCCACCTTCGTTACTACGAAAAACCCACCCTGCCACCCGCCCAACCAAATTACACATGATTGGACCAAACCCCACCGGTTCGTGGTGAGCCTGTCGAACCACCGCGGCTCCGCATCGTATGCTTTCAAATGGAAGATGACTGATGCGGCTCCTTCGACAGGCTCAGGATGAGCGGTTTGCGAGGGGGCAACCATGCTGAACCGTCATTCCAACGGAGGCTGGAATCCAGGAAATGTCCCATCTCCCAGCTGTCTGACTCGCGGAGAACCAGACTGGATTCCGGCCTGCCCCGGAATGACGTTAGAGGTGGCCCCGTAGGGGTGGGTTTCCAACCCACGCTGCCTCGATGGGGCCAGGCTCCATGAACTGAGGCCTCATCCCGCCGGGGAAAATGACCTACGAGAACCCGGGCGGGTTGGAAACCCGCCCCTACGAGGAAACGATTTCATTTTGAAATCGGCATTCGCCGAGATTGCCGCACGAGTACTAAGATGGGGGCCGGCTAGTTGTAGTCTGCGTCCAGGTCCACCACATCGGC
>MDTE01171074.1_pt1 | contig 21538 bp, 24 predicted proteins | sample 811231 | NCBI WGS metagenome assembly MDTE01 (sample SAMN05326651, study PRJNA326480) | marine metagenome | isolation source: seawater | place: Indian Ocean: Red Sea | collected 2010
TAAATCAACTATTACAGGATCAGATCCAAATTTATAGGCCAATGCTTGTTGATACAATCTAAATGATTCTTTAGGCATATCAGATACCAACCAATATGTGTGATACTTATTAGGACTTGTATTTACTATTAGATGTGGATTTACATTAAATTTTTTAGGTAATGGAGTACCATCAAAGTCGCAAAATACAGCTCTTACTTTTGTAATGTGTTTTGTTGTTCTGCCCTCTAAGTTCGTTTCGTTAACTGTAAAATATACCCCTGCGCCTTGTTGATTTAATTTAGACAATTCTTTTATATGTTGATTTATTGTACCATGTAATTGTTTTATTAGTTTTTTATTTTTACCTTTATCACAAAAGGTTTGAAAGCTGTGTTGCTTACCAAATGCAGATAGAAATGTATCATACGTTTTCATTTTAAGTTTCTCCACCTTATCTTTGCGCCAAGCTTACCAGCTTTTGATCTTTTTTTTCTATTATATTCTTGTTCTTTTCTTTCTTCTTCAGCTTGTATGCAAATCAAATATGTTTTTCCATTAGATTCTTTTTTATCAAACAAATGTTCTATTTTTGGAAATATTTTTTGTATTTTTTCTGTCCTGCAATTACACATTCTTGAAATCGTTTCTAAATTATATTCTATTTTATGACCCCTCCAACAATAACAATACAATAAAATATATGCTCCTTGTTCCTCAAGTGATAGTTCCATTCTATCTGGATTAGCTATCCAGTCTGTTGCATAAAATTGAAACGAGGGGGATTGTTCTTGGTTTGTAGACTTTCTCATGTTATTAACATTAAGTTAATGTTTTATATTTGTCAAATATTTTTTTTATTTTATTAATTATGCTAGTGTTATGTGTATCTTGTATGCAGTTGTAGATGTAGTTGAAGATGAAGATGAAGATGGAGATGAAGGGGATAAAATCGCATTGGCAAAAAATAGCACAGCCATAGCAATGCCATACGTTGAAACGCACAGTCAGCAAGGGTTTTGCTAAAAAGTTAAATCGGGTCTAATATATTCTAATTTAAAGTCTCCAAAGTTTGCGATCTGAAATGCTCTTAATGGAGGTATAACTTCCCACTTAGATACAGCAGGGTGTGATATTTTTAGCAAAACAGATAGATTTCTACCACCATACTTTGCTACAATTTCTTTTTTGCGTTCTTTCGCCAATTCGTATTTATTCATAAGTTAATTTTAATTAATTATTAACTAATGTCAATAAGATGTTGACAATATAATTTAACTATGCATATACTTAACTTTAAATTAAGTTAAAGAAAAGGAAAAAACATGAGTATAATAGCAAAAGACAAATCCGGAACAGATTATCCACAAGTGCCAACCGGGGTACATAAAGCTAGGTGTGTAAGAGTGATAGACTTAGGCACACAACGACAGGACTATCAAGGAGATATATCGTGGAAAAGGCAGGTCTTGTTAATATGGGAAGTGCCGGAATACATGAATGAGAACAAAGAGCCATTAACACTTAGCAAGTTCTACAATTTATCATTGCACGAAAAATCAAATTTAGCAAAAGACCTAACGTCTTGGAGGGGTAAGGCATTTACCCAAACAGAAAAAGACGGGTTTGACATTACTAAATTATTATCACAACCTTGTATGCTAAATGTTATAGAAGGCAACAATGGTAGACCCAAAATTTCAAATGTAATGAAAATGAAAGAAGGGGATTCTATAATAGATCAATGTGGAAATAGTTTAATTTTTAATATTGATGAATACCAAAAGGGTAAAACCGAAGTTTTTAATCAGCTATCTGAGGGCATAAGAAACATAATTCTTAAATCGCAAGAACTTCAACACCAAGATATAAACGACATTGGCACTAGCGACATGAACTCAGATGACCAAGTGCCATTTTAATTATAAGGAGAATACAGTGAGCATTTTATTTGGAATTTTATTTTTTCTAAACATAGCAAACCCAGAAAATTTTGAGTTTGCAAACAAAACATTGGAAAATAACAAGCAGTATGATTGCAAGTTTGTTTATAAAGGCATATCAAAACCAATAGATAGACCTGCATTTACTTTGTATGGCTATACACTGTTTAAACAAGAGTGCAAATAGTGATAAAAGAATCTATGTTTTTGTTTTTGCTGATTGGTGAAAATAATAATTTTGAAGAACACTATATTGGCAAAGTTCCTAATTGTGATGTTCATGCCATAGAAGTTATGAAAAAAGCGAAACAAAAATATAGGGATATAAATGGATATTTGTGTATAAACAGTAAATCTTTTGAAGCAAGAAAAAAGTTTATGCACAATCCAACACCACCGGAACAAAAAGTTATAGATGATGTAAAAGGACTATTACCAGAACCTATCAGTAAACCTTTAATATTGAGAAAAAAAAATGAAACTAACTAATCTAGCAAACCTTCCTAAAGTAATTGAACGGGCAGTAACTAACGATCCTTATGACTCTGATGGATCAGATATATCTGCTACCCGTTTGGTTGCTCCACCAAGAATTGTAGCTTTACAAAAAAAACACGCACACGAAATAGAAGAAGATGTATCAGATAGAATCTGGTCATTGCTTGGTCAGTCAGTACACCATGTCATAGAACGATCCGTTAGACCAGAGGACATTTCTGAACTGCGACTATTCTACAAAGACAAACAAGTAACAAATGACTGGACAATATCTGGAACTTTTGATTATTTGCAATCTGATGGAAATCTTGTTGATTTTAAAGTTACCTCTGCATGGTCAGTTTTAGAAGCAACAACCAAAGGTAAACCAGAATGGGAGCAGCAACTTAATATCTTAGATTATTTATGTAGCAAAAATTCTGATAAACTAAAAAACATACAGGTAAAGAAATTGTATATTATGGCAATTCTTAGAGATTGGTCTAAAAATAAAGCCCAAGAAGTCAATTCGGACTATCCAAAGAAACAAGTTGTAATTATACCAATTAAAAGGTGGAATAAGAGCCAACAAGAAGAGTTTATAAAACAAAGAGTCTTAGCTCACCAAAAGGCGCAAACAGCCACCACTGCGCCTGTATGCTCCTCGTTAGAGAGGTGGTCTAAGCCAGATCAGTTCGCTGTAATGAAAGATGGCAGAAAAGCAGCATTGCGTTTATTGTCTACCATGCAAGATGCAAAAAAATATATAAAAGACAAAAACATGACAGAAGGAAAGGGATGTTCTATTGTGCATAGAGTAGGATCAGATGTAAGATGTGAGCAATATTGTAATGTAAATAAGTTTTGTGATTATTATAATAAGGAATTAGCATTTTGAGGTGTTGGCATTGCAATACAGAATTAATATGGGGTGGTATACTTGCCTAAAGATAAAAAATAATATAAGATTTACACTATGTTAGATAAAATTAAAAACAAAGCAGCAAAATTTATTGACAGCTTTTCTGTTATAAGCATTTATGATTGGACAGTCTTGGTTTTGCTTATTATTATTTTAATAAACACATTGTAATATGGGTAAAAATTTATCTAAAATGCAATCTGATTTTATTTACTATTTTAGTCAGACGGGTAATGCAACCCAGTCAGCCATAAAAGCAGGGTATAAAAAAACTAATGCTGATAAAATGGGCTACGAACTAAAAACCCGTTACCAACAGCAGATAGATGATGAGATAAAAAAACAATTATCTGGATCAGTTCCTATGGCTCTAAACAGGGTAGTTACATTGGCGCAAAGCGCTAAACAAGAAAGCATACAATTACAAGCAAGTAAGGACTTACTTGACAGGGCAGGGTATCAAGCTGTTAATTTACACCAAGACGTTACAAATGAAAGATCAGACAAAGAATTGCAAGAAGAGCTAAATACTATTTTAAATGGTATAAAAGGAAAGCCAAACTAATATGTTAGCTACAAGTATAATTGGAGTCGCAGGTAAAATTCTTGATAAATTTATTGAGGATAAAGATTTAAAACGCAAAATTGAAGGCGAAATAAGAAAAGAAACTCTTGCCATTTCACAGGCACAGGCACAGGCAAATCTTGAACAGGCAAAACACCCATCTTTGTTCGTATCTGGCGCAAGACCTGCAATTATGTGGGTATGTTGTCTAGGTATAGCATGGCAATATTTTATAGGTCCAATATTAACTTGGATTTTTGCTATTTGGATGCCGGGAGTTGAGCCACCTCGCATTGAACTTGAAGGATTATTAGGATTGACTATGAGCTTATTAGGATTAGGAGCAATGCGTAGCTATGAAAAAAGCAAAGGCGTAGCAAGAAATAACATGAAATAATGCTACAGTATGGTGATATGTTTAGTTTCTTAAAAAATCTTTTTTTCCCAACACCGAAAAGCAATATTAAAATAACACACTTACAAGTTATGACAAAGGCAGAGCTAGAGCATCTTGGCAGAAAACATGGTATAGAGCTTGATAAAAGATTTAAAAAACCACAGCTTGTTCTTACTTTATTTAACCATTTGAAAAAAAAATAATGCACGACAAACTTAAAGAAAGAATAAAACAACACGAAGGGTTTAGAAACTATGTTTACTTAGATAGTCTAGGCAAAAAGACTGTCGGGTACGGGCATTTGTGTAGAGATGATGAAGATTGGGATATTAAAAAATCATACAGTATTCAAGAACTAGAAGCATGTTTTGAATCTGATTTTAACAATGCTCTAGTTGGCGCAGAAAGACTTATTGGAGATATAACTATAGACCCAAAAGCAAAAGAAGTAATCGTAGAAATGGTATTTCAATTAGGTGAAACAGGTGTATCAAAATTTAAAAAAATGTGGGCTGCATTGAAAGAACAAGACTACATAAACGCATCTAATGAAATGCTTGATAGTAAATGGGCAGAGCAAACAGAAAAAAGAGCAGAGTCTTTAGCTAGAATTATACGATCACTAGCTTAATTTAATAAATACTTCATTTCTAACAAGAACAAAAGAAATCCAAATATTACTAAACCTAAAACTACCATAATTTTTTTTAGTTCTTCTTTTTCTTTTATCTGTTGCTGTATTCTTTTTTTGGTTAAAGCTCTTTGATGTGCTATTTCTTTTTGCAAATCCTCCCATTGTTGCAATCCATTAGGCGCATACAACAAAAATATTTCTCTTAATTCTGCTTTCATGCGTTTTACTTCTTCTTTGCGTAAATGTGCTGCTATAGCATTTTGTTCTATAGTTGAAAACTTACCAAATAATTTACCTGTAATCGTTTTACCTTTTCTACTTGCTGCAACATCCATGTGTGATTCTGCATTTGCCCATTTCATTATAGGACTTGCTAGATCATGCAATCCCTTGCCAACCTTTATACCTTCTTGTATTATTCCGGTTGCTGATTTTATTGCAGCAAATGCTGTTAATGGATCAATCATTTTTTTTTATGTCTATTTGCAAAATTCCTAGCTGCTTCAACACTACCAAATCCCCATGCTTTTAAAGCTAATGCTTTTCGTGTGGGTCTACCCTTTTCGTCTTTCATAGGGCCTTTCATTCCTGCGAAACGAGCAGCAAAGCTAACTCTTCTAGGACTTGTTCCTGTTTTTAATGGTCTTTTTAAATTTGAACCTTCTTTGCGTTTAAAAAATCTTCTTCCTGCTGCATTAAGACCACCTTTAGGATTTTGATACCTTTTTGCAACCATTATAACACCTTAAATATAACTCCGATCATTGTAGATAGTATAGTTAGTGTAGATGCCATAATCAATAGCTCCAGTCTTTTTATTCTACTTTCCAAGTTGTCTAGACTTCTTTGTGTGCTAGAACGATAGACTACACATTCTCTTTCATGTGCTTCCATTTCCTTTGCTATATCTTGAATTGTTCTTCTATCCATTAAGGTTTACTTGGAAAGTTTTTATACGACCCGTCAGTATCTTTTTCTAATTTTGTTCTAGTCTTTTCAACAGTATCTAATCCAACAGTCATATCTCTTAATTCTATTCTATATGCTCTCCATTTAGATGCATCTCCACCAGCATCTTCTAATTTGTTTATTTCAATGTCAGCTTGATCTAATAATGGTTTTCTTATTACTCTTATTTCATTTAGATTTCTGTCTTTTTCTTCATCAATGTAAGTTTGTAAATCTGCTTCACGAATCTTAGTTTCTTCAGCAGTCATTTCTACTCTATTACCATTTACATATTTATAAAAAGTTGCCATTATGCTACAACTCCGTATAATTTAATTGTTCCACTTTCAAATGTACCAGACCTTGGCAACAATCTAATAAAATTTACTGCTGAAGGTTCTGCTTCGCATGATGAACCAATAAAATGGTTGATAGATTCATCTCCATACCCTGTATTTCTATCAGCAACACTTACACCTTCGCTAATTAATTTGGTTTGTCCACTACCTGTGGGGTCAAAAACTTTTATAACCATACTTATACCTTCTCCTGTACTCATACCATGGAAAACACCATTTAATTCAGTTACTCTCATTTCTGATATTGTTGAACCTTGTATACTATAATCAGTAGTTCCACCTTCATTATTTCTACGATTAACAGTTCTATAACCACTACTAACAACTGTACTGCCATTATCTGATGAAAACCTTAAACCAAAACCATTTGAGCCAGAAGTAACAGAATCAAATAAATTTATTACATGAAATACATAAACCTTATAAGTAGAAGTTATAAGTGAATTATTAAAATCAACTGATGAAGTACCAGAAGAGACTGATGTTGAATTTAGTAAAACCAATCCTCCACTCCCTTTAATATGAGAGTAGTCTATTCTTTTTAATGTACCAGCATCCGATACTAAAAATTCGTCTGTATCTGCTGGTTCACTAGCTAATTCTGTTTGTGCTGAAATAGTGTCATCATTTAATTTTGCTCCCGTAACACCACCATCTTTTAAACTTACTGCTCCACTACTAACATCAAAATCACCAGAGTCAAAACTTGCAATACCTTTATTACTAGAAGTAGCATCTTCTCCAGCTATGGTAACAGTATCGGTTGCTCCACCCGTAGTTGTTATTCCTTCACCAGCAGCTATTGTAAGTGTGTTACCATTTGTTATAGTTTGATTAGATCCCGAAGTTCCTGCAAGGGTAAATGAGGTCATATCTCCAGACCCGTCTGCACCAGAATATGCAAAATGAACACTCACTCCATCCAGATTAGAAAACGATCCGGAGCTTGTAGAGTGTGTTACTGGCACTTTCGTATATCCACTTGCATCTGTTATAGCTCCCGTAACTTTAAATGTTGCATACGTTGCAGGTGTACCTTCTTTAGTTATAGTAATTATACCTCTAGCTACTGCATTACTTACATCATCAAATGATTGTACAAATGTTGTAATATCTGCACCTGCATCATCTGCATCATCTATAAATAAAACCGATACACTTGAAAGAGTTCCGTTATTAAAAGCAATCTTACCAGCTCCCGGATCAGCATCACTTGTTGAGTTATTAAATGTCATAGACAGCTGTGGATTTGCGCCTATTGCTCCAGTGGCACCAGTACTACCGGTGCTACCGGTGCTCCCGGTACTGCCAGTATCACCTTTACTTCCAGCAGGTGTAAAATGAACGGATAGTTCATCTGCTGCACTAAATGTATTATTGGAATTTAAATGACCCACTGCTAGTTTTACATACCCACTTGCATCTGTAGATGACCCTGTTATTTTAAATCTTGCATAAGTAGATCTATCATTAATATCGTAGATCATTAAGAAACCTTTAATAGTGCTTGTAGAATCATCCCATGTTAAGATATCTGCTGATACTGTTACTCCGTCTGCGTTAGCATCATCAATATATATTTCTGTAACACTTGCGTATGTGCCATTATTAAATGCTATTTCACCTGCACCGGGATCTGCATCTGATGTGCCTGTGTCAAATTTATAACGATAGCCCGGTATTGCTCCATCTTCTCCACTAGCAACAAATGAAACAAATACTTTATCGTTGTTAGAAAATGTTCCTGCTGTGTCAATATAAACAAGACCTACCTTTGTATATCCGGTTTCATCTGTTACTGCACCTGTAACTCTAAATACCATCCATGTATCTAATGTATTAGCTTTACTTATTCTTATTCTACCTCTGTTTGTATCATTGCCAGTTACATCATCAAAGGACTGCACCCATGCAGAAACATCTGTACCATTAAATTCTTTATCATCTATATATGCTTCCGTTGCTGATGCTATTGTTGTATTATTTAATCTAAGAAAACCATCTCCGGGATCTGAATCGGTTGTAGTTGTAGAATATTGAAACATTGCACTATCACCACCTGCAGGTAAAAAATCTGCTACTGTTGTTAGATCTCCAGACGAATCAAACCCAAGTGTTTTACTTGCCCTTGATGTAGCATTGTCTGTAAACTCTGATGATGTAATACTATTAGTTCTACTCACTTTAAAAGAACGATCTACTTGTTCTTGCAATTCTTGAATAGCTGAAAGATTTTTATCAAATGCTCCCTCAACACTATCTGCTGTAAATGGATCATTCTCCACTAAATCTAATGTTTGCGTTAATGTCGTGTCTCTTCTTAATACAACTGTTTCTGTTGCTGTAGGAATATTACCAGATGTAAAGACCACATTGCCACCAGTCGCATTTCCTGCTCCTGTTACTGTATAATGAGTAGTTAATGTTTTAACAGTCTCCGTTCCTGTAGAAGAGCGAATAATAACTTGCATATCAGCATCAGCAGATATTTTAAATGTATACGCAAAAGTATCTTGCGACCCATCTCCTGTATAACTGTTTTTTATTGTTGTCGTTGATATTGTCATATATTACCTTAATATATTTATACTTCTAATCTAATGATTTATCCACTTCTTTTATATATTTATTTGCTCCATTGGCTATTTTTATCATACCCTCTAACAATGTATCAATATTATCTCTAACTTCATTTGGTGTAATATCAGTGCTATCTTTTGGTATTCTTTGTTGCAAATATACTAAATCTCCTAAAGATTTTATTGAGTCGGCAAAATCTATAAGCTTATCTAACGCTTGTTCTCTTGGTGAGAGCAATTCTGCTGCTTCTTGAAATTGATTTCTTTTTCTAAGTGCACGGGCAGTTTCTAATTTTGTTTTTATTTTACTATACTCGTTCCAAAAATCAGACAAAGGTTCTGCTCCCGGACTAAGTTTTCTTACAACAAACGATCTAAAAAATGGCATATTTTCTAAATTTTTTACATAATTATCACTCCAAGGTCTAATGGTATCATCTCCTACACCTGCTTTTCTAAGTATTGCATTTGTTGCATCAAGAGCATATTTACCAAGACCCCCTGTCCATGCCTTTATTAAATAATCTATTTGTATTGGGCTACTATAATCTTCTAACCCGGGAATAGCCCTTATCATCCTTCCTAATCCCTTGGATATTTCAGAGGTATACGGGGTTGTTTGATATTCTGGTAAAATGTTTTCCATGGATCTAGGCACTATAGGTCTATCTTGAAAAAAACTTTTATTCACTGCTAATTCTAAAGGCACTCTGCCTATTTCTGGTAATGGTGCTAAATTTACTAAAAAATTACCAGAATTTTCATATAGCTCTTTGCCTAATTGTTCTATAGCTTTTGGATCTTTTTTTGCTATAAAATCCAATGCCCTTTCTGGTAGCGTGCCGAAAATAAACCCTAACTCCCATAACTTTGGTATTTTGTAAGCTATTTCATTTGGCTTTCCTTGATTCAATATTACAATATGATGTGTGTCTTTTACCCATTGTGGCAAATTTCTATAATATTCACTATCTTTGTTTGCAAACCATAAATATACACTTGGCAAAGTTTGTGTAATTATAAGCGTTGATAAAACTTTAGTTGGATTTTTTATAACTCCAGATATAACTTGTTCATACCCTCTAAGTCGTGCATTATAAAAGGCAGTTACAGAATTAACAGCTTGCATAGATAGACCTATTTTTTGAAAATCTAAAGTAATATCTCTTGCCGACAACCCAGACTCTTCTAATATTTCTCTTTGTGATTTTTTTCCTTCTTTAGTAAGTCTTTTTTGTTGCATCCTAAACTCACTTATTCTAGCTGCGCTTTCTGCAAATTCTGCTAATATTCGTAAGTTTTCTAAAGTGTTTTTTGGATTTATAGAGTTTACTAATTTTCTAGAAGTTAATTCCTCTTTCATAAACCCCTCTCTAATATATTTTCTATCAAAACTTACAAGGGATGATTGCAATGCACCGGATTTGATAAAGTCTTTGTACAGTTGTGTTTGTTTGTTTTTTCCTTGCACTAATCTAAAAACCCCAAGTGATCCATGTACCAATGGTATATAGTTGTTTTTGGAAAATGCTGTTGCAGCCAACTCACCTCTAAAAAAGTTTCTAGCCATAAATGCTACGTCTAATGTAGCACCGGCTCGTAAAACTCTTGTTGGCAAACCCATAATTCTAAGAGCATTATCAAAAACTGGTTTGGGTATATCTCTAAGAGCTTTTCTAAGCTCTGGACCAACCTCGTACACTTCTAACTTTCCATCTCTTCTAATTGATATCTGTGTATCTGTGAGTCCTTTAGTTTGTTTTCTAAATACTGTTAATTCCTCTAAAAGTTTTTCATTAATTTTTGTAGGGTCATCAAATAACTTTTCTGCTTCTTTTTTTGATAATTTAAATCCTTTTGTTTGGGCTGCAACCTTGCTTACTTGGTTTGGTTTATCATAACCAAATGATAAAAAAGTGTCATTTTTTTTTGCAGTTTGTATATCTATTTCTTGTTTTAATTTTTCTATATCTTTTTCTAATAACTCAACTTTAGCAGTATTTCTTGTTTTCTGTCTTTGTTCTTCTTTAGTTTTAAGCTTTTCATTTAAATCTGTAATTTTTTCGTCTATATTTTTTACTTTGCCTTCTATAGTTTTTTTGGTAGACATTGCCATATCAACAAAATCTCGTAAGACTGCATTTTTTTCTGCTAAAGCAATAAATTGATATGTATTTAAATACGCAGTCTCTATTGGATCATATACTCTTTTTTCACTCCCTTTAAATTCTTTCAATGGATTGCGTAAAAAACTGCCAACTTTAGAATCTGGTAATTTTAAATCTAACTCTCGGGCAAAAGGTACATAATCCTTGTTAAGTTCTAAAGCTTTCTCATAAAATTGTTTACTAATAACACCACTATCATACACATACCTTAATATTCTTTGATTATAGTCTACAAAATCTTTAAATGTTTTATTAAACTTTGTATCATATTGTTTGATGATGATTTTTGCATCTTCAACATTAAAGCCAGTTTGCTTTCCTTGCCCTTCTTTTTCTACAACCCTTTTTGCAACTGCATAATTTTTAAAATTGGTATAATCTTTTTCTGATTTAAGTATAGGTTCTAAAATTTGTAGTAGACCTTTTCCGTTTTCATTTAATGTTTTGTAATCTAGTGTGCCATACCTAATAGCGTGCTCTCCCCTACCTATCATACCCGGTTGTATTCTAAATCTTTCATAAATGTTTTCTGCTGTTTTGTTCCCAATTTTTTTTCCAGACTCTGCTACTTCTAGTATGGGAAACAGTTTGTCAGACAAATATTGCATTTTTCTGTTAAATACTGATTTATCTACTTCTTGTTTAACTTTGCCCTCTGGTATATTATCATTAAAGTTTTTTTCTGCCTTTTGTAATTTTTCATCTAAAGGTTTTTGTTTTTCTTTAGCTAAATTGAGCTCTTGTTGTGTTGGTTGCTCTTGATCTGTTTTACGAGTTTTTTCTGTTTTTTCAAAAGATTTTAAAGTTTTTATAGGTTCAAAAGGTTCAGCTAAATCATTCAATATTTGCTTTGCATCTTTATACCTATCTAATTTTATTTTGTTTGCCGAAGGATTATCAACAAATTCTTTATCTTGTCTTAATGTTTCAATTTCTTTTTTTGTTTGTTCAATTAAATTTTTATTTAGTTGCCTTTCTTGCGTAAAGCTTTTATGTGTCGTGCTAACAGCTTCAGCAAGCATAACAGGATCTTCTAATATTTTTCGTGTTGTTTCTGCTGGATGCTTTAGTGTGGTTTTTGAGCTATTCCTCATCATAGTAATTGCTTTTTCTGCCATACCTAGCTTAGTAAAAACAAGACTGTTTACTACAAAATCTTCGGTTGTAGGCATTTGACCCTCAAGCGCAGCTCCTATAGATGTAAATGCTGTTGTTCGGGCTGCTGCTTCTGTCAACACATTTCTTGGAATATTTGTTGCATCCAGCACCTTTGTCGCACCTCCTGTTCCAACCAATAGCGCAGACTCCTTTACACCTTTACCAATGCCCTTAAGTCCAGATATAAAGCCAAGTATTTGTGGATCATTTTGCAAATCTTTAGGCAATGCTTCTATAAACCATTTATTCCAAAATTGTGAAAAATTTTGTACTCTTCCGGCTTCTATTTGATCCATTGCTATACTTCTTATAGATGCAGGGATACTTAAACCTACTGCTGTTCCTGTAACTGGGTTGCCTGTTGCTGCTGTTGCACCAGCAATACTTGCTCCATAAAAAGGAAGATCTGGAACAAGAGTAATTATTGATTCTAACGCTTCTTCAAGAACGCCTTTATCTTCATCTTGACGAAAAGCTCGTTCTAAGGGTATACCTTTATCTTTTAGTTGCAAAACAGTATTATAAAATGTCTTACTTAACGCTGCCTTTACATCTACTTCAAATCTTTCTCCTACAAGAAATTTTTTTGTTTCGTTTAAATCTTCTGCAACATTGTCTCTAACTGTTTGCCAAAACCCTTTGTTTTGCTTTTTAACAACTTCATCTTTTTCTAATGTGTTTGGATGCACTAAACCAAGTTGTTTGAATATATCCTCTTGCGAATATCCAAGCTCGGTCATATTTTCTATTTGTGAATTTTTGTACTGCTCTCTTTCTAACTCGGAATATCCCAAATCCTCCATATCAAGCAACTTTTCTTGTATTGTTGGCACTTACTTTTCTTTCTCTTGTTGCTGTTGCTTATATTGTTTTCTAAATTTCTCTCTTCTTTTATACTCCTCTGTTTGCTCTAATTCATCAAACGGCATTGTTTTAATTTTTTCTTTAAGAATTACATTTAATTTTTCTATTTCTTTAGGGTAATCTATCTTCGTTTGCACCCCTGTGCTTGCTATAGCTTCTTGCGTAATTACATTAAGTGTTGGCAAAAATCCACCATTTTCAATAGTTAAACCTTCTTCTGTATATATATAATTTGGATTAGGATTGATTCCATTTGTAGGTCTCAATAAATCTTGATAAGGTATTCCCTTTTCTATACCTTCACGAAACTTTTTTCTCATTGATGATGTAAAAAAATCACCCCGAGCTATTGCTGAATCGCTTAAAATAGCACTTGTCTTTTTGCCTAAAATTTGTGGCAACCTTGCTTTTATAAAAGCATCAAACGCCTTTGCTCTTTCTGGTTCTGCTCCCACTTCTTTTATTAGTTGACTAATTTGCCCTCCATCATAAATTTCTTTTCTTGGCAATAAACCCTCAACCATCATATCAAAAAGGGATACAGCTTTATTTTCTTTAATTTTTCTTTTGCCTTCTTTAGATTTAAACAATTCAAAAATCGCTTGATCCCTAATTACTCTTTCCCCTACGCTGCCTATTTCTCCTGTAATAATTTTATCTTCAACATAATTTTTTGCTAATCCTGTAATTGCACTTGGTTTACCTTTGAGTGCTTCATTTTCAAGATCTTTTATCAATCCCTCTTTAAGTGTTCTTCCTTCCTGCCCTATAAAATTTAATTTTTCTATCTGCTCTGCTTTTTGCAACAAACCAATAGTTGGATTGTCCTCAATTTTTTCTGCTCGTAAAAACAGTTTAGCATTTTCCGATTTGATAAAATTGGCTTGAAAATCCCTAAATTTTCTATCACTTTTTTCGTAATATGTTTTTAGCTCCTTTCTTAGGTCATCAGTTAATTGCTTTCCACCTATTGCAGTAAAATCTGTATTATTTAAATTTGCTCTAATTGTTTTATAATCTAATACTCTTTGTTCCGTTACAGGATCTATAAAACTATTTTTTGACAATATTTTTTTCATTATTAATAGTTTAAATTGCTTTTCTTCTTCTTCTTTATCATAATTTGCGCCTACATTATTTGCATTTTTCCTTGATAGGTCAAGACTCTCTATTTTTTGATAGAAATTTGAAAACATAGCAGAACCGGGTGTTTGTGCTTCAATAGATTCTGCTAATGATGTTAAATTATCTTCATGGGTGGATATTGTTTGTTGCTTAAATTTTCTATTACTATTTTCATATAAAAATTTTTCATTTAATTTATATGCATCAAATTTTAATTTTCCAAAATATTTTTGCATTTCGGGTCTGTCTGAAAATTTGTTTCTTAAAAAATCATCAATATAATCTTTACCTTCTTGAATTTTATCGGGTAAAGTTTTAGGACTAAAATCATACCTAGATTGAAATAGCTTGTTGTTTCTTTTTTGAATTTCTCTACTAAGCTCTGATTCAGCATTAATTATGTCATTTTGTACTCTTATTTTTGCCTTTTCATTTTCAACATCTAATATTCTTTGTCCTAAATTATTTATTGCTGAACCTATGTCTCCTGCTAAATCCGTTCTTGCTGCCTGCACAAGTCGTAGATTATTTGTCTGTGGCAACCTAACTTGCCGGGTTCTTGTTGTTCGTGGTATTCTTATTGCCATTTATATTTCCTACTAATCAAAAAGAGATTGAGACCAGTCTGTTTTATAAGCAGTGCCTGCTATATTCATAGCTCCTTGGGCTATAGCAGCTTTTCTTCTATAAGATTCCTGCGATAATGCTGCTGCTTCTTCAAAATTTGTTCGTTGCAATCGTGTTGTATAAGCTCTTTCTAACCAAAATAAATTATCATTTAAATCTTGCATAGCTTCATCATGTAATAATAACGAAGTGCCTGTGCCTATTGTGCCACCACCTGCACCTGCTGCTGCCCGTTGATAACTTAATAAATCTTCTGCTTCTTGATTTGCTATTATTTGTTCTTGTTTTTTTTGCAGATCCTGTTGATAGCGATCCCATGCTGCTGCTGCTCTTATTCTTTTACTTTGTTGTCTACTACCAATAACAGATATTGCTGTGCTTGCTACCTGTGTTGCTATCAATGCTGCTGCTAGTTGCCATGCCATAATTAATCTACCACTAATAAAGTTCCTGTTATACCTAAGACTGTCATAGGTAATGGTTGCGTTTGTTGAACAACAATCTGTCCATCTCTATCCCATCCTAGATTGGTTACCCGTTTATCTCCCGTAAACTCTGTAATACTTTCACCCATTGGTACTGCGCTTGTTCTAAATGGTAATTGATCCCCATTAATTGTTGCGCCTACTGTTTTAAGTAATCGTACTATAATTTCATTATATCTTTTTTTTCTGCCTTGTGAAGTACCTGCTTGACTTCCTCCTTCAACTTTCATTGTTTTAAGAGTAGAGACATATCCAAGACCTACTTCTATTGTTTTATCAGAAAATGTGCTTGGCAAACTAACTGTTACTGCTCCATTCGTTACAGTTTGAGCAGGATATACAGCATCATCAATTAATATCTGTACTTTCTGCCCTTCAAGGTGATCCAATGATGTAACCTTTGTAGATGATCCGTTTACTGTACCAGAAAGACCAGAGTCTAAATTTAAAGTAGAATCTTTATACTCAACGTACTGAACTGTTGATCCATTAACAATTCTTTCTACAATCATATACACCTCGTTTTCTAGCTCCTCTGATATACTTGCAATACTTTTAACATCTGCATGAGTTTCACTTGTTGATGCCAGTCTCGTTGGATCTGTTGTTTTAACTGTTAAAAACCCAGTAGACTGTGGATCTGTTTCTTTTATGGTAACGACATTTGCAGACGGATTAGCAACTGTAAAATCTGCATGAGCATTTATTGCTGTAAATATATTATCTGCTGTAGTGTTATTATTTGTATTTGGTCTCCACCCAAGTGTTTCAGAAGGAGAAGATGACCCTGCTGCTTATGATGTAAATGTTACACTCGTTCCATCTGATTTTGTTAATACAATACGACTACCTACAGGTATATTATCATAATCTGTAACCGTTACAGTACAATCTGTATTTTTACCACCAATAATTGATCTATGCCATGAAACTACTTCATCTTCTCTTTGATAAGTCAATCCCAAAAGTTGTCCATCTGCACGAACAGCATAATATATAGAGTTTGGTTCTTGAGCATAATCTACATCAACAATACCACCCTCTGTTATATGCTCTGATAATATAGTCATATCTGGTGCTGCGTATGCATCATTTTCAAAACGATATGATAATTCTCTTACTTTTCTTTTTTGTCTTTGCACAAACAAAACTGTATTTCCTATTTGTTGTGGTCCAATCGTATGACTTCCATAAGTTGTTTGTTGTTTGATATTTACATTATCTGGTTTTAAAGGTTCTCCCGTTGGTCTACCAACTTGAAACTCGCCACCTGCTGTACCTATAATCAAATCTCTTGCTGGCGCTATCCATCTAATAACATTCACTCTGTTTGCTGCTATTGTGTATATAAACGCATCTGCTGCGCTTGAATCACCAACATCAAAATTATTATATAAGCCAGATTGTGATGCCCATATTGTTTGAGGAAAGTCTGTACTACCTCCATAAATTAATCTTTGTTCAAAAAAACTAACTGCTCTGGGAAATCCTGTTGTGTTAGAATATGCGCCTAAAGCCCAAGTTGTTGATCCATTGCTTGTTAATGCTACTAGCACCTCTACTGTTACTTCAGTTGCACTTGTAAATGCTGTTATTTTTCCATGACCATCCCCTAGCTTAAACAACCTACCAACATCTGTACTGACAAATAAATCTGCACTTGCAGTAAGTGTTCTGCCTGTGCCAACTGTAGTCGCACTAGATGTCAATGTTGTCGTTGTACTATTTGCATCTAAATATGGACCTTTTTCAAAAACTGCATCTGCAAGTGTCCAGCTTGTATGCCCTGTTCTTGATAATATTGCAGGTTCATGTAATGGATGCACTAAATACATAATATCTGCTGATTGTGCAAACTGAATATCAAACACCTGCGCTGATGTATATGGTGTTGATATTTCAAAAACTTTCGCTGCTGTTCCACCAGAGCTGTATGTTGTATAATTAGTAGAGTCTACTCCAGATAGTTCAAATGTATTTGTTGTTTTATTTGCAACTGTATATCTTCTTCCATTTACCTCAGTCATACCAACAACACTATTAATCCATACATGATCTCCATTTACAAACCCATGTGAGCTGCTTGTTACAACTGCCGGATCTGCTTTTGTTATTGCTGTAATGTTTTTTGCTGTTTCTGTAATCTGTCCATTGTCTTTGTAAAATCTTATGTACTGATCTCCAAACTCCATTATGTAGGATTGTTCAACATTAAACTCAAAAGGTATTAATCGTGTTGTGTTTGCTGAATTTTTTACCTCTGCTATAAACCTCGTGCCCGGTCTGCGTGTTGCGCCCCCCTGTGGAAAGACCTGCATATTTTCAAGTGTTTCTACACCATTAGAATATTTTTTAAAATCTACTTGAGCACCTAGTTTGGGTGTTAGTTCTCCGGCTGTAAAATTAGTTTGAAACGGATGTACTCTCGCCATTAGCCAAACTTACGGAAATCTGTGAAAGTATCAGATACAATATCATCTGTAAATCCTTCTGTAGAATCAATACTTCTTGCTTCTGTAAGTTTTAATTTATAGATTCTCTCCATTTCCCTTTGAAGAGTTGTGCTGTTAGTTACTGGATATGCCATTAATGATGCAAGTTTTGCAGTTAATGTGTCTGTAAATATTGAATCAAATAATGTTGTATCTGTAATTTTTGCTATATACAAGATATTAGCTGTACCTTCGTCTGTTAATAATACTCTCCCTGTTCCTGCAAGATTCTCAATCTTAAAAACAAAATCATCAAACTCCATTTTTAACACACGCAAACAAAATGGATCTGTAGGTAGAATAAATTGATTTGCAAATTCAAAAACAGGGGATTCTGTTGCCTTTGCCAAACTTGCCCTTGTAATGGCAAAGTTCCACGCATGAGATCTTAATAAACTATCTCTTGCTGGCTCATACAACGCATTACAAAGTCTGGCTCTTTCTGTATCTTCTGTTAAAGATGTTATAGGACTATCACCTAATCTTCTTAATGCATTTGAACATATTGATACTTCTGTTGCCATAATACACCTAATGTAACAAATAGGGTGCTATATTTCAAGCACCCATTTTGCTTAGTCTACAATATAGGTAACTACCATTGTTACATCTCCTGCTGCTGCTGTTGCTGCTGCATTTGACATAGTTAATGCAATTCTCAAAGGAACTGCTGGGTCAGACGTTAACCCACCATCTTCCCATGCAAAATTTGCAATGGCATTTACATTTCTTGCTTCAAACGCAACTTCAACACCTGCTGTATTTGCAGCTTGTAGTGTTGTTATTGCTGATGCATAACAATCTTCATCAATAACTGCACCTGCTGCATACGCAGTAGAAGATCCATCCGTATCTGTAAACTTAGTTTGACCTACATATAGCCCAACATTAGCTGCCAGAGATGGAGAGCCATTACTGTCTAAATCGTCATTGAATATTTTAATGCTCATTACTTTTGCATTTGATGGTATTTCTGCCATCATAAGAACATCATCATTATCAATATCGCCTGTACCTGCTGCAATAGTGTCAGCAAACACACGCATCTTTCCAGACACACTTCCGGCTTCAGTTACTGTTCTAGGAGAAGCATCAAGATTAGTAATTTCTACTGATTTAGCTGTTGCCATGATTTACCTCCTATGATTCTGTACAAGCAATTTCTACCATCTTTTCGTCTTCAATGCGAGTTGCACCAATAGACATAGATAGAAACACCTGTGTTGCATAGTTCTTGTCTGCTCTTTCAGATATTTTAGTTGTAACATCTGCTCCGATAGCAAGACCTATTGCTGATTGACAAAAACCAAGCACTTGACGATTACTGTCGCTGTCAAGCCCTAGTCGTTCTGTTCTAATGAAATTAAAACCTAAAAATGTATCAACATCACCTTGAACCAATGCTTTTACAGAGTTAAAGTCAGCACTTGTAACAGATGTAATACCTAACAAGTCTGCTAACTGCCCTGCTGTAACGAGCATATATCTTGGCTCATCTGGGTCTGTGTCATTTTTGTCTAAAATTTCTTTAGCACTTAATAGTTTAGCTAGTGTTAATCCAGCCGATCCATGAGCTACTTTTTGTGCTGATGGTAAGGCAATTGTTGTTCCACCAGAAACACCACCTAATGCATTTCCAGTTGCAGCAGAGATAATAGCATCATCCATTGCTCTACCCATTGCCCACGCACCTGCTAACGCATACTCGGATTGTGGTGAAATTAACAGTCTAACTTTATCCTCTTGGTCAATTAAATCTGCCCAGTCATAATCTTCTAGACTTACTTTTCTCCTTGAATGAGGTGTATCAACTCTTGGAGTGTCTGAATGTCTTGAAGTTCTTTTTTGTGCAGAAGTAGATCCAATTCTTTCAAAAAAATGCGACTTACCTGTTACAGTTTCAGTTCTTACTGCATCTCTTAGTCTTGAACCTTTTTGTTGAGCCAAATGGAATACGTTGCTTTTATATTGCTCTACAAAAGCTGTAGTAATTTGAACACTCATCAAATTTCTCCTTATTAAAATTATTATTTATGTTTATGCAGTTTTTGTCCAAAAATGGGAAACCTCATTTTAAGTCTAATAGACTAATCGCAAACTTATCCATAACAGGGGTTGTTGATTATAATAATCCTAACATAGAATTTTTTACTTGCCAAAGAATTTTTTACTTGCCATACACTTTTTCGTGCAATTGTCTCATGTGCTCTACAGCTTGTAAATGTTCTCTATGTTTCCCATCATGGTATGGGTGTTCTGGATCATCCATAATATCTATAATTTCCTGTTGAGCATCTAATGGAGATGTGGCTAAATTATTGTTTTGAGTATTTTGCGCCATATCTTCAGTTACATCTTGACCTAATCGTGCAAAGAGTTTTACAACAGCAGGTATATTTCCTGCTTCTCCATTCATCAGCTCTTGTATTTCTGGATCTCCATATACCTGTAAAGCTCTTCTTGCATTTCTAACTTGCAAGTCATATTCATGACCCCATTCTTTTTTAAGAGCTTCTTCTGTTTGTTGTTTTTGCACAGCAATATCTGCTTGGTATTTTTGTGCCTGTGCATCAATACTTTTTACTTGAAAGTCTACAAGTTGTTTTACTTGTTCATTATTCAAGCCAATGTTATGGGCAACATTTGTAAACTCTTTTATTTGATCTGCCCCAAGATACTCTGTGTGCGTTTCTGGTACAATAATTTCATAATTGTCGGGTGTTTCTGGTCTACCTAATTTATTGTACACCTCCATTTGTTCTTCTGGAGTTTTTGGTATAGGTATTCTATTTCCCATTTGTTTTTGTTGATGAACAACTGTTTTAGCCAAAGATTCAACATCTTTAAAATTTTTTAGTGTTGGATCATTTTTTAAATCTTCTGGTAAGTTTGATTTCCAATCTTGATTATCACTTTCAGAAGGTCCTAGTACAGTTGGTTGAGCAGGTTGCTGTGGAGCTTCTTGCGCTGTATCAGTTGTAGGATTAGCTTCCTGTGTGGTCTGTTCTTCCATCTTTCTTTTTCTCCTTTATTAAGTTGTTAATACGAAGTATAACACTTCGCTGTCCTTCCTTATATGCTGTTTCATAAGGATCTTTACCATAGGATATTCTATGGTAATATGCAGACTCAAGATCTGCTAATACCATTTGCCCTTCGTTTGTTGCAAATGTAATTCTGTAAAAATTCTCAAGGTCTTTAAGTTCCACTATTCAATAAACCCTTCTTCTCTTGCTCTTTCCTCGGCTCTGTCAAAACCCTCTATGGTTTCTGGTTTACCCATTTCTTTCATTGCTTGACTTTGTGTCAATGCCATTTCTGCTTGTTTTTGTTGCATCAACATTTGTTGTTGTATTTGTTGTTGTTGCGCCCTTGCTTGTCTTATTTCTAATACTTCATCTGTTCCTCTCATAACTGTTTTTGGAACTCCAAGTAATTTACCTCTCATACGCACAGCTTCATCATGGTCAATATTATCCATAATTGTTGGGTCAATTTGACCTACCTGCATAGCAAGTTGATATAATCTATCAATGGCTAATGACTCTTCCATTCTTTGAGATCTTGCCAATGGACCAACATATTCTACATCTATTTTTGTTCCCTCTATTACTTCTGGCGCAGGTAAAAATGCATTGTTTCTAAACATAATACCAAACACTCTTTCTATTAAAGGATTCAAAAACTCACTTTGAAATCTACCTAACGTCGGCCCTAACAATCTTTGCATCAATTCATATCGTACTTGAACTTCTGTTGCAGTCATTTGAGGGCCAGACTGTAATTGTAATTGATCTGAATAATATGCTTGTCTTA
>MDTE01116354.1_pt1 | contig 21533 bp, 8 predicted proteins | sample 811231 | NCBI WGS metagenome assembly MDTE01 (sample SAMN05326651, study PRJNA326480) | marine metagenome | isolation source: seawater | place: Indian Ocean: Red Sea | collected 2010
TAAAGCTTCATAATGTTTACCTTTTATCATATATAATTGAGGTATAAAATCAAAATTATTGTTATTTGCATGTAAATAAAGTGGATCTTTGATTTTAAAAATAGATTTTTTAATAATTTCATGTGATTTGAGAGTCATTTCTAAAGCTATTGTTATATCAGCTTCATCTTCAAATAACATATATTTCATGCCGTAAAAAAATCCTACGACAGATAATGCAAAAGGTGAATCAGGAAATTTAGATAAGTATGCATCCATTTGAATTGCTAGTCTTCTAACTTTAAATACATCAAAATTCTCAGATATTTGCATTTGTGCCATAGGTATCATTATAGATAATCCCCCTGCCAACTCATGATCGGGGTTATATGATAATGCTTTTTGAAGTAAAAACATACACTCTTCAAAAATTATATCCATTTCTTCACTATAATCTTCTCTCATAGTTGGTAGTAATTTTCCTAAAGCTAAATAAGAATATGCCTCTGCATAAGTAGAGTCTAGGGATATTGCTTTTTCCATTAATGGTATAACCATAGCACCTATATTGGCATTAGAAATTCTGCGATTTAATAAAATGTTTATTGCTTGATCAACGAGATTATAAGCTTCCATATTTCCTGTTGATGCTCGTCTTGTTGCTGAAATATCAGCTGATGAAATAGTTAGTTTTTCATTCAATTGTTCTACAATTTGCGCTGCGATACCATCTTGAACCATAAAAATGTCTGTAAGTTTATTATTATATGAGTTAGACCATACCGTTTTATCTTCTATAATATTAATTAGTTTTGCATTAACTCTCAAATTCTCACCTATAATTCGTACAGATCCCTCAACAATATAATCTGCATTTAACTCATTAGCTATCTGATTAATTGGGACAGGGTTATCTTTATATACTGCGACATCTGTTCTAGGCTTTATCTTAATATTTTGGATTCTAGATAGCCTGTTAATTAATTCTTCAGTTAAGCCATCTGCAAAATAACTATTTTCTTCAGTGCTCATATTTTCCATATATAAAACAGCTATTGCAGCATCATAATCACGATCTTCACCTATTCCAATTGAAAGGAAAGGATAAATAAACCAAAAAAGGCCACCTATAACTGTTAAAATAAAACCAGTTAGTGGAAATAGAATTTTTTTAATACTTAAATTTTTAATAAAACTTCTATTTGTATCTGAAGATAAGCCTTTATTCGGGTACATGTTGTAAGTCCAAGAAAAGAAAAAAGTAATTGGGAAACCAATAATTACTAATATGATAATAAAGGTAACAGTCCAATCAGGCAAATATAAACGGGGAAAAACAATATCAGAAACTTGAACTACAATCAACGCTGCAGCTGCATAAACTCCCATTGCTCTGAAAACATTGCGTCTTTTTAATTCATCAATTAATTTCATAGTATTCTATTGTTGAGTTGGAATTTATATATCATCTTCTTTAATAATTATTTTAGTACTATTAATTTTTGAATTATAACTTTTTGACCCGATTGTAAACGAGTAAAATATAAACCACTCGAATGGTTCCCCGCATTCCAATTAATTTCATGATATCCTGAATGTAAATAATGATTAATTAGATTGGTTACTATTCGTCCATTTATATCATATATCTCTAAATTAACATATGATGCCTGTGGCAATCCAAATTTTATTGTTGTCACCGGATTCAAAGGATTAGGATAAGCTGGAAACAACATTAATTTTTCAGGTAAAGCAGCATTTGTTAAATTAAGTACACCAACAATAAATGATTGATATTCTCCATCACCAGCTATTGTAATTAATGAATCTGTATCATAAGCTAAAACTTGCCAATAATATGATTGATTCATCTCTAATTGCATATTATAAGTCGTATCTGAGAAAACTAATACATTGGTTGTATCCATATTAGTTCCTCCAATAGATAACAGATAATTTATAGAATCATTAGGATCATTATCATCTGTAGATTCCCAAATAAATTGTACATTGGAAGAATCTAATTGTGATTCAGAAATTGGTGCTATTAAATTGAAAGGATTAGGAGCTTCAGCAAATTCATTTACTATAAAATTTTGTGTTTCAGAAATTTGATATAAACTATCTAAGTCTACGGCTGAGACTTGCCAATAGTATGGCATATTATCCAGTAATGTCAAGCTAACTTGGTTTTCTTCAATATTTAATTCTTCATAAGCGATTTCACTTAACTCATTATTAAAACCAATTAATAAATTATAGTGAATAATTTCTAGCGGATCATTATCTTGAGCAGCCTCCCATTGGAAATTAATAGTAGTTGGTAAATTATTTGCATTAATTTCAGGGAAAACTAACTCAAATTCAAGAGGAGATTCTGCAAATTCATCTGTATAAAAAATAAATTGATCTGAGTTTGTAATTAATCCATATGTATCAATTGCATTAACAAACCACTGATATTCAGTATTATCTATTAATGGAAACGCCAGATAAAAATAATTCGAATCAACCTCAGAACTATAATCAATAACATCATTCCTTCCAATTGAAATCTCATAATAAATACTATCATCAATATCAATATCAGAAGAGTTTTCCCAGCTAAACTCAGGCGTTAAAGTTGAAATAATGGCATTATCTTCAGGCAATAACAAATTAAAATCAGCTGGTGCAGCATTAAATACTTGCACAAAATCTTCTTTTATTTCTGTAAACTCTCCCTCGACTGTTGTGATAGTAAGAGACACTGTATAAGAGCCGATTTCATAGTATGTATGTGAGGGGAACTGGTCTGTGCTCGTTTCTCCATCACCAAAATCCCAAAACCAACTTTCAATAGAATAAGTTCCTAAAATTGTACCATCAACAAATACAACCATTAAAGGAGATTCTCCTTCATTATTTATAGCTGAAAAATCTACTTGAGGAGATACTGGATTAACTTGTATGTATTCTTCTTTTATTTGAGTTTCTGTTTCTGTTGGAGTTTCAACGGTTAACTCAACTGTATATGTACCAGGCATCTGATAAATATGGTTTGGATTAATATCATTGCTTATTGAACCATCACCAAAATCCCATGAATATACAATCCCATCATCAATCCATAAATCGATCATGAAATTATATGCCCAGCCACTATCATAGTATAAATCATATGGATTACTAAAGGGATTATAAATATCATCTATAATAAAATTCGTACCAGGATTATCTATGGGTCCATTATCAAGCTGTATACTTGGATATGCAAGACCAGTATTTGAGTTAACTGATAAAGGTTGAATAAAAATTCCGACTTTTGATGTATTAACTTGAATACCACCAATATCTATGTTGTTCTCCCATACACCCCAATCATTAGAATTACTTGCATCTAAATTTTCAATTACTTGAATAGTGGTTTCGTTTTCCCAATCGATGATATGAATATTATAAATCATATCGCTGTCAAAGTCACCCCAGCTATAGTGCCTAAAGTCAATTGACTCTAATGTTGGTAGATAAAAATTATTTAAATCAAAAACGACGCCATATCCAGAATTAGTATTTGAATAAAACCCTGCCCAAGAATTATTGTTGTGATATGAAATTTCATGCAATGTTCGTGTATTTCTTTCTGAATCATCAATTTGTTGATGATTATATGATTTAGATCCTCCTTTATTTCCACTCAATAATTTTTGGTTAACTTGTGAATTTATTTTACTTGATTTATGATTATTAAATTTAATAAGCTTATTTTTTACACTTTGATAAGTAGAAGGATCATCATTTAAAACCTGGTGTACAATCGTCCCATTGTTAAATTCTACTGAAAGAGGTGCATCTCCAATCAAAGGTTCCGCAGAAAAATCAACTTCTGGATATCCTTGCATTACAGCAATAATAAATTCTTCTTTTACTTCTGTTATACTATTTCCATTACTATCCTCTACAATTAAAGTAACTGTATACTCTCCCATATTGGTATATATGTGTGATGGATTACGTTCGCTACTTGTGTTTCCATCACCAAAATCCCAATACCAACTCATTAAAGGGTAGCCACCAACTTGAGTTAGATCTGTGAAATTTATTTGTAATGGTACATAACCAAAATTTGAAGAAGCAGAAAAATCTACAACAGGATTGCCTATATTCACTGTATTCATATTAATATCAATATTATAGTTTTCAACAAAATTATTGATTAAATATATGGAACCATTTTTTACTGCACCCATTTCTAATTCAATAGCATTAAACAATATATTCATTTCTAAAGAATCTCCAGGCTCAATACTTCCAGAGATTGGAGAAATACTAAACCATGATGGTTGTTGTTCTATAACAATAGTACCATTGAGTTCATGTGGTTCACTACCATATTGGTCTCCTTCTAACAACCAATTAAGATTCAAGTCTCCTTGAAAAAAGGAAGAAACTGAAATGTTCACGGTAGCCGTAGCCGTGCCTTGCATCCACACGACTCCCCAACCATCAGAATCAACTCCATACCATGAAATAGTTGCGCCACTTCCTGAGCCTGAAATATATTCCATTGGTCCACCTGCACCTCCAATAAAATCACTAACTGAATTTACTGTCACACCATCTGGGAATGATAGCTGTGCCCCCTGCAACCACTCATCATCATAGCTATTATTAAATATGGTTAGTTCCATATCAAAAGTCGATCCTGGTTCATAGTCTTGAATGTTTGTTATAAATGTAGAGCCACTAATGTCTCTTGACAAATCTTCATCTAAGTTAACTTGTGCATAAAAATCATAATCAATCGTTCCATGATTATATATTTTGATTGTTTCTTCGGTTTGATCATCAGGAAATAAATTGACTGATAGACTATCTGTATTTGATGAAACTTGAGGCAGTCCAATGGTTATATAATTATTTATGATTAATGAGTCAATGAGCTCATTAGCATCAGTTAATGTCAGGCTTACATCATAAGCTCCATAATCATTATAAGTATGGGTCGGGTTTTGTTCAATGCTAGTTTGACCATCTCCAAAATTCCACAACCAAGAAACAATCGTTGTATCGCCTTCATTAGATAAATCTGAAAAATTTACTGTAAAAGGATAATCATTACTATATGTTGAATCTGAGGAAAAATAAGCTTTAGGACCCTCTATGCCAATTAACCAATCTGTTATTCTATATACCACATCAGCAACAATTTCACTTGAAGAAACAACTTGAGCAAAATCCCATGGCAGATAAACTAATCGATACATATTATTTTCTTTTTTAATGCCACCACAATACTCATAATTCGCATTGCCATTATCATCATATGAGTAAATACATACTGCGGTTTCAGCCGTTGGCTCTATAACATCAGGAGTGTTTTCACCACTAATTCTAAAATTAATAGATAACCCCTGAGAAATAGGTTCAGAATCTAAGCCAGAAACGTCAGTAACACTAGTATACTCTTCAATAAAGCTGGTCGAAAAGTAATCTGTATATATTTCTTGATCACTTAATTCATTACTAATATCCATGCCCGAAATAAATAACTTACCACCTCCATCAAGATAGTTTTTTATATTTTCACGATCATATACTGTTAACGATCCATTACCTATATTTGCACAATTCCATAAAACTACTGGATACTCATTAAGAATATCAAGTGATGGACCATTCCCCCAATAGGTGGAATAAAAATCATATGCGGTATTACTATGTATGAGCGCATTTTCAATATATTGATGAAAATTCCATCCCCCTACCCAATGATAAGAATTATCATCATCAATATATAATACGGGATTTTGCAAATCATTAGGGATTGCAAATACTTCATTTGAATATGGGCTTTCAGAGCCATCACTATAAAGACTCGTTACAACATAATAATATGTTGTTCCGTTTATTACATCTGAATCTAAATAATGATTCCCCGCATAATAATCAACACCTATAGATTCTTCAATCAAGGTGTAGGGTCCTGATGGTACTTCAGATCTGTACAAATTATAAAATTGTAAATCCCTATTTCTATTCTGCCCGCTCATCATTATTCTTTCATGATGATTTCTTGGTGAAAAATCTGAATCTGGAATTTTAGGTTCATCGGGTCTTAACCACGATAAATAAACTTCATTATTACGATCACTTTGAGCATGAAGGCTATGGGGTGTAGCACTATTTGTATAAGTGGCTCTAATCATATAATTTTGACCTGATTCAGTCATTTGATTATACCCAGTCCACCAACTAAACTCCCAACTCCTATCATAAAAAGTTCCACTGACATCCATTCCTAAACCTGGATTTAAACCATCCTCATTATCTGGGAAGAATACTCCAATGTAAAAATCTGGGCCATTCGCAATAATATTATATGGCATTAAGTCCACTTCAACCCATTGATTTCCCGCAGAGGCTGAAGCATATATTCCCTGTTGCAATAACCCTTGATCACTACCGTACACCCTAATTTCAAAAGGAGATGTTGGATTTCCAAAAAAATTAACTATATATACTTTAGCTCCTGTAATTTGTGCAAAGGGCTCTCCAGATGTAAATCGCACTGCATAACCTTCATCCGGTGCCCACCATCCACCAACTTCAGCACTTCCATCATCCCATGCTTGATCTTGAACTCCTGAAATACTGCCTCTCATCCCAGATACAACTTGAGATGGGTCGCTTTCTGTATTGGGATCGATAAAAATAGAGGTGATATAATAAAAATAAAAATTACCAGGATCAGTCATTTCATCCTCATAAAAGAGATCGGTTATATTTTCTGATAGAAGAGTGTATGGCCCTTCTTCATCAATAGCTCTATATACATTATATCCTATGAGTTCTCTTTCTCTATCATTTTGAATCAATTCAGCATAAGCGCTACCATTTTCATTTTCAATGATATTCACATTCTCATTTCTATATGCAGATTCAGATGGTGCCGTCCAATCCAAACGAATATAGTCACTCAATCCATTTGATGCTGTAAGATTATTAGGTGGCAGAGTTGGACCTTCAATTTCAAATGTAATATATTCTTCAGAATTGACTAACCAACTAATCATAAGCTCTTCACCTTCAGAACCTGAAATAATATTAAAAGGTTCATTAGTTTCAGATCCAATTATAGCTTGTCCACGCCATACACCACTTGAGGAATCTGTCTCCATTAGTGCAATATTAATACCTGTAAGATCCGATGTGGACGTTTTAAGGTTGACACCTGTAATCGTTTTTGCATAAATATAGGTCGGGTCAGACGTAATTTGAATGTAGAGTGTATCTTCTTCAGATACCCAGCCAGGTGCTTCGTTTTCATATAACGCATCTGAAAATAACTGTAGACTATTTATTGTAGATGGTTGTCCAGGGAGTGTTGGAGAAGGAGCTTCTAACCAATTAGAATAATTAATCAAGCCAAATGATCCATTATCAAAATAATCCTCAAAAATATCAAGATCTTGCGGATTGTTCTCTGGGTTCTCACCAATAATTTGTGTTACGGCTTCACCCCAATAATTACTTTGAGCAGAGAATGTATAAGGAGTATGATTCTTAATAGCCTCATTTTCATTATTATAAATCGTTGACATAGAAATTGATCTACTAAATGAAGAATAATCACCATTGAGGGAAATGATCCCATATCTATTATCCGTAATCAAGCAATTTGATATATCAACATTAGCATAATTACCCGCAATATAAATCCCATAGTTGTGATCATCTGAAATAATACAATTTGAAATCACAGAATGATTACCTGATACAAAAAGTGAATTCACATTACCTATAAAAAATGAATTGGTCAAGGTATTGGTGATTCCATCATTAGCATTAGAGTCACTACCCAATATGATTCCATGACTCAAATTATTTTTAAACACGCATGAATCTACCTCTACTTGAGCATTATCCTCTAAATGTAAACCATCATTACAATTTTCAAATTTTGAATTTCGAATATTAGCAATTGCGGACCCAACTCTTAAGCATGTAGGACTTCCATTTGAAAAATGAGCATAATTAATATCTAGTGTTGAATTATTACTTTGAGCCCGTATTTCTTGATAATTACTTTCCGCGGTTATAATAACAGGCTGTGATGCCGTTCCTAAAATAAAAAGATTTGAACTATTCTTAATATAAAAATGATAATTATCTAAAAAAATGACTTCAACACCAGCTTCTATAGTTAAAGTATCGCTATTTAATTCAATATGATTATTGATAAGATAAGGGCTCCCAGCTAGATCCCATACTCCCTGAACATAGTCTTGGTTGATCATCGTACCGCCATAAGGTATCGAAATGATGTAATCTTCTTCATTACCCCAGTCATTGTTTGGATCTGTATAAGTTATATTGATCCAATCACCTGATTGAACTTGTATAATACTATCCATCATAGAGCTATTATTATCTTCTATAGCAACTACTCCTCTATATACGCCTGAACCTAGATTAGTTTCAGATAAAATAATGTGTTCTGCTTGATTTTCTGTATCACTTGAAATTTGAACGAATAAATCATCTATAGAAGGATTATCTGCATTAACAACTTGTAAATATAAACTATCTCCTATTTGTATATGTTCTGTTGATTCCCAATCAAAATTATTTATACTTAATAATGCATTAGCAGATCCATTTGGATCGGGTGTTCCGATTGCAATATTATACGATCCCAATTCACCCAATGAGTTTTCAGCCCTAACTGCAAAATAGTAAACCTGCCCTGGATCTAAATCAGCAATAAAAAAGGACTCATTCGTTCCTGGACTTTGTGGTACCGGTGGACTATCAACTTCAATCATTGTATACCAATCGGGGGTTATCCCATAACGTATTTGATAGGCTGTTGCATCAGCCGTGCCAGTAGTGTCTCCTGCAGGTGCGGTCCAATTTAATTCAACTTCATTAAACGACCATGCATCACCTCCTGGCATAACCACAAGATCATCAATGCCCGATTCACTGTATAGATTAAGGGATGACGGAACATGAATTATAGGTGATAGTGAATCATTGCTTGCTATTTTAATACTACCTATATATTTTGATGATGTAGATAATCCAGATATATTTGCAATGATTGTAATATCTGTATTTTCATTTGATTCCAGATTAAATGTAGTTGAATCTATCGATAGCCAACTACTATCACCAATGGTAGATAATATAATATTATCAATACCCCAACTTTCATTATTTACAGATTCATTTGGATATCCTCTAAACTCAATTTCTGCATCTGATAAATTATGGGGAGTTAATACTATAAAATGAAATACTCCATCATCAGAATGTTGATCATTTAGATTAGCGCAATACTCTGGAACATAGATACCGCTAGTGCAACCTTGATATAGTGATGTAGATAATACTTCCACATCATCAACAAATAATCTAAAATATTCATAATCCCAAGTATCAAAAACGTATAAATCAAATTCAATATAGAGTGTATCATGAATAGGTAGATCATTAATGGTATAGTAAACACTTTCATTTCCAAATGGACCTAAAATTGAATTGTCATTATTTAGTAACTCTATATTGGAATCTGACCACGCTTCTGAATCAGAAAAATTTTCAAAATCATAAAACTCATGATAAGCATTAACTTGAATGCTCCCAGTTAAAGAATCTGTCCCTACATTGGAAATCGTAAGGGTTTGATTATATATTGTATCTGAAAATGTATATGTATTAAAATGAATTTCACTGGGACTAACTTGAATAGCAGGTTGAGCTTGCAGCAATACAATACTTGTTAAAATGAAAAATAAATAACTAGGCTTCATGGCCTTCTCCTTATTGGATTAAAGACTGAAATAATGATTATTTTTTTTTATAATTCTTAACTAGAATTTATAAAAAAAAGTGACTAAAAATATAAATTTATTAGTTTACAATTTGACTTAGTTTAATAAATCGATAGCCTGCATTTTGTAATCTTGGTATTTCAGTTTTTAAAACACTCAGAGTTGCGGGCTTAACATGCCCAATACCAATAGCAACATCCATACTATGTGATAAGCTCACTAAGCTATCTAATTGGGAATGAATATGCGCTGAAGTTTCTGTATGATCTAAAAATACTTGTCGAAGTTGAGTCTGTACTCCATATCTCCTCATAGTAATAAAACCTCGGCTCTCAGGGTGTGTAAAACTATCTAAGAAAAATTTATCTAATTTCTTTAATACGCGCGCTAGATCCTTCATCAATTGTAAATTTTCTGTTGCTTTAGATCCTTGATGATTATTCATACCTAAAGCCATTGGAATTTCAGTAAATGCCATGCGGACCCTTTTTTCAATTTCATTTATATTTAGTTTTTCTGATATCGTAAACTCTGAATCGGTTTCATATGCCTGATCTGTTGATTCCATTGGCATATGGACAATAGTTTCAATATTTAAATTATCTGCAAGCTTTCCTAGTTCTTGCGCATAGGGTGTTCCAGGAATAATAGCAATTGTAATATTTTCATCTAAATCAAGGAATTCTTCTACTGTTTCATTAACAGCATAACCAAAATCATCAATCACTAAACATATTGTGCCTTTGTAATCTTGATTGGATGTGAACGATGTCGAGCTGAAAATAAAGTAGCCAATACATATACCAATTAGAGCAGAAATAATTATACGTATGAGAGGAGGTCTCGAAGATTGTATAAAATAATCACTCATTCTATATATCTACGTATATCAATAAACTTAGGTATTCCCAAAACTGAGTTTTCATGTGCCATTATACTGCAATCAACTTGCCATTTTTGGTACTTAAAAGCAAAACCGAATGAAGCAGATGTCTTATTTTTATTAAATGAGTATCCCATTTTAAAGTTCAGCCATCTCGTATCTAATAAAAAACCTGATTTTAATGTTACTCCTTGAAGACTATCATATTCAAAATCACCTAAGATTATGCTATTTAAAGTAGATACCTTGTAAGCTGATCCTATACCAAAAATAAGTGGTAGATTAGAGTTTAATCCATTTTTATTTTCAAAACCTAAATTTCGAATGACAGCTCCTAAATTAAATGACTCACTAGGCTGGAACATCAAACCATAATTAGTAGTAATCCCTGAAATGTTTTCAGTAAATAATTGGCTATAATGCAAACCAATTTGCATGCCATATTGAATTTTTTTACTTCCAGCGTAACTTAGTGTATATGTCGTTGAAACCCAATTAGATCCAAATGTTCCTAATGGTTCATCGTCTGGTTTATCTCCCCAAAGCTCTAGTTCATTAGTACCCCAAGTACGAAGACTCAAATGGTTTATAAAATTATTATTCCATTGCATGGCTGCATCACTTCCTTTAACATCTCCTAACCATTGATCTATAGAAATTTGTAAATAATTATTGTTATTCGATAATATAGCTGGATTAATAGAAGGATCAATATTTCCTGCAATGCCTGCACCTGATATTCCTAAAGATCCTGCATTTCTAGGTATATTAAGTGCTTGAGTCCCAATTGACCACGATATTGAAATATATAATATGATATTGATAAAATATTTAATATTCATTTTAATAATTTAAGCTAAAACTAAAAATATGACTTTGCCCTTCATTAACAGCTCCTGGGTCTAAAGCATATGCGCAATAAATAAATTGATTATCCCACACCTTTATTGGGAATTCAAATCCAATTAATGGCTTAAAATTAAACCAATCTATTATTTCACTATTATTAACTAGTCCTCTTTTTTGTTTAACTCCTAATCTTAATTTAATTTCATTATATAGAGTAATTTCAGTACCAATTCTTAAACGATAATTTACACTTTGTTCAGGTGCTTTTATAATATCCTCTTGAAAAAATATTTTGATATCATTTAAAGCATGATAAGCAAAACCTAATGCAAGAATACTAGGGAACTTTTCTTCATATTGACGATTTTCTCCATCTAAATCAATATTCCATATGTAGCTTCCTAAAATATCACTAACCTTGCTTGCAAATACGAATTGGTCATTTAATATATACATAAAACCAATATCTCCAGAAATTCCAGATCCATTATATTCATCTATAAGATTATAGAAGTTAGTTTTGATATTAAGTCCCATGGAAAATTTGGATGAGAAACTAACACCAAAAGAAATCAATCCTTGAATTTCTTCTGAACTTAGTATATCTGTATTTTCATTTCTGCTATTCTTGCCTTGTATATTATCTGTTCCAGCACGAAGGAAGGATAAGGCTATCCCAGCTTTGGGTGGCAAATTTTTAACAAATGAAAAAGATTGAATAGAGCGATCTAAAGACATATCTTGATAAGAAAATCCAAACTGAATAGATTTAGCTAGGCTTAATGAAGCAGGATTTGAAAAAGATGAGAAACCTATATTAGGCTCTGCGACAAGTGCACTTCCTAACGCAACTTCTTTAGCATTCGATCCATATCTAAAACCGCTACCTGCATATCCAGCGCCATATTCTGCTTGTAAAAAACTAACTATAATAAATATTAATTTATACATTAATTAATTACCACCAATTTTGTCCAATAGTATTGATCATTTAAATTTAATCTACAAAAGTATACTCCGTTTACTACTTGATCTCCTCTTTCATTTCTCCCATTCCAAATGGATTCAACTTGATCACTACCAATACTATAGGCAATATCTAGATGTTTTACTTTATCCATTGAAAAATCAAAAATATCTATATCACCTAAAGCATTGCTCGGTGATAAATAAATAAAACGAACATGGCCATTATTTCCGACTTTATTCATATCATTGATATAAAATGGATTTGGATAAACAGAAAATATATTTTCTTCTAGTTGATCATTGGCTGAGTTATAGAATCGTTCTATAGTCCAATCGATTCCATTATTATTAGTGATTGCTAATCCATCATCTGTCCCAACAAACAAGCTTGAATGGTGTGAAGAATAGTATGAAGTATACATTGATTCCGATAAAATTTCTTCTCCTGTTTGACTATCTATAGGCCTTTCATACTTTTCCCAGTTTGTACCATTCTCAGATAAATATAATCCTAGTTCAGTTGAGGCCCATATTCGATCACCATCAACATTTAAATTATATACTTTCCCACTATTATCTCCTAATGGATAGCTTATATGCCAAGTCTCACCACCATTATCTGTATAGCTTAAGGCATTTGTTTCTGGAAATTGGGTAGCCCAAGTAATTGCCCATAATCTTGTATAATCATCGAAGTCTTGATGTATAAAACCAATGACCCAATTACCTGATATATTATCTAACCATGAACTATAATGCCTAATCCAATTAATACAATCTCCTGATATGATACCTTTATTTATACCAGCAGCTGTACCTGCCCAAAGTGTATCTCCAATTACATAGACACTAAAGCCCTTATGATTATGATTACCACCATCCGCAGGATCTAGGGGGTTAATTTTGTAATTATTTTCATCTATATTTCCACAGTACAGGTCAAGATCATTATCTTGAGGTAATGGTATAATTCCCCAGCTTTTTGAATCTTCTGAAGGAAGATGATTATATCTACGAATGCCACCAGCCCAATTTGCCGTATATATATATTGAGGTCCAATTGCTAAATCATAACACACATTATCAATATCTGTTGTAACAGACAAGGATTGAATATTCTGGTCACCCCAACTAATTGTTTGATATCCGTTATCTTCATCGTTCGGTATTGGATCTATCGGTTGTGCAATAAAAAACCATGATTCACCTCCATCTCTTGAATAAGATACACCAGTTCCTTTAGGTTCAATACCTGTAGGAGTTAGTGTATCCACTACCCCAGAAACGGCTATCACATTGTTATTAATCATTAAGGATGGGTTACCCCCTCTTGGAAGATTTGAAATATTATAATGACCATATTGAATATCTGAGAATGAATTAATTTCTAAAAAACTTAATCCTCCACTCGTACCAAAAAACAATAGATTATTTTCATAACCCCTGATGTCTATAATTCCATTGCTTGCAAAACCATCATCTGAAATTGATTCAAATCGATCTAAATCAGAATTTTGATATAACTTATAATTAAATGGTATCTGGGAAAAACTAATACTATATATTATGAAAAGTATAACCTTCATTATTCACACTCTCCACATTCGATTAAACAACTCTCACAATCTTCATCACAATTCCAAAATCCATCTCCACATTTTGCAAATAATAGTGGTTGCTCAATCGCCACAGGATTTGAATTTTGATCTGAAACAATAAATTTAAATAACGTAATACCCGTTCTACCACAAAGACTGATAGGTTTAACAGGTATACCTGGCTCTTCTAAATAATCATTATTAATATCAAAAATAAATGTTGAATCTGTTGAATTCTGAAAATCTAAATACCATTGTGGAAAGCTTTGATAGCCTGATACTGGAATATAATCACAACTATCTTCAGCAACCATATTTTCAACATTGATTTGATATCGAACAAAATCAATATCTTCTAGACCATTCTTATCCATAATTTCTAATTGAATATCTAGAAAAACATAGTTACTATCATCAATTAGAAAGGGTTCATTATCAGGATTAAATTCATAATAAGTATTATCAATATTTTTTTTATAAAAAATAATCTTATTAATTTCAGGTGCGAACTGTTCTTCTACATGCAACGTCTTAGATTTAATAATTTCAACACCTGTCTCAGTAATGACCTTTGAATTTAATTGATAACTTTGGAATGATAGCATTAGGTAGAAAAGCCCAGAATAGGTACCATTAGAAGAAATCAAATCACCATTATCTGCTGAATCATTTAATACAAATAATGTATCAAATAAATTATCTTCAGAAAAAATCTCAACAAAAACCATTGTAATTTCTTGATTTTCAAGTTCTGTATTAACCTGTAGGAATATTTCATTATTTGTTTGATCATAATCCACAATAAAATCAATAATTTTAATATCTGTATTATCAGGCTTCTGAATTTCTTGAACACAGCTTGTAATAATTAAACAAAAATATAAAGGAGCTAATTTATGCTTGATATAACGTTTAAGCATATCCATTCCCCCTTATATTTTTGATTTATAATCTTTAACTTATTCTTATTACAAATATTTTCTATAATCCTATAATCCTGTTTTAAAATTCCAGAAAGAAACATTGAAGTGCCTTGTTTAATTTTTATTTTAGGCAAAAAATCAATAATGATGTTTCTGTTTATATTAACTAAAATATAATCATAATCATAATCTTTCCAATTTAGCACATCATATAAATTAAAATTAATCTTATTATTTAGATTATTAAGCTTCAGATTTTCATTGAAGTTTGATTCACATTCAGAGTCATAGTCTACTGCATTTACTTTTTTTGATCCTAATATTGATGCTGCAATAGCAAGGATACCACTTCCCGTTCCTAAATCTAATACTGAAGCTCGATCTAGTTTTAGATTTAGCAAAGCTTCCATCATCAAATAAGTTGATTCATGATGGCCAGTTCCAAATGCCATCCCAGGCTTTATTCGAACCATTTTAGAGTATATCTTCCCTTGATACCAATCAGGTACAATAGCAAATCTATCATCTATTATAATTGGCTTGAAATTTTCTTTCCAATTTAAGTGCCAATTTTCACTCTTCAAATTTTCCCAATCCCAATTAATTTTAAATGATTTTTTTAAAACATTTAGCTCTCTTTCAACCAAAGAACTTATACCTTGATTAAAATAAATTATTGAATGTGAATCTGATCTTTCAGACCCTAAAGATTCTTCGGATAATAAAGAAATGATCATATCAGCTGTATTTTCATCTGCATTCAGTTTTAAAACATCATATTTAATATTTAAATTCATTTAGCTTCTTGATCCTGATTATAAATAAAGTGTGTTATAACTTCACCTACTATTTCTAAGCCTTCTTCAGAGCAATTTTCAGGTATATCCATTGTTGTATGCCAATAATTTATCTGATTATTAGGATACTCAAAATCAATAATATCTATTGCAGGAATACCTGAATGCTTGGTTAAGTAATAATGATCATCCATAATGGCATGACCAATCCTATTTTCAAACTCTATAAATCCTAAATCTTTAGCTAAAGTCCAAATATTTTGCACAAGTTCAGGAGCACTCATTAGTGAGTATTGCTCAATTGGAAAATTTGGCTCTTGATCAGCTATCATATCTAAACATATTGCAAATTGAGGCAATGGTCTAGGAATATTTTTTGCAAAAGCTTGGGTACCTAGTCCAAATTTTTCTGGGTCTCCAGATCTACCCATATCTTCTGCATCTACAAGTAATAAATCAAGGCCTATATTAATTAAAGGATTTTTATGTATTATTTCTGCTAAAGCTAAGACGGCTGCAGTTCCACTTGCTCCATCGTTAGCACCTAAAATAGGAATATTCCTTTTATTTAAATCTGGGTCTAAATCGGCAATTTCTCTAGTATCCCAATGAGCCATTATTATAAATCTATACTCTTTTTCAATATTAAAGCGAGCATAGAAATTAGAAATTTCAATATTTTTATTTTGATATGGATGAGGAATATTTTCATGCATTATTAATAACGTGTCAGATATGGGCTTTAGAAAATCTTCTAAAAATATTTTCATATTTTTATGTCCTACACTCCCTGGAAATCTAGGACCCAATTCACACTGTTTTTTTAGTAATGTCATCGCTCTTTGTGAATCAAAATCAGGAATATTCTGAGCACTAATAAATGATATTGATAAATATAATAGTAAAAAATAATTCATTTTATTATCCTTGAATTTTCACATTCACTGTAAATCCAAAATCTGTTTCCGTATTTTTTCCAGTAGTCTTAGTTTCTGTTGATCCATAAACAAAATAAAAGTTGCCATTGACCCATCTAGTAAAATTATATGTCACATTAGGTCTTATGCTCCAAGATGTATTTTTAGATTGCTCATTAAATTGATCTAAATCTGATACAACTATTGTTGACATTAGCTTTCGTGAATCCTCAAATGAAAAAGTAATATTAAAATCTAAATCATTATCTATATGAAAATCTCTAAAGAAAAATATTGGTATTGTAAAACCGCCAGACTTTCTAAATGATATCGTATTTGATAAATTATGTGTATGATTCCTCTCTGTTGATTCACCACTATTATTAATTGTCTGATTTTGATTATAGTTTACTTTAAATGTAAAAGGATTCCTTCCATGTGTCTTTGTAGTAATTCCAATAAGTGGAGAATAAGATAAATTATAATTTTCAGTTTGTAAATCACCGCTCTTTAATGTACTAGATTTTTCACCATGACAAGAATGAGAAAAACTTATACTTTTAAAGACCTTATCAATTATCCAAAACTTTTCAATTCCAGACCACGTAACATTCCAATTTGCAATTGGTAGTCCTTCATTCCCTCGAGTACCTATAGGAAAAAACGAAAATACTTCATTATACACTTCTGGCGAAACACTCTGATTAGTATTACTATTTGAATAGCTAAAATCTAATCCCGTAATTATATTTTTCGTAAAATTCACACTTGTGCTAACACTAATATTATTATCATACTTTTTATAATAAGAACCTACCAAACTTCCTTCTTCAGAGTATCGAATTGAGTCATTTAAATCTTCATGAGGTGACTCAATTATACCAAGTCTATAATAATATGTTGGCGCATCCTCTGAATTTAAATTATTATAATCTATTTGTTTTGCATAAGTATAGTTCATTGAAATTTTATTTATCTGGGATGCAACAGTATGCATCCTTTTAAGAATAGACTTTAAAAATGGATTTTTAATTTCATACTTCTTATTACCGCTCGATTTATTTGATGAACTCGAACGCCCTCTTCCCCGACTTGATCTTGATGATCGTCCTTTATTTTCAGGTGTATATATAATTTCAATAAGATCCTTTAGTGAAAATCCAAGACTTGTTTTAAAATTACTTCCAGATTTAATGTTTACCGTGCTTAAGGTATCATTAATAATATTGTTAGACCAATCATAGTTAGTATTATAATTCATTGTAGGCTTTAACCATTCAATAAATTCTGGTGCAAATGTATTAGTAAAATCTTCTGATGATGTTTTAATTATACCTGGTGATAAATTTTCTATTATTTCTAGATATTTATCTCTCATATGATCAAGATTGCTATTAACTTGTTTAGAATAATTAGTTGATAAACTTTTTGTAAACTTATGATTAACTCCAAATTTGCGCACCATATTAAAACTATATGTTGGAGTTTCTGATAAACTAGCTCGCTGAATACTAATTTTATCATTTTCACTTAATGTCATACTAGTATTTATTTTATCTGGAGAATAATAGTAACGAGAGTCTCCTAAAATATCACCTATAATAAACCAATTCTTTAAAAATTTAAATGGACTTATATAATTTTCTTTACTAAATGTATATCCATAGCTTACTGAACCTTCATAATTAGAAGTAGTTTCCGATAGTATTTGATTGTTTGACTTCTGTGTTTTTATAGATGATAAATTTATATTAACATTATCGACTGTTCTTTTAACAAACCAATTTGAACTACGTGTAGATTTTTTAAATGATGTACTTAATTTAATTGTTTCATTTATAGATTGAATTTCAGCTATATCAAAAGTTGTATCACTAGAATTAATTGAAGTGCTTGTTAAAATATCACTTCCGGGGTGATACTTTGGAGTCGCTACACTATTGGAGTATGAAATATTAATTGGTGTTTTTATTCCCCACCTTCTTGGTAAAATTAGATTTGGATTTAGCGTAGCATTCAAATTATATGATTCATCAGAATTACCCGTTCCAAGTCTCTGTTGAAGCTTATGAAAATTTCCATCTTTCTTCCCAAAATTTGCGGATATGGTTAATAAATCAGCAAAGTTTAATGATGCATTAATGCTCATAGAGCGACCTTTCTGCTTTTTTACCCCTACCATCCTTAATTCATCTATTAATATTTTCCCATATATTGTTTGAGATGTATTATTGATCACCCCAACCATTATATATTGAATATTATTAATAGATGGGTTCCCTTTAATTCTGAGATCATCACAGTCACCACATACAGTATGAGTATTTTCGCCTTTTTCCCATAAAAACAATTCACTCTCTGAATCATACCATTGCAAATTTGAAAAAACATCATTCCCATCATAATCAACTATTGGAGGTTCGCCTATTTCACCTGGATTCCATAGGTTATCACCTTCTCCTTCATCTTGCGAATTAATATCATTAAAACATATATTATCAACTCCACAATCTAGCCAATCAAATTCTAAATTTCCTTCCGTTCCATAAGGTCTATCATATTCATCATAATTATCTTCATTCGGATCCCAATTAATAATATCTATGTCAGCATCTAAATAATCTTGACATATAATAATATTAATATTTTCCTCAGGATTGGGTATCGTATCATTTTCACAATAAAATGCAAAACTTAATGAATCTAGACATCCTCCATAGCCATTCTCAGATTCATCTTGACATCCATCTAGCCCAACATCATTTAGTTCTTCGCCTGGATTATCTAAGGTAGGAATTTTAGTTTTTGTTAGCATATCCATACTGATAGATAGGTGATTTCTATTATCCCATTTAGAAAAGATTGGCTGCCTAATTTCATAATAATTATCATCCTTACCCATTCTAAATAGTAGTTGTACATCTGATGAATCTAAGTGACACCAATCGCAATTATTTTTTGCTGGGTCACCTCCATATACATACATTTTTAGACTATCATATGCAAAATAACTATCTTTCTTATCACCAGTTAAAATAGTCATACTCTTCTTTATAGCTGCTACATGACCTGAAGCTATTCCTCCTGTTCCAAGCGAGTCTTGGTCTCCTGAAAGATTTTCTTCAAAAGCAAGAACCAAAGATTGTTCTTTTAGATATCTATCATTTATTTCATCATATTCTTGTATCTGTTCAATTGGTATTGGAGTAACATATTCTACATTTTCATCAGTATTCATCACTGATACTGAAAAAAGAGGATCATGTTGAAATCCTTCATAGATATCTAAATTTAAACTATCTATTTTTGCTACACCCTGTTCTTGCCACTCATTTTCGACTAATTCTACTTTTGCAATACCTAGAATATTCTTTATTTCATTATTGTTTGGAGATTCAACCCATAATCTAATTGTTCGAACATCCTCCCATTGTGGAGTCCCAATTTTTTCAAATGCTGTTAAAGGAATTCTAAATAATTTCCATCCTGTTGGGCCATCATCATTGATTGTTTCAGTCTCTACCATACTTTCTAGATCATCTAATGTAGATTTAGGGTTTATTGATATATGAAAATAATTATTTAAATAATCTAATGTACTATTATTATTTAAATCTTCTGTATCTGGATATCGCGATCCTGATGCTCTCCCATTTCCTTCTGTTCCATTTATTTCATCATAATCATAGGTTTCATCACATTCTCCATCAATATTATAGCACCAATTATCATTATTTGGATCAAGGATATTAAATAAATTGCTATTTACTGTATCAGGATTTATAGAAAATGCTTCCTGATATGTTAAACCATCTAAACAAAATTCGGTTGAATTACTATAAATACCATCTAAACTACTAGAATAAATTTCTTCATCATAGTTATTGCAAAGACAACCTCCCCAGCCATCCTCATAGCTATCAGTACAACCATCTATTCCGATATCTTCACCTTCAGCATAAATTCCATCTCCCATACCTGGTCCGTAAACTTCTTCATCTTCTGTATCTAGCTTATTATTGCTATTAACATCTTCACTTATATTACCAATGTCAATATGCAGTTGAAATTCTTCTGCAAAGATACTATCTGCATTTAACCAAATATCTAAATACTTACTAAGTGTTTGATTATATTCGCTTGGATATAAAGGAATCATGATTCCATTCCATTGTTTTTCAAATAAATCTGATTGAAAATATGTTTTAAGCCATAAGGTTTGCCATGTGTTAGCATCTTCATTAAGGCCAGAAAAAGAAACTTCAGGCCAGATATCTCGTGTCTTAAGAGGAACAAAGGGATTATACCAAACCATTTTACCTCTATTATATATAGATACTTCACTTAAAGAATCTGGTACTGAACTCAAATTCCATTGAGTTCTTAAAAGAGATAATGATGATGTCCTTTTAGAAGTTTCAAAGTCATCAATAAATGCTTGACCTAAAGGATTAGGATTTGGACTAACTTCTGCATAGCTACCTTCAAAAGTAAATTTAGATGGTTCAGTTGTTTGTATAAGAGGTAGTCTATCAACAGCTCTAGTAAAAACACCCAACTCAGTTTGATATCGTCCTTTCAAATTCCACATAAAATTCTGCATTGGTTCATAACCAATATCTACTTTTTCATCTGCAATTGATTGTTTATAGTAAAATAAACCACCAGCAAGATAATTATTATTTTCAAAACTATATTTCATATGAGAACCTAACAATAGCTTTTGATCAAAGGACATAAATTCATTTTCTTCATATGTGACTTCTATATCAGCGGTTGGATCCGTTGCTCCAGGGGTAA
>MDTE01105171.1_pt1 | contig 21519 bp, 13 predicted proteins | sample 811231 | NCBI WGS metagenome assembly MDTE01 (sample SAMN05326651, study PRJNA326480) | marine metagenome | isolation source: seawater | place: Indian Ocean: Red Sea | collected 2010
ATAGGTGCGTGTCTCCTCCTGGCTGTGCCTGCGCTCGGAGAGCAACTCAAAAAACACATAATTGACCATGGAGCCGATCAACATTCTGGCAAAGACCTCGGAATCACAGCTTTCCATTCGCCCAAGTTGAATTTCTCTCTCGAGGTAGTTTTTCACTCCGTGGAGAACTTCTTCGGGACCGGCCGCCGGATTGGAACGAATCGTCTCAATGGGGTTCGATTTGAGCATCATGACGCGAGGGAGCCGAATCCGTAGGAAGTCCAACAGACCAACGGCGAGGACGTTCAGGTTTGCCTCCAGTTCATTGGCTTCGGTTTTCTCGCCCAGGAAATTGTCCACATCAAATGTGGGCAGGTCCATGCTCGCTAGAAAGAGCTTCTCTTTACTGGGGAAACGATTAAAGAGCGACCCCTCCGAAATACCAGCGGTCCTGGCGATTTCCGCAGTGGAAACGGTAAACCCTCGCTTCAGAAATAACGTTCTGGCTGTTTCGAGAATTTCGTTTGTATCTATTGTCGTTGGCCGTGACATTAGTGAGTACTCACTCAAAAACAGGTGAATTTGTCAAATATACGACCGTAGACGCTCTAGTAGGCTAAAGTCGCCAGTAGGAGGAGGAGGTCGTTATTTATCCGATTTCGGTTTGGGTGGGGCTGGCTTTTTGGTCGGATTTGCGTCTTCCTGTGCGCGCCGGATGTGTTTCAATTGTTCATCTGCGATGAAGCGATGGACCAGGTCGGCATATTGATCGTTGATACTGGGGAAGGTGAGCGCGACCAGCCAGGAGTTTTCTTCCCTCGTACTTGCGATGGATCGAACCACGCGAGCCTTGATGGGAGTCTTTCGGCTCAGGAACGACAGTATGACGTCGATCGTTGTTCCGGCTTCCATCTTCGAAGTGCTCTGAATAAGGCATCCGCTGGCCGAGATATTGTCAATCTCGCATACGGTGATTTCGTCATCGTTCAGAAGCCCGTCGCTCTGCGCTTTCGCGAGATCTTTCAATATCCAGGCCTCGCGCCCCCGCAGCTTGATACGATAATTATCGCGACGGTTCTGTCCCCGTATACGTTTGGGATTGCGCAGGACTACGATATGGCGGCCTTTCTTACGTCCGATTCGGATCGGCTGGAACGCTCGCCGCGTACTGACTACAACGGTGTCGAACCAATAGATACCATCGTTCAGACAGACCTCGACCCGGATTGGCATTTTTTCTGGAAAGGGCGGATCGGGCCGGTCAATAACAACCAGGCCGATTCCGTCGCGTACAGATATCAGCATACAGACCTTTGTGCTGAAGACGAGATCGCCGTCCTGGCGAATCCAGAGAGATTTCGGTCGGCCCATAATTTTTGTACGGGCTTGCTTTTCTCGGTCCGCAGAGTCGTCGACCCGGGTCTTTGTTGCACACAGATCCCAGAACCGTTCTGTAATTGTGCTGCCGCCGACCGGTGCAAAAACATAGTTGGTTTCTCCATCGGTCATACGAAGTACAGGGCTTGATATACGACCGGCGGGACGAATCGCTTTTAGAGACATTTCGATAGGCAGCTCTGCACTATCCTGTCCGGCCGAGGGCAGGTAGAGCACGCGGTCTTTATCTGTGATCAAGACCCAGCCACGACTTGTGGCGTTCTTCGCTCGGCGGATTACAGGCGTCGAAAATATCACCGTCTCTTCTGCGTTATAGCCGATTTGCTCCGCCCAATCGAAGATCAGTCGCTTGGCTTGTTCTTGTGACAGAACTTCAACCGCTCCAAGTTGTGATGTTGAACTGGAAGGCGTGGCGGACTCTGCCTGATCCAATAGCAGGGTCTCAAGGGCTTCGAGCACCTTTTGAGCTCCCGCACCAAGGAATCGGTGTGGCGATTGATCGACCCAGACCAATGCCGTTTCGTTGAGGCCGACAATTGCGACGCGTTCGATTTTTCGAATCGGAAGTACCAGCGTCGCCGCACCGATAATACGGTTGACCATGCCTGTGGGCTTGAATCGTAATTCTGTTTCGGTGAGTTCCATTTCACCGATGAACGCAACCGGCCCTTTGAGTCGCATTGCTTCACATTTAATTATGGTCTTGCTTGCCTTTGCCATGTCACTTCTTATCTCGGGCGCTGACATTCTAGGCGAGTGGTTGGGAGACGATCAAGCTCGAGGTTGGGTGGTGGTTTCCGTGCACGCCTAGACTTCATGAGGAACCTGCGGCTAGCGCTTCGTTACGGTTCAAACGCTGGTTGGTTCTGCACACCGTGGGGAGTGGTGACAACGAGCATATACCAGGACTCACGCTCATCATTCGAAACATCGAAATTTTTATTGCCGGTCCGCAGAACATCGGCATCAAAAACATAGGTTCCCAATTCTTTTTGCACCTCACATCGTATACGCATGCCTGGATTCAACTGTGTTGGCGGGACCCGTGGGAACGCAAACCCCAACCCATCGTCAAGAAGGAAAACAGAGCTGCCTAGTGCAATAAATAATGGCTCATTGCCCAGGTAGATAGTCAGCTGTTGGAGATTGCCCAGAATTCGAGAGATGGGGAGAAGCCCGGGGATAACCGGCTTCGGATCGGGCTGGTCCGTTACCTGCGTTTCCTCTGTGGAACCTTCGGTCTTGGCTGCTGGCTGCCGTAATTTCTTTAACGCGTTGTGGAGTCTCTCGGCGCCCGCTCCTCGAAACAGATGCGATGCGCCATCGACCCAGATCTCACAGTCTTCGTCCGAGGTATATTTGACGTTTTGGATGTTTTTCAAAGGAACGCGGAGGTCACCGCCAAAGAGAAAACTGAGAGCGCCAATCGCATCGAAGCGGAACCCTTTTGTTGTCACGATTAAGGTTCCTGGTACGGACACAGGCCCTCGACGCTGGGTAAAGCGCTCCTTCAGGAGAACTTCGTCTGGTACGGGTGCGCGGTTGGGAAGAACAGGGCTTACGGAGGTTGGAACGGGTGGTGGACTGGGGGCAACGGGCTCTTCCGGGGGCTGCTGCACCTCTTCTTCGTCTGCTGTGGCCTGTTCATGGACAGGCTCCGCATCCAATTCCTGAATGGTACCATCGAGGACACGTTGTAGCTCTGCGCTCGCACGGACCGCTCCCTGCCCCATAAACCGATAGAGGGTGCCGTCTGTACTGACGACACTCGTGGTGTTTCCGTCGCCTTGTATGATGTCTTCTACCTGGTCGCTGGACAGGGCCCAGACCACATTTGAAGTCATCATCGCGGCACTTAGATCGCGGGAAAACGCGATTCCGTGCGTTGTCACCGCCATCATTCCAGCCAGAGCCTGGGTTCCTGGCAACCAGACGCACATCTCTTCTGCTAGAACCTTTCCGGCGGGAAAGGGAATACTTCCTGGTTCCGGAATCGCTCCTTCGCTCTCCTCCGTTGTCTCCGCTCCAATTTCTCTGGGGGAAGGCTCTATGGAACCGGACCCTTTCAGATGCGCTGCGAGAGCTCGTGTAATCCGCTCCGCGTCGGAGCCTTCAAAGTCCGTACGTCCCAGGTCTGTAATCACCACGGCGGTCGGTCCGATTAAACTGAGCCGTTGTATCTGATCTAGTCGGATCGACCAGATGGGGTGCTCCGTTTCATCGGCCTTGAACTCAAGCGTCTCGGTTGTGAACCGCAAGATTCCCTTTGCAGAATCGTCCGCCCGTACACAGTTTCCGTGGCTGATTGTTTCAATACCGGACACGATAGAATAGACCTGGCTCCAATTGCATATGGCTATTGTCCCTCAGAACAAGCTTCACCACACATTTCAGGAAAAATCATCCCGTTTATGCAAGTTATCGGCATTCGAAAATAATCCGAATCTGGTAGCCAGGTGCCAGGAGCCGAAGGGATTTGTCTGGGGTTTACTGCCCCTTGGAACGATAGGTAATACGGCCACGTGTAAGGTCGTACGGAGACAGTTCCACAGTGACGGTGTCGCCGGGTAGGATACGGATGAAATAGCGCCGCATCTTGCCTGAAACGTGTGCCAGCACTTTGTGACCGTTTTCAAGCTCTACACGAAACATCGCATTAGGCAATGCTTCCAGTACAGTCCCATCCGCGCTGATTGCTTCTTCTTTGGCCACGTTTTCTCCCAGGGTTTCGTCGAGAATTGAGTTGATGACGGCTTTCTATCGGATTCTTGGGTTGGGATGCAAGCAAGTTAAGGTTTCTCATGATTTTCGGACCAATGGCGACCTTCGAGTAGGGGCGCTAAAACACACTGTTGCATTTGAAATCTCTTGTCATTAATAATGCCAGCCCCTTTGATGAAGACCTTGTGGTTTAAGTAGGCCAAGGAATGCAGACCCTCGATCAATGCGCCCTCGGAGCGGCAGTGGAAGTAGACCACGTTGTTGGTGACGATCCGTTATCACAACGACTTGTTGCGTTGGGGTTTTGGCCGGATGCACGGATCATGGTGGAGCAGTGTGCGCCGTTGGGTGATCCTACGCTCTACAGTTTACATGGATATCGTTTGGCTTTGCGACGGGATGAGGCGGTCCGAGTCGTTGTACGGGCGGTAGTAGGATAATTATGATTTCCGAGGGTAAAGAGCTGACGATCGCGTTCGCCGGGCGCCATAATGCTGGCAAGACATCTCTGGTCATGGGTTTAACGAATACGACCCAGCGACCGGTGAATTTTCCGGGAAGTACAGTCCATCGTACCGAGAGTACAGTTACTGTGGATGGGCAAAACCTTCGTGCTGTGGATCTTCCGGGTATTGCGTCACTTGATGCCTTATCTCGTGATGAATCCGTGACGATCAGTTACCTCCGTGGAGAACACGGGCAGGAAATAGACGTGCTCTGTGTGGTCATGGACGCATCGAAACTTCGTGTCGAGCTGTCGTTGTATCGAGAGCTGACGAGTCTGGGGTTACCTGTTGTTGTAGCGTTGACCAAGCTCGACATCGCCCATGGTGAAGGATGGGATATTGATGTCGCGGCGCTGTCTGCTGCTCTGAATGTGCCTGTATTCGCAACCAACCCGTATACAGGCGAGGGTATTGGTGAGCTTCGTAATGCGGTCCTTGCGGGATCGATGCATCCGAGTACACCCCTGGCGAAGGATCCATCCGAGATTGCCGATCAGGTAATGTGTTCGGTGAAAAAGAGCACAAGGAATCTTACAGAACGACTCGATCAGCTGTTCCTTCACCGTGTTCTCGGTCTACCGCTTCTGCTTCTGATTATCTATGGAGTTTTTCAGGCCGTTTTTATCGCCGCGGAACCTGCCATGGGCTGGATTGAGACGGGACAGGGTATGGTGAGCTCCTGGGCTTCATCACAGCTGTCCGAGGGGGCTCTGAATAGTTTTGTTGTCGATGGTTTGATCAATGGTGTGGGCTCCGTCGTTATCTTTCTACCGCAGATTGTTCTTCTGGTGTTCTTCATCACATTGATGGAGGCGACGGGATATATGGCCAGAGCGGCATTCGTTCTCGATCGAATCATGCGAACATTCGGGTTGAGTGGTCGAAGCTTTGTGCCAATGGTTACGTCGGTCGGCTGCGCAATACCGGGAATTCTAGCGACTCGAACAATCGAGAAGGAGCGAGATCGAATCGCTACCATCGTCGTTTCGCCGCTCATGTCCTGTTCCGCTCGTCTGCCCGTCTACGTGATTTTGATCGGTGCGTTTTTTCCGGTGGCCTATGCCGGAACGGTCCTGTTTTCCATGTATATGCTCGGCATTGTGGTCGCCGTGCTTGTGGCACTTATTCTCCGAAAGACGGTTCTAAAAGGTGGTGTATCCAGTTTTCTGATGGAGCTTCCCCATTATCAGAGACCTGTCTGGCGTGTTGTCGGTGGTCAGGTCTGGAATGCCTGCGCTGGCTTCGTGCGAATGGCTGGGACCATCATCTTTGCTGCCTCGATGGTCATATGGTTGTTGAGTTATTACCCGCGGTGCCAGGTCATTCATGATGCCTATGAGGCGAAAATCGAGACGGTGGAACAATCCAATTCCAGTGATGAAGAGAAGGAAAAGGCTGTTCTGGAACTGCAAAATCGCCTGCGGGCCGATCAGCAGCAACAGAGTTTTCTGGCGCGGGCAGGGAAAGCGATACAGCCAATCTTTGCTCCGGCTGGTTTTGATTGGCGAACGACCGTTGGAATTCTTGCGGCGTTTCCAGCCAGGGAGCTGATCATCCCCACCTGGGGTGTCTTATACAGCATGGGTGATGTTGATCCGGGCGGATATGAGCCGAGCCTATTGGGAGGAGAAGAATTCGACCGATCTTCGGGGCTATTTGGACAGCTACGTGATTCGCGACGAGCGGATGGGAGTCGTGCGTTTTCCCCCCTCATAGCGCTGGCTTTGATGGTGTTTTTTGCTCTATGCAGCCAATGTATGGCTACTCTCGCGATCATCAAACAGGAGACCAATTCCTGGCGATGGCCTGTCTTCACATTTACCTATATGACGATTCTTGCCTGGGCTTGCGCCGTTGGTGTGTACCAGATCGGTCGTATGATGGGGTATAGTTGAGATATGGATTGGTTTTTCACCTGGCAAGATCCCGTCGCAATCACTTTGGCCGTGACCTGTTTTTTTGTGGCTTTTCGACCGTGGAAGCGTCAGAAAGCTGGCTGTAATACATGTGCAGCGAAGCAGTTGATCGAGCGCTCCAGTCCGCGCGGCTGATTCGAGCACGCGACGACGTTTACGAGCTTGATGGGATCTTCTGAAAACACCAGAACACGAACAGCGCCCTTTATTGTGGCGATTTTCAGTGGTTCGTTTTTGCTGTTCCTGGTGCAGCCCACTCTTGGGCAGTACATTCTACCCTGGTTCGGGGGGAGTCCCGCGACATGGACAGCCTGTCTTCTATTTTTCCAGACAGGTCTTCTCCTTGGATATCTTTATGCCCATTACCTTACGGTTCGCCTCGGTCTTCATCGGGCCTTATTGGTGCATGCGGTTGTATTGATCCTTTCGATACTGCAACTCCCGTTACAGCCAGATCCGGCCTGGAAGTTGTCCGGAGATACGGAGCCGACCTTTCGAGTCCTTGGTGCATTAATAAGCTGCGTGGGATTACCGTACGTACTCTTGTCGTCGACTTCTCCGCTTATTCAGGCCTGGTTCGCTCGCTGTTCGGAGAAAAACAAGCCCTATCGGTTTTACGCCTGGTCGAACGCCGGATCTTTTCTCGCTTTAGCTCTCTTTCCTCTGGTGTTGGCTCCAAACCTTGGGCGAGTAGCACAGACAAGACTCTGGTCCCTACTGTATGTGCTTTGTATTTGCCTGGTTCTCTGGTGCGCCTACTGCACCTATCGTTCCGGTTCGACAGTATCAGCATCTGGAGCCGTCTCCGATACAAGCCCATGGCGTCAGAAGGTCTTCTGGTTTGTGTTGCCTATGGTCTCATCGCTCTTATTGATGGCTGTGACCCATGGGCTGAGTCAGGACATCAGCGTTACGCCGGTGCTGTGGATCGTTCCACTCGGCCTGTATCTGCTCACATTTACTCTCGTCTTCGCTTGGCCTGGCCTGTATCGGAGGTGGCGGTTGGTCGGTGCCTATGTGGTAGCCGTGGCCGTGGCCATCTGGATGATGGAGGACGAACTCAGGCTCTCGATGACCAACCAATTCCTTGCTTACAACGGGATCTTATTCGTCTGCTGTATGTTGCTTCATGGGGAGTTGGAGCGAATCAAGCCCGACCCCAGTGCTTTGACGCGATACTACCTGTACATCGCCATCGGTAGCGTGTTGGGATCGGTCATTGGTGCGATAATTCTACCCGGGCTTTTTGATGTCTTCATTGAATTCCCGGTTGGGCTGGTCGCGACCGGCCTGGTCTTTTTGCTTCTTATCGGGACGCTGAAGAGCATTCATGCCATCGACAATATGCGACGAACTCAGAAGTTATTGATGGGCTTGGTTGTGGTCACAGTGCTTCTTTCATCGTTCCGTTTTGGACAACACTTTATGGGGATCTATGACCGCTCGCTCGTAGTAAGCCGCAGCTTTTATGGTTTCCTGCGCGTGTCCCTTCACCCACAAGAGAGTCGCAAACCCTGGGTTAAGAACTTTCTTAGTGGCCGTATCAGCCATGGGTTCCAACATCTGCGTTCGGAATGCAGTCGGGAACCAACCGCCTATTTTGTTCGTGGGACCGGCGTCGGGCTTGCGATGGACTGGCGACCCGATGAAAAGGGGCGACGGTTCGGTGTGGTGGGTCTTGGGATCGGCACCCTGGCAGCCTATGGTAAGCCCGGCGATGAATTCCGGTTTTATGAGATCAACCCGGATGTAATCGATATGGCATCGACACACTTCTCGTTCCTCGCTGACACCCCCGCGACCTGGAGCATTGTGACGGGAGATGGTCGCCAATCCCTTGAACTGGAAGCACGAGCCCTCGAAGAACGAAAACGCGAAGCCAGGACTCCCGACGAGTTACAGCGTACCGAGGAGAGTGCTATGTTCGACGTGTTGGTCCTGGACGCGTTCAGCGGTGATTCGGTTCCCGCCCATTTGCTTACGCGTGAGGCGATGGATACGTATCTTGCACTGCTGAAGCCCGATGGGATCCTCGCGATTAATGTAACCAACGCTCATATCAACCTTCTGCCGGTCATTCAGGCCCATGTTGGAGAAAGGAAGATGGAGGGGCGATGGGTGCAGTACCCTCGCGACGAGAATCAGTACTGCGATATGCTGGGCTGGAAAGGGCGTCGATGTGCCGGTAAGTGGTTGGATGATCCATCGCTACCCCGTGATGAACTCAACAAGCGCAAGAAAGCTGCCTGGTATGATTGTAAGGTGACCTGGTTGGGGGCTTATTTCAGCTATTGGGTGTTGATGAGCCACAACCAGCATTTTCTAGGATCGGATGCTGTTGAGCAGGCGATTACAGAGAGACCACCGGCTGGTACACCTCTGGTTTGGACCGACGATCATGCGCCAATCTGGCCTCTCTTGAAGTAAATTCGGAACAAAATGACAGAGGAACGATACGACGGGACAGGAATTTGCTATACTTTCCGGACTCACTTCTTACACGATTCCTCGCACCTGCGGTTTCTGTTCTTATTGACAGAAGTCGCGGCCCCTTCCTAAATTCGACCTATGTATGACGCGCGTCTGATTTTTTACGAACGAGATCGGCTGGACTATCGTTTCGCCTCGGAGCGGTGGAATGTGTCGCGCCAGCAAGTAGACGTGGAACGTTTGAAAGCACAGGTTAGCGAGATTCGGCCGGCCGAGTGCCGACGACTCGTGATGGGGGGGAGTAACCCTCTTGAGCACCCAAGCTTTCTCGATGTCGTCGACCAGTGTAACGAAATTGGAATTGATACCTGTGCGTTGGAGGCTCCGTCATCTGCCTTTGCCAGTGACCATGTCGTGTCCTATCTGGAGGCGGCCGGTTTCAAAGAGGCGTTCCTTGTATGTGCCAGTCTCGACGAGGAACTCAACGAATCAATTATGCGCGATCCAGGCCAGCATGAACGCTATGTTGAAGGTCTACAGGCTGCAGCTGAATCGCGTCTAAAAGTCTACGTTATTATACCTGTATTACGCGCCAACGCTCCGAAGATCGAACCTATGATCGAGCGTATCGCCAGAATGGGCGGCGGGATCACAGGCGTATTATTCTCTTTACCTCAGGTGGGTCAGGTCCCTGAATCTGAGCGAGGTTCGTTGCTATCCTACAACGAGATTTCACCGTATCTGGCCCGGTATTTCCATGTGGCACAACGCCGGCGCCTTGAATATGGGCTGACGGAAAAGAGTGGTGTCTCACCGTGTACGACCGGGGGACAACTGAACCGCTATGGCAGTCTGTTCCACGATCGAATCAACTTCTACAAACATTCGGATCGGCAGCAGCTAACCCGCGCGTCGGCCTGTGATAGCTGTGTCCTTTTAGAGAATTGCCCTGGCATAGAGCAAAGCTATGTGGAGCATTACGGCTCTGAAGAGATGGTGCCTATCCAGCTGGAAGAAGCGCTCGGTTGGCGTCTGCGGCCGATGAATAAACTGGAGCAGTGGGATTACAAGCAGATCTCCGATTTTGACAATCCCGTAACGCAACGTGAGATGTCGGCCGTTCGAGTCAACGGCCATTGCAATATGGCCTGCTCATTCTGTTTTGTGGATCGAACCGTCGGGGACTATGAGGTCGACGCCCTTCTGGAGAAAATCTCCGGTTTTGTCGATGAAGGTACAACGCATCTAATTGTTTCCGGTGGCGAGCCGACCATTCACCCCGAGCTACCAGCTATTATTCGTGGAGCCCGTGAGCTGGGATTGAAGAGCATCGAGATGCAATCCAATGGGGTCAAGTCTGCGGAAATGGACTATGCCCGTGAGCTGGTCGACTCCGGTCTGACGATGGTGACCTTCTCTCTTCATAGTGTCGATCCGGAGAAGTCGGATGAGATTACAAGGCTGCCGAAGGCCTTCTGGAAGACAGTCCAGGCGATGCATAATTTCCGTGAGTTGGGGATTCGAACGCAGATTGCCTGTGTCATCACAAAGATGAATTACCAGGAGTTACCGGAGTATGTTCGGTTCCTGCGTGAGGAATTTCCCGAGGAAACGGGGCATGTAAGTATCTGCTTTGCGATTGCACAGGGAATCAACGACCTTGTGGCGAATTGGGTGGTCCCCACCTTTACGGATTTAGAGCCGTACTTTACCAACGCGTTGGATTATTGTCTGGAAACGGACATTGGTTTTGGTGGGATCATCGGACAGGGCAGTTATCCTCCGTGCATGCTGGGCGGCACGATGAAATACCACCAGCGATTACTCCGAAAGATTTACCGTAGTCCAGAAGTGGGCAAAGAGTTCTATAAAGCCGATCGGTGTAGCGAATGTTCGTTTACTGACTATTGCGTGGGGGTGCGTCGCAGTTACATTGATCAATATGGTGATTCGGAGATCAAGCCCTTGAGCGAACCCGTGGTTTTCTCTAGTTCCGAGGCACTTCCTGAATCCTGACCAGTTCCATTCAAATGAGGAATGCTGTGAAGGGCATTGCTCATGGAACGGTGTACTGCTACATTTTTTTTATGGCCCGTCGCAATCATACGGTTAGTCTCAAGGTTCTGGAGCAGGTACCACCGCAAAGTGGGCAGCTGGCATCCGACCTTTCCCAACGCTATTCTTTAGAGCGTTTGGTGCGTCAGATCGATAATCTGGCGGGAAATGAGCCGGGGGAAATCCGCTTTTTCGGTGATGACCCGTTAGACCGGGACGATATGGGAAGCTTGATTCAGCACGCCATCTCAACCGGCTTCCAACATGTGGGTTTGTCTACGGACGGTTTCCGTCTGGATAGCGACGAGAAGCTCCGTGGTCTGGTCGACTCTGGCCTGAACGAGGTTGTCCTTACGATTCATTCCACAGATGCACGTGTGCATGATTATCTGACCCATAAGAAGGGGTCGTATCAACAGCTCTTGAAGGCATTGGAAGCCCTGTCGAAGGTTGACGTGGATGTTCGAGTAAAGATTCCAATATGGAATCCGAGGGCACAGAATCTTGGGCGGATCCTCGATGAACTATCGGTTCGACTCGAACGCATATCAGCCGTAGAGCTTTCTATTTCTCAGCGACTTCCAGAAGGGAAAAATGGGGAACGCCTTGTGCCCCTTTCGTTGGACAAACTGCGCACCGACCTGACAGCGATTCTTGATGAGGCAAGCGACCAGGGCATACCGATTGTATTTCTTCCGGGCAGTGGTGTCCCGTTCTGTGGCCTCCCGGAGGCGTACCGTACCCCCGAAACGGCCCCATTCCATCCCACCCGACCGGCTCGGCGCGATGTCGACAATGTCGTGGGAGAAGCCTGCAACTCGTGCTTCATGGAGAAACAATGTAGTGGAGTTCGGGGCTGGTACCTGGAGCGATATGGGGAAGAGATCTTTGAACCCATCGCGGAATCGATTCTCCCTCCGACGGAATCTAGACTCGCCAAGCATTTTGAGGATCCGTTAGCGAGAGCGAGGGCATCCAATGTGATGCTGAAAGTGATTCGTCCCACCATCGTTTGTAATCAGCTATGCCCGTTCTGTAGTGCGAATGAGACCAGCGAGAATAGTTTCAAGACCGTAAAGAAGACCAAGAAGAAGATCATTCGTTGGTATCGTCTTGGTGCTCGCCATCTCTCGTTCTCCGGTGGAGAACCGACCCTCGTAAAAGAGCTGCCGGATTACATTCGGTTGGCGAAACAGCTCGGGTACCAGAAGATTGAATTGGTCACCAATGGGACCAAGACGTCGATTCCCAAGCACGCGAAGAAGCTTGTTGATGCGGGCTTGGACGTCGCATTCATCAGTCTTCATGCGGACAACGAGGAGCTATCTGCTAAATGCACGGGCTGTGAAGGAGACTGGGAAAAAACAGTCGCGTCCCTGCATAATTTTCAGGATATGGGGATCAAGGTCGAGATCAACCATGTGGTGAGTAAGCTCAACTACGAGAACCTGCCGAACTTTGTGACCTGGTTCCATAATGAGTTCGGCTCCAGCATCCAGATGTCCTTTGCCTTTGTGAGCCCGCTATATCGAGCGAAGGACAATCTCTGGCTCATTCCGCGCTATTCCGATGTCATGCCTTATCTAAAGAAGGCTATGGATATGATGCGTTCCTGGGATCACCCCTTTGTTGTGTTGGCCCGAGCCGGTATCCCATGGTGTCAGCTGCGTGGTGGTTATCAGCAGTATTCTGATCTTACGCAGATCGCGAACGAGGCCCATAGCGAGGACGATTATAAGAAGAACAAGGGCGAGCAGTGCAAGGATTGTACGATCTATGATCTGTGCCCGGGGGTCTTTAAAGAATACGAAGAAATCTACGGAATGGACGAGTTTGTGCCTCTGGAAGGCTCCGAACTCGAAGTTTCTGTGAAAGAGCCGGTGAACCCCTGGTATGGCATTGTGCCGGACCAGATTGAGACTCTGGTTCGTTGGGAACATGAACGGGTCGATTGGCCCGCAGTGAACGATGCCTGGGAGAAAGGTTGTAAGGCGTTGCAAGACGGTGACCTGGAAGAGGCCCGGCGTCAGGGTACGTTCGCTATGGGGTTCGAAGAAGTACCCGCCCTTGAAGCGGTCTCGAACGAGCAGACATCGGATGATGTGTCGATGCAGATAGAAGACGGAATCCGTGCACAGGGCTACGATCGCATGGAAGAGATCTCCTATATTGCGGGTTTGAAACCGGTCCTATATCTGACCCTGCCTTTCGAGCAGGTGGAAAAATATCGGGCGCGCTATAAGGGGCATCACGTCGAAGTGGTGCAGGCCGAAGAGGGTGAGTCTCTGGGGAATGGAGTGGCAACGGGCCATGCTCATTTCTTTGTCAGCAAGGACCCAGAGAAAGCGCAATTTGTGGCCAAGGTCTACCGGTCCGGCGATCCGACCGCACAGGCTTTCCAGGTCGGAGAGTTGATGGGCTACCCCAGCTGCTGTGCGGCGACATTTGCGTCGATGGCAGACAACAGCAGCGATAGTGAAAATGTATATGCTGTCTCCGAGCGGGAGTGCTCCGAGCCGAATCCGTTATTGAATCTCGGAATGGCCCATATTGTTCCATTCTACCCTTGTCGTTTCGACTGCAAAGAGGGGGGAGCGTATGCCGATCAGAGTCTGGCAGCCTTATTCCCCGAAGACGAAGAGGCGCGTGCGGGGGTTATCGAGAAGATGGGCCGGCCGACTCTTTATTTCGATAAATACCGGTCTATCGTATTTGAAGGCTCATTACAGGACTGGACAGTCCGTTATGACCGAGCCAACTTTGTGAGCCGTACAGCAGAGCCGGAGTTGGAGATTCAATTGATGAATCTTGTGCTAGGCTCCTTATTCCAAACATCCCGAAAGCTAAAGATTGCGACCGATACTTGGGAGTTCATCGGTGTCGGTGGAAATACCAAGTTGCAACGACGGAAACGTGGACCTGGAATCTTACTACCGTTCGCAAGGGACTAGGAGTACGTGGCCGTTCCATGAGTAGACGGGTTGCATACCTTATTTTCCAGAGCCACCGTAAGGGCTCGTATCTGCATGATGGCGACATCTCTGTCGGCTCGGGTCAATTACGGGCTGTGGGAATCGAGAATGATATCTTTGAAGTCGTCTTTGATGAGCGGGATGAAGAGGAAAATGAACGCCTTCTAATGGAGTTGGCGGAACGTTTATCCTCCGGCGGTTACGGGCTTGCTGTGGTATCCCGTATCTGGGATCCCGATGTTATCTGGGCTTTACGGCGACATCTGGAAGCGAACGAGGGCGCCGTCCCCAAGCTCGTATTCATGCCGAGAAAAAGCTCTGGCGAGGATATGGGGCCCTACGACTTTGTGAATCCGGGGAGCACCGCATCGGTCATCGAGCTGTTGGCGCGGGCACCCGAACCGATAGATCCGGCGCGCATACCGGGCCTGATGTTTCGAAACGAACAAGGGCAGATGGTGTCCAGCGAAGCGGGTGAGTGTCCATCAGACGGACAAATCGAACGGTACAAACTCCGACCCAATTTCCACCGCATCCGCCTGAATCCCGATGCATTGACGGACCATACAACCCTGGTGGTCTATGGAAATCCAGGGTGCCCATTTCGCAAGACTTTCGACCATGTGCCGGGATGGACAGACGTAAAGCTCGACCCGACAATTACAAACACCAAAGGGTGTTCATTTTGTAATATCAACCTCGCCGAGGATTATGCCTTTGTGCATGATATCGCCCAGCATGCCGTCGAGCAGATCCAGAATATTCAGAATACGGTTCCTGATGCGGAGCTCATTATCCTCCTCGATCAGGATCCCTTCCCCTACCTGCCGGACCTCTTTTCTCGATTGAATGCGGCGGGTAGCCCGCGCGTACATCTCCTGATTCAGGCCCGCGCCGATCTTTTTCTGCTACGAGAGTCAGCCTTTGAACAGGCTCTTGAATTGGCACGGCAGGGTGGCCATGGCTGTACTCCATTTCTGATCGGTATTGAGAACTTCCATCAACCGACCCTCGATTTCTACAATAAGGGGGTTACGGTCGAGATGAACATCCGTGTCCTGGAGTACTTGCGGGGCGTGGCAGAGCGATTCGAAGATGTTTACGATTCGAACCATGTTTCACCAGGGTTTATCCTCTGGCATCCATGGGTAACCTTCGACTCTCTGCGCACCAATGTGCGAGCCATTGAAGAGCACGGTCTACACGAATTTCGTAGTGAAGTGGCCCTGTCGAAGATCCGCCTGTATCCGGATATTCCATTCTTCTGGAAGGCGAAACAAGACGGTCTGATGCTAGAAGATTACTCGGGCGATGGGTTCGATTCCGCGACGCGTTACGGGTATCCAGAGGAGAGCCCGTATCGTTTTAAGCATGCAGAGGCGCAAGTGGCGTACACCCTTCTAGCCAGCCTCTGCCATACCTATGAACCGATCGAAGAGTTGAAATTGCTCGACTGCATTCTCGATTGGGTTGAGTCTCAGTCCGATAGCCTGGAAGCGCTCGATCACCTCGCCATGACGAACCCGAAACGTCTTATTGAGCAATTCGAAGACAAATATGCCGCTACGATCACCAGTCTTCGCAAAGAAAATACGGCGAGTTCACGTCGCCGTGAGCTTGATGCCGATACCCGCGAACATCTGCAAGGCCTGTTAGAGCCACTCTGGCCTGGGAATGGACCGGGTCCGGAGGGGTTTGCGTTGGCACGGGTTATCGGTGACGAAAACCGGGTTCAACTCTTCTTTGCGGATCCTTCAGAGGTAGCCCGAGTTCGACAAAACCCCGTAGCTGCGCAGTTTCGAATCCTGCTGGAGCCACGCTCATCCGCACCACATTTTCGCCAAAGCTCCCGTTGGAACGTTTCCTACGCATCCTCTGTAGAATCAAGGGCTGTCCGTGATGCGATTGACAGAATTAGTGCCCGTATTGTAGCGCGGGACCCGGGGATCGCGTGAATTACGTGAGTTTGCGCCTGTTTTTTTTTACACTACTCCACAGGGTACGATACTTTGGAGCAGTGGGAATTTAGGTATACAGTCAAGCGGACGTATTTCGTTCCCTATGATGACTGATTAAGAATGAGGGTATTATGTTGAATCTACGTGTTGCCATTATGGCTTTAATTACCGGAATCTGTGTCTGGGGACTCAGCGCTTGTAGTGGTTCGAGTGGCCCGTCCGGATGCCAACCAGGAGCCACCTGTATTGTGCAGCAATGTGGTGCGATCGGGAGCCAGGTTTGCGATCAGTTTGGTAACGCAACCTGTAAGCCGCCCCTGGAACTTTGTGCCAATGGTATTGACGATGACTGTGATGGCGCAATCGATGAGGATTGCGGTGGTTCGCAGACATGCTCTCAGCCGAATGCGAAGGAAGCCTGTCTCACGACTTGCCAGACGGTTGGTGAGCGCACCTGTCTTGGTGGTGTATGGAGTCAATGTACGCCGCCACCAGAGAGTTGCGATCTGCTCGACAACAACTGCAACGGACAAATCGATGAATCATTGGTCAAACAGTGTGAGACCGATTGTGGTGTGGGAACCAAAGCCTGCGTGAATGGTCAGTGGGGCTCTTGTAGTGCACCGACTCCGAAAGCTGAGGAGTGCAATGGTGTCGATGACGATTGTAATAATCTGATCGATGAAGGTCCGGATAAACAGGCTTTGACCCAGGTATGTAACCAGGGCTGTGGAGTCGGAATCCAGACCTGCGCGAATGGTCAGTGGGGTCCATGTTCCCAGGTACCAGAACCAGAGATTTGCGACGGTAAAGACAACAACTGCAATGGTATCATTGACGATGCGGTCGGTGGATGTACCTGCACCCCTGGCGAAACCAAGGAATGTGGTGACAGCATTGGTGAATGCAATAAAGGAACGCAGAGCTGCGTACTTACATCCAACGGTAATACCCAGTGGACGGAGTGTGGTGGTGTTTCCTACAATCCTGCGAGTGCGGAGCTATGCAATGGTCTGGATGACGATTGCGATGGTCTCACCGACGAGGACGCCAATAACTCTATCACTGGCTTTGGGGCCGAGGGCGGTCTTCAGGCCTGTGGAATTTCCGGACCTGGACTTTGCACCGTTGGTACGAAGAACTGTGTTGGTGGTCAGCTACTATGTGTAGATGGTTATCCGTCAGGATGTGTACCAGGCAACTGTCTGCCGAACCAATACCCACCAGAGGTCTGTAATGGTCTCGATGATAACTGCGACGGCCTCGTAGACAACGCTGTCGGGGCGGATCAATGGGAACCGAACGATACGTGTAGCCAGGCAACAAGCCTTGGCAGTGTGATAGAGAACCAGGGAGAAATGGTCTTCGAAGCCAGCCTCTTCAACCCAAGTGGGACCGATAGTGTGGACTGGTTCACAGTGAAGGCGAAAGAGGGCAACGGTTTCTGCCTTCCCAACCAGACAGAAGGTCCATGGACAGTCACCATCACATTGAAAGACATTCCCGCTGGGGCTGACTATGATCTCTGTGTATTCCCGGTACAAGAGGTGAACAGCACCATCAGCGGTGGCCCATCGACTTGTGGCCAGATTGATGGAAATGTCTGTGGTACAACTACGAATCCGCCTGCAGCCGGTGGTAATGATTCCTGCCAGTGGGCGAATGATGGTGTATGTGATCCGACCCCAATCTGTGACGAATGTACGGATTGTACGGATTGTGGCGACTGCGCCACCTGCCAGCCTCCAGGTGGCGGCGGCAACAACCAGAACACCTTCACGGCCGGTTGTGAATGCCACGGCATCTTTAAGGGTGGTAATCAGCCGGAGACCTACACAGCCTCATGGTCCGGAAAGTGTTTCCAGAATGATGACCGTGATTTCTATGTGAAGGTTGTCAGCTATGAAAACAATCCGGAGATTGACTGTGCGCCCTATACTCTTGGAGTAACAGTCACGAAGTAAACATCTTCGTCAGCTAGAGGAAACGGGAGGCGTATCTACCGCCTCCCGTTTCTATTTTTGCAGTTGGTGAACCCACTCCCTTTGAGCGATCTCATAGTCTTCCGGGGTATCGATCTCCAGATAACTGTATCGACTTGCCGCATGACCGATGGGAACATCTGCATCCAGCATTTCCCGGTACATATCGATCAGATAGCAGGTCTCGAACGACGGGCTTAGCTGAAAGGGCTTTCCTGCATAGCTCTCTTTTGCATTGTGGTAGGTGTCTCGAAAGATTTGAGCACCTGCTGCGCTGAACCGGGTTACTCCCGTGAACTCACCATAGGCATCGGATGTACCGATGACACGGTCGATTTGTGTAACCCGTGCTCCATCGATGTATGTACCCTCGATGGGTGCATGAGCCTGTGGCGGGCGTTGGCTATACCGCTCGTTAGAGCTGGTATCGAGAGATAGGGTTATATCGGATGTTTCGTCGAAGAACGGTGCGAGTAGAGCTGGAGTGATGATCGTATCTGCGTAGGAACAAAAGAAGCCCTCGTCCATAAATTCTTCTGCATAGAATAGTGACGCAAGAATGTTGTTATGAGGCCATTGGTCATTGAGAACAAAGTGTAAATTCGGTGCGTATTCCTGCACGGAAGCCATGCGGTAGCCACCGACAAATACGACATCATTCAGACCGTAATGGCCAAAGGCGTCGAGGATCCATTGCAGAATCGGCCGTCCATCTACGGGGAGCATGCATTTGGGGCGATCGTCTGTAAGTGGCCGAAGCCTTGATCCACGACCGGCTCCAATAATGATTACCTTCATAGGCTCTTTCCTCCGATTTGAGGGAGTCTACGTGCCTCCTTCTTGTTCTCGCAAGTTGGGATTCATTGCGTCTCGGCAGGAAACAAATCATGATGCATGGGTACTTTTCTGGAAACAGGTCCGTGACCTCAATCCCTTCTCGCCATTCCTTTCCTGCTCTGTGTTCGGCCTGGTTATTGATGTTGGTCGGCCTACTGCTGGTGAGCAGTACCCAGGCGTTTGCTTCACCAGCGGCCTGTCAGGCGATGGTCGACCTGGTCGCTCCGAACGCAGAGGAACCGTCTGGCAAGCTGGGTGAATGGCGAGTACGAGCCATCACGCCGCGTGAAGGAACAGTGGAGCTTCTCCTCGGCAAGGGCGACGCTACCATTCTTCGAACCGAGATTCGGCGTGCCATATGGTCGAAGGTTGATGGCCGGTATGTACGCCCTCCATGTCCATTTGAGATGACGAGCAGTTTGCGTGGACCAGGAGGTGACACTGCCGAAAGTGAAGATCTGGAGAGATGGCTTGAACAACGCATCTGTTGTCATCCAGAAACGGTCGAAAGCATCTTCAAGGAACAGGTCAGGCTTCCCGATGGTGAGAAATGTTCCATGGCTGTGCGCTCTGGCAAGGGGTTGTGGAGGTCCATCTGGGAAACGGTGAGCCATACTTTTGTTGGCCCGATAGATCACAGTCGAACAGCAGGATCACCGTGGTTCGCCTGGCTTGTTGTCTTCGTCTTTGTGTTGACGGTCTTTCTGGCGCGGACCGAATTATGGAGAGCACTCTCTGCTCATAACAAGAGCGTCTGGATCGCCGTTCTGACACTTACGGTGACATACGCCATCTGGTTATTTCTGCTCGATGACACCGTTATACATGAGAATTATCATGGCTGGGAGACGGTCAGAGTCGTCAGCGGTGGTCCAAACGAGCCTTTTGCTGCCTATGATCCCTATGGTTTCCTTCAAATAATTCTGGCTCGTATCCTAGGCGGGTTGGCGTCTCCCGGAGGCGAAACCTTTCTTGCATCACGAATCGCCTCGGTCCTGACCGTACCCGCATTATTCCTCGTCTTTTTCAGTCTGGTCCCACGGGTGTCTTTCGCCCTCTGTGCGTCTATCGTATTTATCATTCAGCCGGCGGTGCTTTTGGCCGCGCGGGCTGAAACCGTTACCAGCACGGGCATTCTACTGATTGTTTTGTCCTTGTGGCTCGTCGTCCTTGCGGCCCGAACGAGGAGTGTACCCGTCCTCGTTGCTGCCGCAGGGGCTCTCGCCCTACTGGGTAATTACCGCCTCATTGGACCGGTTATGGTGCCCTGTACGGCGTTATGGGTATTTGTTGTATCGCCGCGTCCCGATGTGAAGCATATGACAAACCGGTGGTGGGTATCGGTTGCACTGGCGGGCCTGGCGTTGGCGGTTCTGTGCCTACCCCATGCACTCGTCATGATGGAGCATACCTTCGGCCAGCACGGCGGGCGATATGGTCGGGGGGATTATCTGACCATACTCCAGGTATCCGAATGGACATCATGGCTATTCGTCACAGTAGCTCTTGTTGGAGTCGGTTTGTTCCTTCGTGGGTATTGGCGAATGATGGTCGTGGCCGCTCTGGGTATGTTGGTTTTGGCACTGGGCACGATGCCGGCTGCAAATAGTTGGTTGAGTACAGCCAGGTACCAGCTCTGGATGCTGGTACCTTGTTGCGGTCTGGTAAGTGGAGTCCTGGTACTGCTGCCACAGCGATACGGGAGAAAAGGTCTGGTAGGGGCAGTTGCTCTAGCGGCGTTGCTGGTGGGCTCCTACGAGAGGCCGGTTGCGATGGTGTCCAGGACACACCCAGAAACAGCGCAACTTAAGCTATGGCGAAGTGTCTCACAGGAGCTACCAAGAAATTCTACCCTCGTGGTACCAACGGGAGAATTCGGTCGGTTTAATCTGCAGCTTCCCGATGTGGAATTCAGATCCAAACGTCCGGATGTGCGGCTGACGGACACCGAGTCCTTCATTCAGCGAACCCGCTGCGGCCAGGACCGCACCGCCTATGTCTTTATCCCTCTGGCCTGTCGGACAAACCCAGCATTAGAGGGGGCGTCGCCAGTGCCTACGTCGTCATGTGTTCGACTGGTGAAGAGCTTTGCTCCACACCTCTCGAATGTTCCGGGCCTAACCAGAAAAATCCCGCTCCAACTACCTGCATCTCTGGATCGTGATGGCACCATTTCCCGTTGGTGGAATCTGCACCCCTACGACACAGCAGAGGTAGAGATTGGATTGTATCGATACAACCGGCCGGAACCATGAAATACGTTCGTATTCTTCAAGATGATCAGGTCCTTGGAACTGTGAAACATGTTCGGATTCAACATGGTGGGGACCCGGTTCGATGCACCTTTGAAATGTCGGCAGAGGCGGCATCTGGTCTGGACACGGAGGAGCCATGCGAATTGGAAGACCAGGAAGGAAACCGGCAAGCAATTCGAGTCTCCAAGACGTTTTTTTCCGGCTGGGCGTACCGGGCCACAGGTTGGCTGCTCTCCGAAGATACGGAAGGTAAATAAGACCAGAAAACCATGGTGCTACGAATAATAGTGTTCGTGAGGGATTGGGTTAGACAGTTGGGTTGTTAAAGACCTATACTCCCTTCACCTAGTACGCCTTCAGGAGGAGAAAATGAATGTACTCATCGCTGCGTTGGTAGTGATGGTAGGTGCTGCTCCGGTTCAATCGATGGACGCAGGTCACGTACAAAGCTACGTGATAGGTCCCGATATGCAGCCAGTGATTCAACAGCTGCTGGATCTTACAAGCACG